>JGI24710J26742_10001446_pt1 | contig 21753 bp, 19 predicted proteins | sample BioPla2DNA2_FD_26742 | JGI IMG/M metagenome (IMG submission 26742) | reverse complement strand
GTCGCCGTGTATTGTGATGCCACTTACCTGAATGTTCGCCGGGATACCGTGGCAAAGGAAGCCTTGCATCAACTGATTGGGATTGATGCGGAGGGCATCAAGGAAGTCTTGGATTATGCGCTCTATCCCACAGAGTCAGCGGAGAACTATAAGGAGATGCTTCTTTCTCTCAGGGAGCGTGGACTTCAAGAGGTACTCTTGTTCATCTCTGACGGTCTGATGGGTCTGCCGGAGAAAGTGACGGATGTGTTTCCCAAGGCTCGCCATCAAGCCTGTTGGACCCATCTGCAGAGGAACGTCCTTCGCAAGGTGCGACCTGTTGACGCGGCGGAAGTCACTGCAGCAATGCGCAGGGTGCATCAAGCGAAGTCTTGCTTCAGGCACAGGAGCGTCTGCAAGAAGTGTTAAACCGTTGGAGGGGACGTTATCCTAAGCTTGCGGACATGTTTGAAGGAAAAGACAACCTGTTCTCGTATTTCGCCTTTCCGGAACTCATCCGCCGTTCTCTTTACACCAACAACCTGGCAGAAAGCGTGAATAAGCGCCTGAGACGAGTCACAAGGAGCAAGGAGCAATTGCCTCACGAAGAGGCATTAGAGAGAACGGTATGTGCAAACTTTTTGGAGTGCAATGCGAAATGGGAAAGGCGGAGGCACCGTGGTTGGAATCAGGTAACGTACGAACTATTGGAGATGTTTTTGACGCCCAGTTAACTGTTCCCCTGCTCCTATTGCTACTTACACTACAAGAATGTTTACACAAAACTCTTTACACTACCTTGTCGGCAGTGTTGGATATACAACCCTTTTCTTTGCATGGAGTTAAGTGACCATTCGAGTGAGCAATTGTGTTCATACTGCAATGGCGTCATTCCTAAAGTAGTGTGGATTCGCCGTTTCGGGTAGTAATCATCCAGATAGTTACGAAGAACCACTTCCATTTGAGCTTTGGTAAGGTGACGATTGGGTTTAATCACTTCTGTTTTGATGGTTTTAAAGAAAGCTTCTGCTACCGCATTGTCTATGGGTTTTCCGGGCGCACTCGTTGATTGTTTCAAATGATTGTTCCCACAAAGTTCTGCAAAGGCATAACTGCGGTACTGACTTCCCTGATCACTGTGAAGGATGGCACCGTCTAGGATGTCCCCCTGTCGAATGAGTCGCTCTAAGGGTTCGATGACACAGTTCTTTCTTATGTGATTTGTTATCCCATAGGACTTGGGCATTCGAGTCGCAAGATCAAGATAAGCTGTGAGATACAGTTTCCCATCGCTACAGGGAACATAGGTGATATCTGTTACAAAAATCATTCCGGGCATGGGACTGTTGAAGTCGCGTTTGAGAAGATTGTCATGAAGGCCCCCTTCCTTTGCTCGATGAGCTTGTCTTTTACGACGTTTCCGGCTATAAACACTAACGAGGCCTGCCCGCTGCATGAGCATGGCCACGGTTCGCTTATTCGTTTCTATTCCTTCGTCATAGAGTTGCTGAGCGATTCGGGGCGAACCATAGCGACCTTTATGTTCATCGAAAACGCGCTTGATTTCTTCCGTTAGCCACTCGTGGTGAAGTGTGGTTCGAGAAGGGGGACGATTTCGGAAAAGATAATAACCTGCACGACTGACATTCAGGAGTTTGCAAAGGAGCTTGACGCTGTGATGATGGGCTTCTTTGCGGATAAACTCAAATCTTATTTTTTTTGGTTCTTGGCAAACTCCTGAAATTTTTTTAAGATCGTTAGCTCCTCCTTGAGCTGATCGTTTTGCTTTTCAAGAGCGTAAATGCGTGCAGCGGTAGGTAGGCGATTCCCTTTGCCGGAGAAAGCGTTTTCACCATAGCGCTTATACTCAGAAAGCCAGCGAGAAACAATCGGACGAGCAATGCCGTATTCTTTTGAAATCATTCCCACTGTTGTCTCATTGGAGAGAATACGCTTACAAACTTGAATCTTAAACGCTTTGTTATAGGTTTTACGCATGATAGACCTCTTTCCTTCACTTGTAACTTAACTATGTGATAAAGAAAGTGTAGCAGATCCACGACAAAATATAAAAGTTGATAATTATGTTGATAGAGTACAATGAAGTTCGCAACTTGAAAAAGGGCTAAAGAAAAGCGACCGAGTAAAATTGGTTTCTCTATACCCGGAGCTGTAAGCATAACATATAAGATAAGTTTAGTTATCAATGTGTCAGCACGCTACGTATTAAATATCTTCTTCTATAGTAAAATAATCTTTAAAATTTCTCAATGGACTAGCTCGACCAAATAAATAAACCTCTTTAAAGGTGTTTCCTAAAGCAATTCCTTTAGAGGAACTGTTAATATGCATTGCCATCTCGGTTATAAATTTCCAGTTTTCTAAAAAAATTGTAATTAGACTAAATGGAAGTAACATCCAAATACTCCAATAGTTTTGCCAATGCAAATGTTTAAATAGTTGATTTAAGTAGAATTTGTCGTTAGAATGTTTCTCTGACATTACCTTAAAGTGTTTAATATTATTCTTCAAGGCATAAAGGTAAACATCCATTGCAGAGAACAAACATAAAACAAATAGTAACTGTAATTCTGTTTCAATTGCCGCTATTAAGTGATATTGCCAGAGAACCCCAACAATAACCAAAATAATAAATGACAAACAACCATCCAGTAGAATTCCATGAATTGGATTATGCCTGCTTTTATCCCACTCATCAACATATAAATATAGGCCATAGATTAATGGAAGGTATATATTTGTCACTAATATTCCCAACGCGCTAATAATTAATGAATCATAATTAAGAATACCATGAACATAATTTGTATTAGGAAGAAGACATATCAAGGAAACGACAAATGTTCCCAACCCTATAAAAGACATTTCAAATAAAAACTTGTTGGTTTCATTTTTATGACTACAAAGCCAACGAGAATTTGCAATGATTCCCCGACTTATAAACAAGGCATTTGAAGCTGCTAACAAAAATGTACAAAATGTACAAAATAAAAATAAACCCGACTTGTTAGATAATAACATATCCAAATTATTAAAACCTTTTACATGAGCAAGTAAGACAAATAAAACTGTATAAATCATAACTAAGAAAGAAATTTTATAAAAAAGGTGGGTAGATCTTAATCTGTTTTTTATTTTTTCTTTAAATGTGAAAGAATATGTTCCTATTAACACAAAAATAAATAATACAATTAATACCGCAAAAAAATAAATGTAATCTCTCCATTCGCTTTGATACATTATGAAAGAAATACCCCTATTCTTATATTCTAAGATCATAATGTTAGAAAAAAATAAAAAAGAGGCTAACACTAACAAATAAATAATAATCCATGTTTGAGATTTAACTGTAATAACCATAGGGTGTTCTTGATTGCTAATTTTATTTTCAATGTGCGTGCAAATATTAAACATTCTCTTAATATTGTTTTCAATCAATAAAAAAATTATTATACCCATAAAAAGTGGAGGAATATCTATTCCAAAACTTGAAAACACGATAAAAAACGAATCCTTGCTTACAAAAGAAGGAAAAGAAACGGTAAAAGAATCGGTTTCTTGAAAAAACAAGAAAGCAGAGAAAACTATAATAATTGCTGGTAAGTAGAAAACTAGTTTTGTAAAACTTGTTTGAATTATTTTTTCCTTATTAATGAATAAAACAATTATAATCATATACATAAATATTAATGGGATTAATAATAAAATGAGAGAATGTTCCAAGGATAAAATAAGTAATATCGCATAATACAAAGTAAAGGAGATGACAGACACTGTAAACAATCTATAAAAAAAAGTATTTATCTCTATGTCTTTATCAAAAACAAGCTGCGAAGTTAAAAGCATTCCCAGAAAAGCTATAATAAAATCAGTAAAATTAAAGGACTTCGAGATAAAAAGCGCAGATATGAATGCTAAGCAACTAGCAATAATCGCGAGGAGCCAATAATCTGGCAGTAGCCAAAATTCAACGAAGAATTTTTTGTTAATACTAACTCTCCTAATCGAACTACAAATTAATATATTTAAAATAATCAATAGAAATAGAGGTAATAGCAATAAGCATTGTACACAAAACATGTGTGCATAGTCATCCAATACATGCATAAAAAAATAGCCTGAGCAACCATACCAAAATAGTACAAAAGAAATCGCTTGGTCCAAAGGCATCTTCTCAAATTCTCTATATTGTAGAAAACACAAATAAATAGAGGTAATATAAAATGCTACCACTCCCATACATATACTAAAAAAAAATGCGTGATACCAGCCTGCAGGAGTGAAGAAAAAATGACGAGGAATAGTCCAGTTGAGTGTAATATTTGGATTCAAGAGCCATGAGATCTGAATTAAAACACCTATTATCATAAAAATAATAGCAACAATAAAAGCAATATATTTATCTAGAATAACTTTATTTCTAATTCTTATTTGACAGGTTTTTAGAAAATACACAGCTCCACCCACAATACATGGTATAAATAATCCATCGCCAAAAGTTGCTGCTTTGTAGTGACAAAAACCGTAAATTTGAGGATTCTTCTCATCGAAAACCCAAAAAATTAACATCACCCCAAATCCTAAAACGAGAACTACAAAAGCAGCTCGAATGGCAGATTTTCTTGCTGACAATTGAAGTTTTTTATCTATCCAAGTACTCATTTGTTCCATTATATACTCCTACTATGCTCCTATATACTGTTGAAAAAACAAATCTTACATACAAAAATAAATAAACTAAGCATCTTAAGATTGTCATTGACCACAGTAAATTTAAGCATGATATAAACTCTGGTCCTCTAAAAAACCGCATAAGATAATCAAATCTTGTGGAATTTTGTTAACAAGGAAAGACACTACACGAAAGAAACTCTCTCATAAACGATTTTACCACAGAACCCGTCCAAAGTTTATCTTCCAAATAGATCCGATAGTGTCAAGTCGCTGCAGGTCAAAAGAGAACACACCTCTCCTGCTTTGAAGTTTTGCCTACGATTAGTTGATAAACCGCCTTTCTGAATTTTCTTTATCCATCCCCATCCAGCTAGAGATGTTCCTGTATTCTCTGCACCGAGGAGGAAAGTATATTTTCGGGCGTGCTCAGCAGGAAATTCTTCCCCCCCTATATTTAAAGGCGCCAATCTTTTAAGGGTCTCATCTTAAGCAAAGATATAATAACCGATTTTTTCTGTAAGATACCCTGCTTTCTTAAGAGGTGTAAAAAAGAGTTTTTAAACGAATCCTCTCCCTTCCTTCACGGATTTCATTAATTGTCTGCATTAATCCCTCCTATAAAAAAGGAGCCTGATTGAGGCTCCTTGATTTCTTTAGAATAATGAAGCAAACACGAGCGATACGATCGTCATAAGCTTGATCAAAATATTCAGAGAAGGTCCTGATGTGTCTTTAAAGGGGTCTCCTACCGTGTCGCCGACAACGGCTGCTTTGTGGGCTGTTGATCCTTTGCCGCCGAAATGCCCCTCTTCAATATATTTCTTGGCATTATCCCATGCTCCTCCGGAGTTTGCCATAAAGATTGCCATCAAAACTCCTGTCACAAGAGCACCGGCAAGCATCCCGCCTAGAGCTTCTGCGCCAAGGAGTAATCCGACAACAATCGGCGATGCCACGGCCATGATGCCCGGAATGATCATCTCATGAAGGGCTGCTTTTGTCGAAATATCGACGCATTTCGCATAGTCAGGGGTTCCGGAACCGTCCATGATTCCGGGAATTTCACGGAACTGACGACGAACTTCCTCGATCATCGAGTTCGCTGCACGAGAGACAGACTGCATAGTCAAAGCGGTAAAGACGAAGGGAAGAACGCCTCCGATGAACAAGCCGACAACGACTAAGGGAGAAAGAATATCAATTCTTTCAAGATTAACAGTTTCGGCATAAGAGACGAAAAGTCCCAATGCTGTCAGAGCCGCTGAACCGATCGCAAATCCTTTACCGATGGCTGCTGTCGTATTTCCTACGGCATCCAATCTATCTGTGATGGAACGCACACTGCTGGGAAGTTCGCTCATTTCCGCAATGCCGCCTGCATTATCGGCAATAGGGCCGTACGCATCGACCGCAATCGTAATACCGGCCGTCGAGAGCATTCCGAGGCCTGCAAGGGCGATCCCGTAGAGGCCAAAGAAGTAGAAGCTCGTGAGGATAGCCACGCAGATGAAGAATATAGGTAGTGCCGTTGAAAGCATGCCTACACTGAGACCGCTGATAATCGTCGTAGCCGAACCGGTCTGCGACTGACGAGCAATTTCTTTTACGTGTTTATAATCAGCTGAAGTATAGTACTCTGTCACAACTCCGATGAGCGTCCCGCTGATTAGGCCGGAAATGACGGCATAAGCCGCTTTCATACTTCCAAAGTATCGATTGCTTAAGTACAAAGAAGCAGCCAAAACTAGAGCCGAGCTGGCGTATGTGGCCATTTTTAAAGCGCTGTGCGGATTTGAATCCTCCGAGCCGCGAACAACAAAAGTAGCGATCATAGAAGCAAAAATTCCTACAGCAGCAAGCACTAGAGGAAATTCTACCCCGGCATGGCCATGTTGGATGAGCCCAAGTGTCAGACAAGCTACAATGCTTCCAACATAGGACTCAAACAGGTCTGCGCCCATTCCCGCAACATCGCCAACATTATCACCGACATTGTCGGCAATGACAGCCGGGTTTCTCGGGTCATCCTCAGGAATTCCCGCTTCTACCTTTCCGACGAGATCCGCTCCGACGTCGGCTGCTTTCGTATAGATTCCGCCGCCAACACGGGCAAATAGAGCGATTGAAGAAGCTCCAAGACTGTATCCGGTGACGATGGCAATCGGATCTTCAAAAAAGTAGAAAAGAATGCCCAGGCCGAAATAGCCGAATCCGACGACACTTAGTCCCATGACCGCACCGCCGCTAAAAGCAACACTGAGCGCCTTGTTCATTCCACCTGTCATAGCGGAAGAGGCCGTGCGAACATTGGCTCTTGTTGAAGTCAACATCCCGATTAACCCTGTTGAAGCAGACAATATCGTCCCCAACATAAAAGCAATCGCTGTCGACCAGCTGATTCCGAAACCGACCGCAAGGAAGAGAGCGAGCGAAAAGAATGACACATATGTATACTCTCTTCGTAAAAACGCAATGGCTCCTTCATTGATATAGCCTGCAATCTCCCTCATTCTCTCCGTTCCCGGATCAACAGAGTTGATCTTGGCGGAAATCAGATAGATGATAAAAATAACTGTGATAACACCTGTCAATAGCGGTAACAGGCTCATAAATGACGAAAACACGATGCCCCTCCTTAAAAAAAGCGGCGAATGATCAACAGTAATACCGCAATCACCATGAATGCAACCGCCGAGATCTTAGTTAATTTCTCAAATAACGCATCCATGCTACGGCCTTTTTGCTTTCCAAACAACTGTTCTGCGCCGCCTCCGATGATTCCACTCATTCCGGCACTCTTTCCGGATTGCATAAGGACACTGACGATCAGGACAATACAGGAGACTGCAAAAAGAGCCATCATAATCCAATAGAATACCTGCATATTTCCTCCTCTCTGATAACATTTCTATGTTACCCGATCCTCGGCTGTTTGTAAAGAATAACAGCCGAGGAAGGAGATGAATAAAAAAAACTTCACCTTTATCTTATCTTAAATTATAAAATGCATCTTTTCCGGCATATTCGGCCGTATCTTCAAGGTAATCTTCAATGCGGAGCAATTGATTATATTTTTCCACCCTATCCGTCCTCGCAGGCGCTCCGGTCTTTATCTGGGCGGCATTTACCGCTACGACTAAATCGGCGATTGTCGAATCGCTCGTTTCACCTGATCGATGGCTGATAACGGCGGTAAAACCGGCTTTTTTTGCCATTTCAATGGCATCAAGCGTCTCTGTCAGCGTTCCGATTTGATTGAGTTTGATGAGGATGGAGTTGGCCGATTTGGATTCAATACCTTTTGCAAGTCTTTGCGTATTTGTAACAAAAAGATCATCACCGACAATCTGAATCTTTTTGCCGAGACTCTCTGTCATCAGATGCCAGCCATCCCAGTCTTCTTCATCGAGTCCGTCTTCAATGGAGATAATCGGATACTTCTCAATCAGCATGGAATAATAGTTCACCATNTCCTCGCTGGANAATTCTCGGTTTTCAGAAGCCAAATGATACTTTCCNTCCTTATAGAGTTCAGACGCCGCTACATCGAGCGCCANTAGAACATCTTCTCCGGGTATATATCCGGCTTTTTCAATCGATTCGACAATGACGGCGACTGCTTCTTCATTGCTTGCAAGATTGGGCGCAAATCCGCCTTCATCTCCAACGCCTGTCGAAAGGCCTCTTCCTTTGAGGACCGATTTCAATGAGTGGTAAATTTCTGTTCCCATACGGAGACCTTCTTTAAAATTTGGCGCTCCGACAGGCATAATCATAAACTCTTGAATATCGACATTGTTATCGGCGTGGCTTCCACCATTTAAAATATTCATCATTGGTACAGGGAGGACTTTTGCGTTTACTCCTCCGATATACTGAAACAGTGTCAGCCCGAGTGAATGGGCAGCGGCTCTTGCTACAGCCAAGGACACGCCTAAGAGAGCGTTTGCACCAAGATTTCCTTTGTTCTCTGTTCCATCCAATTCTAAGAGACGCTTGTCGACTCCCAGTTGATCATAACCGCTGTAACCAATAATCTCTTCAGCGATCACCGTATTGACATTGTCGACCGCATTTTGAACGCCTTTGCCAAGATAGCGAGATGGATCGCCGTCTCTAAGCTCTACAGCCTCAAAGGCTCCTGTCGAAGCACCCGAAGGCACCTGGGCTGTTCCCACACTTCCGTCTTCAAGTATGACTTCTACTTCCACAGTGGGATTCCCGCGGGAATCAAGTATTTCTCGAGCATATACGTCAGTGATTATCATATTTTCCTCCTAAAAAAGGCTCTTTCCGGTATATTCTTTCGGGATTTCAATATCGAGAAGCTTGAGTATCGTCGGTGCTATATCGCTGAGGATGCCTCCTTCTCGTAGCTTTGTCTCTTTTGGCAGAGAAAGAATGAGGGGAACAGGATTTGTGCTGTGCATCGTCAGGGGTTCGCTATGACTCCCTATCATCTCCTCCGCATTGCCATGATCAGCTGTGATGATGAAGGAGATTCCCTCCTCTTCCAATACCTCTGCAATTTCGCCAAGACATTTGTCTACTGTCTGTATTGCTTCTACAGTTGCGGTAAAATCTCCGGTATGACCTACCATGTCCGGATTGGCAAAGTTGACCAGATAGAAATGAGCCTCACCTTTTCGAAGCGCATGGATGAACTCATCCTTCACCTCATAGGCACTCATGGACGGTTGCAGATCATATGTCGCTACTTTCGGGGAATGGATGAGTGTTCTGGTCTCACCCACAAAAGGCTCTTCTCTTCCTCCGTTAAAAAAGAAAGTGATGTGGGGATATTTCTCCGTTTCAGCTACTCGAAACTGTTGCAAGCCAAGCTGCGAGAGCAAGCTACCCAATGTGTTTTGGATCGTCTCATTCGGATAAAAGACATGAATATCTTCAAAAGTATCGTCATAGACACTCATGCAGTAATACTCAAGCATGAGAGACTTTGCTTCAAAGGCATCAAACGATGTCTGCGTCAACGCCCGTGTCATTTCTCTAGCTCGATCAGGTCGAAAATTATAAAAAATAACAACATCACCGGGGAGAATGATGCCCTTCTCATCGACGAGCGCCGGGACGACAAATTCATCGGTAATTCCCCGCTCATATGAATTGTCGATATATTGAATGACGCTGTCGGCTTTCGTCAATTCATTTCCCACGAGCGTATCGTAGGAAGCCTTTACTCTCTCCCATCGATTGTCTCGATCCATGGCATAATATCTTCCGCTGACGGTAGCAATCGAACCGTGACCGATTTCTTCCATCAACTCCTGCGTTTGAAGTAGAAAACCCTTTCCACTGTGGGGATCTGTGTCCCTTCCATCGAGAAAGGCATGCACATAGATTTCTTCGATCCCAATCTCGTCGGCTTTTCGAATCATTGAAAACAGATGTTCAATGTGCGAGTGCACACCCCCATCAGAAAGCAGACCTAGAAAATGCACTTTCCTCTTCCTCGCTGCGGAAGAAAAAGCCTTTTCAACCTCTTTAATTGTGTAAAACTCTCCGGAACTCATCTCTCGAGTAATGCGTAGAAGCGGTTGATAGACCACTCTTCCGGCGCCGATATTTAAATGGCCTACCTCGGAGTTCCCCATCTGTCCATCCGGAAGACCGACCGCCTCCCCACTGCACTTCAGCGTCGTATAGGCGTATTTCTCTTTTAACGCTTGAAAATTCATCGGAGATGCCGCCATAATCGCATTTCCGTGACTGCTTTCAGAGACACCCCATCCATCTAAAATGATAAGTGCCGTTCTCTTCACTTTTTATTTCCCGCCTTTACTAATGAACGAAAACTCACGGGATCGAGACTGGCTCCTCCCACGAGAACTCCGTCTACATCCGGCTCCATAAGAAGTTCATCGATATTGTCGGGTTTTACGCTCCCTCCATACAAAATCGAGCATCTCGATGCCGTCTCATCATCGAACAAATCTACAAGAATGCGGCGAATATGCTGGCTCATCGCCTGCGCATCTGAACTGGATGCCGTCTTTCCGGTCCCTATCGCCCAAACCGGTTCATAGGCAATGCATATTCTATTCATCTGTGAAGAAGATACATCTTTCAAAGCTTCTTTCAGCTGCGAAGATACCACGAATTCATGCTGATCCGCCTCGCGCTCACTCAACTGCTCTCCGACACAGACGATCGCTTCCATGTTGTGAGCGAGAGCTTGTTGCACTTTTTTTGCTACGATCGAATCGGTTTCATTGAAATACTGCCGTCTCTCCGAGTGGCCTATGAGCGTAATGCCTACGCCTATAGAAGTGAGCATGGAAGCGCTGATCTCTCCTGTATACGCTCCTTCTTCTTCTTGATGAAGATTTTGTGCACTGACTTCTAACGGCGCATTTGCGTTTTGAACGAGGCTTTCCAGCGCCAAATAAGGCGCACATATTATTACCCGCACATGGTCATAAATCTCTAAATCCGAAAACGTTTCGACAAAAGAAAGCGCCGAAGCAGGTGTCTTATGCATCTTCCAGTTTCCTGCGATAATTGTCTTTCTCATTACATATCCTCTAATATGGCAATCCCCGGCAATTCCTTTCCTTCCAAGAGCTCAAGGCTAGCTCCGCCGCCGGTGGACACATGCGTCATTTTATCTTCAAGACCAAGCTGATGAATGGCCGCGGCGCTGTCGCCTCCGCCGACAATCGTATCCGCTTCAAGGGTTGACAACTTTATGGCAACTGCCTTTGTTCCCGTAGAGTAATGCTCCATCTCAAAAACTCCCATCGGGCCGTTCCAGACAACGCTTCCGGCTCCATCGAGAGCGTTGCAGAAGAGTTCAATCGTCTTCGGACCGATGTCCATTCCGCGGAAATCATCAGGAAAGTCGACGTCGCCATAGACGGTCGGCTCAATATCTTCAAAGACAGTGCTGCCTGCCGTATCGATCGGCAGGAGAAGCTCGACTCCCTTTTCTCTTGCTGTCTCCAGCATCTGTTTTGCAAATTCAATCTGCTCTTCTTCAACTAGGCTGCTTCCGACTTTTCTGCCTTGCGCACGAAAAAATGTGTAAGCCATAGCTCCGCCGATCAGGAGTTTGTCGACCTTCGTCAGCAAGTTTTCAATGACTCTGATTTTGTCGGAGACTTTTGCTCCGCCTAAAATAGCGACAAGCGGACGCTTCGGGTGCTCGAGAATCTTCTCAAAAGATTCCAATTCCTTTTCAATCAAAAGACCGCTCACGGCAATCGGAAGAAGCGTCGGGACACCGACCGTGGAAGCGTGTGCTCGATGAGCCGTTCCAAAGGCATCATTGACAAAGGCGTCAGCCAGAGAGGCAAAAAGGGCAGACGTCTGTGGATCATTTTTTGTCTCTCCTTCAAGAAAACGCGTATTTTCTAAAAGAAGCACATCTCCTTCATTCATATTTTCAACCGCAAGTCGAACCGAATCATCGACGACTTCAGGCGTCGCAAAAAACTTTACCTCTTTTCCTAGCCGCTGTTGAAGCTTCATGGCAACAGGTTTCAGAGAGAAAGCAGGATCTCCCGCTTCTTTTGGTTTTCCAAGATGGCTGGCTAGGATCAGCTTGGCACCCTGATCGATAAGCATGCGAATCGAAGGAAGCGAAGCGTCAATTCTAGCCGTATCGGTTATGACGCCATCTTTCATCGGCACATTAAAATCAGCGCGCATAAATACGCGTTTTCCCTGTAGATTGACTTGTCGAATACTTTTTTTGGACATTTTATCCTCCTAAAAAGCCCGAGCCCTTTGGAGGCTCGGGCTTTCATGATTTAGAGACCTTTCTCTATTACATAATCAGCGAGATCGACTACTCTTGCCGAATAGCCCCATTCGTTATCATACCAAGCCATAACCTTGACCATGTTTTCTCCAATGACATCGGTCGAAAGAGCGTCTACAATCGAGCTTCTCTCATCCGCGCGATAATCGGAACTGACCAGCGGCTCTTCGCTGTAGCCAAGATATTTTTTCATATTCTCTTTTTCCGATTCGGCCTTGAAAGCAGCATTGACGCTTTCTGCCGTAACCGGTTTTCTCGTTGTCGCTACGAGGTCAACAAGAGATACCGTCGGCGTAGGTACGCGAATGCTGACCCCGTTGAATTTTCCTTTTAACTGTGGAAGCACAAGGGCCACAGCTTTTGCAGCTCCCGTCGTTGTGGGGATCATGTTTAAAGCGGCCGCGCGGGCGCGCCTTGCATCTTTGTGTTTGTAATCGACGAGATTTTGATCATTTGTATATGCATGGATCGTCGTCATCATGCCATATTCAAGTCCGAAATGCTCATCAAGCACCTTTGCCACAGGTGCCAAGCAATTCGTTGTACAAGAAGCATTGGAAATGATGTGATGGGATTTCGGATCGTATTTTTCCTCATTCACTCCCAGGACGATGGTGATATCCTCATCTTTTGCCGGCGAGGTAATCAGAACTTTTTTAGCTCCTGCATCGAGATGAAGTTGTGCCTTCTCTCTCTCTTTGTAATGCCCCGTCGAATCGATGATGATCTCGACTCCCAATTCTTTCCAAGGTAGCTCTTTGGGGTCGCGGACATTTGCAATCATGATTCTCTTGCCGTCTATGAGAAGTTCATCTCCATCGGCTTCGACCTCTCCATGAAATATCCCATAGACTGTATCGTATTTCAAACGATCTCGCGCCTCTTTTGCGCTGGCAACGCCGTTAATCATGACAATATCAAACTTTTTATCATCCTGATATGCCCAGTATCTGACAACTGCTTGTCCTACGCGACCCAGTCCGTTGACGGCCACTTTAACCATTTTTTCCTCCTAAAAATATAATTCCATCAATAAGTATTACACTTTGAATATTTACCCTCCCGGACAATAATCAATCGTACTACTTTGAATAGCTGCGTCGAAGCCCCGAAGAAAGAATCTGGAGTTCATCACGGTACTTAGCCACTGTCCTTCTGGCAATCTTAACTCCCTTCTTCTTTAGGATACGTGATATTTTCTCATCTGAGTAGGGCTTCGTCGGATCCTCATCCTCGACGATATCAACGATCATCTGCTTGACGACCGTCGATGCAACGGAAAAACCGTCTGTACCCTGGACAGCACTCGGGAAAAAATAACTGAGGGGCATCACTCTATTTTCATAGAGCAGATACTTTCCGCTGACTGCGCGCGAAATAGTTGATTCATGCATGTCGAGAATCTCGGCGACATCATTTAGATTCATGGGCTTAAGAGCGCTCTCCCCTTTTTCAAAGAAATCTCGCTGCATATCATAAATGGAGTTCATTACGCGCAGAATCGTCGTTCTCCTCTGGGCGATGGCTTCAAGAAAAATCTTGGCTCTTTGCGTTTTTGAACTTATGTATACTTGAGTCCTGTCGTCGAGCTGATCCGGTGTTAGTGAGGCATAATAAGGATTGATCATAATCTGCGGATACGTTCTCTCATTGAGAAGGATCTTCATTTCTCCTTTTTCGTTTCGATCCATAATAATATCCGGAACGATCGTTGATACGTCACCTCGAGAAGAATAGCGAAGTCCCGGCTTTGGATCAAGCGAGCTGATGATCTTCATGCATCGCTGCACCTCTTTAATACTCAAATTGTGAGTCTGAGCAATTTTATCAATTCGACTTGAGGCGACATCTTCCAAGGACTTCTCGACAATCTTCAATGCACAGGTGGTGTCACCCCTCTTTCTTCTAAGCTGAATGCTGAGACATTCCACAATATTTCTCGCACCGACTCCGGCAGGATGGAGTTGTTGAAGAGTCCATAACGCTTTGCCTCTGGTCTCCTCATCATAGCGATTGAAGAACTTATCCTTTAGAAATTCCTCGTGCAAATATCCGGTAGGTTCAATATACTCTACGAGCCTTAGCAGTAGCGTCTGCTCTTCTTGACTCAAATAAAGTGTGCTAATCTGAAAGCGAAGATGTTCCCAGATATCGACATCTTTTTTAAAATAAAATTGTTCACTTGATTCCGCTTTGTATTGGCGCAGTGCATCATTATAGGATTCACCCTCCGATAAATCCGTACGCTCCAGCAGTGGATTCTCCTCGAGTTCTTGTGAAATGCGCTCTTCAAGCTCCAAGGAGGTGTCCTGTAAGATATCAATGCTCAAGCGAAGCGACGGTGTCAGTATGAGCTGTTGCTTTTGTTCCAACGCCAGATGAAATTCTAATCTCACAGTTTCCTCCTTTTCTATTATTTATCGTTTTGAAATGTCATAAGGCTGCCCGGCGGCTTTGGGTCCGACGCTTTTACGGCTAAAGAGGAGAATGGCAATAATTGTCAGCAGATAGGGCAACATATTAAAAAACTCTTTCGGAACGCTTTTCAACAGTGCAAAATCAGCTGAATATATCGAAAAAATCTGCGAAAATCCAAAAAAGAATCCTGCACCGAGCACTCCGATCGGATGCCATTGACCGAATATCAGAGCAGCTATAGCAATAAATCCGACTCCATGAATGGAGAAAGCGGTAAATTGTGTCGATTGAGTCAATACCATGATACCGCCTGCAAGACCGGAGAGAAGCCCCGATAAAATGACACCAATATAGCGTATTTTTCTCACCGAAACTCCCATCGAATCAACCGCAGACGGATGCTCTCCACAGGCGCGAAGCCGAAGTCCAAAACGAGTCTTCGATACGACAAACCACGTCAAAAACACAATGAAAAGAGCGATGAAAAAGGTTGGATAGATGCGAGTAAAGAAGAGCTTTCCTAAGATCGGGATGTCAGAAAGAACCGGGATCGTCTGCTTGATAAAGCCGTTTCGAAACGCCTGTGTTCTCTGTTGATGAAAGATAATCTGACAAAAGTAGACCGTCACACCGACGGAGAGCATATTTAGAGCTGTGCCGCTGACGGTCTGATTTCCGCCAAGATCGATGCTAATATACGCATGAATGAGTGAATAGATCCCTCCCGCAACGGTAGCAAGAAAAATTGCCATCCATGGGGTCGCAGATCCAAATTGATTCTCAAATATGGGGACAAAGGCGGCGGCGACAAAAGCTCCCACCAGCATAATGCCCTCAATTCCTATATTGACGATCCCGCTGCGTTCGCTGTACAACCCTCCCAGCGATGCAATAATAATTGGGGTGGCATAGTTCAGCGCAAGGACGAACATGGAGCTAAATTGATCCATCTTCCCTCTCCTTTCTCTTTGAAAGGCGCCTCAGGAGCGCCTGAATACCGTATTGCATGGCGACAAATAAAATAATCAATCCGCTGACGATATTGACGATTTCCAGCGGTATGCCCAGCGACTGCATCATCGTCTGTGAACTCTTTAGGATTCCGAAGAGAACGCCGCTTAAAAGAATCCCCAGTCCCGTATTCCCGCCGAGAAGAGCAACAGAAATACCGTCAAAACCATAGTTCTCAAAGTGATACAAGACACGGCCATAATCAAATGTGCCAAGCGATAACATTGCTCCGGCAAGACCTGCAAAGGCTCCGGAGATAATCATGGCATAGACGATACGGCTTTGAACCTTAATGCCGGAATACTCAGCGGCAGAAGGGTTAAATCCGACGGCGCGCAATTCATATCCAAATGTCGTCCTGTCAATAATAAATCGAAAAGCGATGATCGCGATGATTACGACAACAAAGCCCCAATGCATGCGAGAATTAGCAGTAATGGAGCGAAGGAAATCACTTCGCAACAAAGCGGAAGTGGCGATATCGACTGTCTTTTGATTGTCGCTACCTGGAAGCAACTTCAAAATATAAGCATTAAAATAGAGAGCCGTATAATTGAGCATAATCGTCACAACAACCTCATGGACGCCGAACTTAGCTTTCAAAATGCCGGGAATTGCCGCCCATAAAGCTCCAAAAACGGCTGCCGCAAGGATGGCGAGGGGAAGATGAATATAAAAAGGCAGATCAAACAGAATCCCTACTGTGACGGCGCCCAGTGATCCCATGATGACTTGTCCCTCCGCTCCTATATTGAACATCCCTGTTCGAAAGGCAAATCCGACGGAAAGGCCGGTTAGAATCAATGGCAAAGAAGTCTGAATAAACTCACCAATGTAACGAGGATTGAAGTTCCCTCTCAATATGTCATAACCGCTGAAAGTGCGTATGAGAGCAACAAAGAAATGCAAAGGGTTGAGCCGCGTCAAAAGCATCACGATGATGGCAACGAAAAATGAAGCTAAAACGGCTATGAGCGAGAGAATAAGTTGATTATTTCGTAACGTTTTCTTCATCCGAATACTCCTTTGAACCGCTCATAAGTAGCCCCAATTCCATTTCATCTGTCTGATCCGGATTGCGTATCCCTACGATTCGACCGTTATGTATGACGGCGATTCGATCCGAAAGATTAAATATCTCATCAAGCTCAAAACTGACGAGCAAAATCGCCGTTCCCTGATCCCGAAGTTCAATGAGGCGTGAATGTATGTATTCAATAGCACCAACATCGAGGCCTCTTGTCGGTTGGGATGCGATCATGAGGCGAGGCTCAAGATCGATCTCTCTTCCGACTATGGCCTTTTGCTGATTGCCTCCACTCATATTTCGCACAACGGAGTCAATTCCTTCTCCACTTCGCACATCAAATGTTTCAACCATTTCTTCTGCCTTCTTGCGGATCGCAGGAAACTGAAGAATCCCCTTTTTTGAATATGGTTCTCTGTCATATTTTTCGAGAATCATGTTCTCAAAAAGTTTAAAATCCAAGACAAGTCCACGCTTCTGGCGGTCTTCAGGAATGTGTCCAATCCCCATCCTTGTCCTCTCCTCCGCGCTGATGTGATGATATTCATCATTAAAGAACCGGATTCGCCCTTTTTCGAGCGGACGAAGCCCCGTCAACGCTTCGACAAGCTCGCGCTGACCATTTCCATCAACACCGGCAAGCCCAAGGATCTCACCTTCCCGAATTGAAAGACTGAGTCCTCTGACAATGTCGAGTCCGCGCTGATCCTTCACCCAAAGATCGTCAATATCCAAAACGATTTCACCGGGATTAGCGGGCGTCTTTTGAGTCGTAAATGATACTTTTCGACCCACCATAAGCTCAGCCAGTTCTTCTTCATTCGTTTCATCGACTTTGACTGTGCCAACCATCTTGCCCTGCCGGAGGACGCTGACGCGATCAGCAATCGCCATGATCTCTTTTAGTTTATGAGTGATAAGAATAACCGATTTGCCTTCATTGACGAAGTTGCGAAGAATGTCCATTAACTCATCGATCTCTTGTGGCGTCAAAACGGCAGTAGGTTCATCGAGAATGATGATCTCCGCATCACGATAGAGTACTTTTAATATCTCAACGCGCTGCTGCATGCCGACGGAAATGTTTTCAATCTTTGCATCAGGATCTACATTCAGACCGTACGTCTGCGATAGTTCTCGGACTCTTTTTCGAGAAACCTCCATATCGACAATTGACCATTTATGCGGCTCGTCTCCAAGAATAATATTTTCAGTTACAGTAAAGTTTTCAATCAGTTGAAAATGTTGATGAACCATCCCAATCCCTAAATCATAGGCGACATTCGGGTTTGTGATATCCACTTTCTTGCCTCGGACAAAAATTTCTCCTGCTTCCGGTTTATAAAACCCGAAAAGGACGCTCATCAGCGTACTCTTTCCGGCGCCGTTTTCTCCTAGAAGCGCCAAGACCTCGCCTTTTTCAAGCGTCAGGTCGATACTGTCGTTGGCAATGATACCGGGAAATCGCTTTGTTATCCCTTTCAACTCCACTATTGGCTTCATCACTGCTCCTTATGTTTGTTACTATCATTATAGCAAAAACAAAGCCATCTTTCGATGGCTTTGTGGCATGATGTGTGCTTGCATCAGTTTTCCTTGAGGCGTGAGGGCACAGGATCTACTTCAATTTCGCCGGCTTTGATCTTTTCAGCGAATTCATTGATTATAGAGACCCATTCGTCTGTCAGGTTCGGATTGTTGTCGGGGATGCGAACGCCGTCAGCCTTGAGGTCAAACGTGCGAACACCGCCGGCAAATGTTCCGGCTGCAACTTCTTTACATGCCTGATATGCAGCTTCGTCAACACCTTTAAGCATAGATGTGAGAATGACGCTCTTTGAGCCGTCTCCGAAGAATCCTTCTTCATACTGGTCTTTATCTACGCCGATGACCCATACGTTCTGGCCTTCCGTTGCTCGGTCTTTTGCTTCTTTGATGACGCCGTTTCCGGTTCCTCCGGCAGCGTGATAGATGACATAGCAGCCATCATCGAACATCTTCGTAGCCAGCGACTGTCCTTCTTCTGCTTTATCAAAGCCGGATGCATACTGGACAACGATCTGCATATCGGGAGCAACGGCTTTTACACCTTGTTCGAAACCGGCTTCAAAGCGTTGAATCAAATCGAAGTCCGCTCCGCCGACAAATCCTACCATGTCTTTACCGGCTTCTTGCGCCTTAAGAGCGGCGGCAACACCGACGAGGAAGCTTCCTTCGTGTTCGGCAAAGACGGCGCTCATGACATTGGGTGCATCGACGACTGCGTCGATAAACAGGATTTTCTGATCGGGATAGTTGGTGGAGATTTCATCGATCGCCTTTTCAAAAAGGAATCCGGCGGCTACGATGAGGTCAGCCTCCTGATCGGCGTACTGGCTCAGATTGGGAATATAATCGGCATCGCTGATGGACTGTAGGAAACTGTAATCTTGATTTAAAACAAGACCGTTCTCTTCCGCGTAGCGGACGACACCCTCCCAAGTTCCCTGATTAAAGGATTTATCGTCAATTCCGCCTGTATCCGTTACTAATCCGACGTTGATTTTTTCTTCTGCAGGTACGGACTCTTCTTCAGCCGGCGTTTCATCTGCCGGAGTTTCTTCAGCCGGTGGTTCTACAGGTTGGGGGGCCGGTGGTTCGCTCGTGCATGCTGTAAGTGAAAGAATCAGCAATAGCACCAGTGACAGTGACAAAAGTTTCTTCATGTATTTCCTCCCTTATTGTTTGATATCATTCTACACCTTGTTTGCTATATTCTCAACTTATTCGATTTTAAACGACGATTACCGCTCTCGATTTCCTATTCTCTGTCTGAGCGCCTCATACAAAACGATTGAAGCGCTGTTTGAGAGATTGAGACTGCGATCGTTCATCGCTCCCGGCATCGGAATCTTGATCCTATGGTCGATAAACCTCTCATGTATGCTCATGGGCACGCCCGAATCTTCTCTGCCGAACAGAAAAAATACATCCTCAGGATATTGCTCTTCCCAAAAACTCTTTTCAGCTTTTGAGGTAACAAGATAGATGGATTCGTTTACGTAAGCCGACAAAAAATCATTCAGGCTTGGATGAACTTCAAGCAGAAGATGCGGCCAGTAATCCAACCCGCTTCTTTTCAGATGCGACTCCGCGAGAGAAAAACCCAAAGGTTCAATCAAATGGAGTTTAGCTCCTGTCAACACGCAGCTTCTGGAAATGTTCCCTGTGTTTTGGGGAATCCGCGGCTCAAAGAGAACGAGATGGATCACAGCGACCCTACTGCATCCCCGCTGAAATGGATGAGGACGACACCCGGATACATGGTTTCAAATCCGACACTCACGTTAAAGATCCCCTCCGCACCGAGATAATGAGCTTTCGCTCTTGCTCGTGCGACGACTTCAGGATACGCCTCCTCAAGCATCTTTTCATATTCACGCAAAGTATTTTGCGTAAAACTCTTTAAAAAAACGTCAAAATCAGCTCGAAACGAACTGGAGATGATCACTGTCTCAACAATGACGCCGAGGCTCTTGTGGGTTTTCGGATCATAGGGATTTTTTGTCAGATACATGGGCAAGCCCCTTTCTTGGGCAGTAGCTCTTCAATGAGCAGTCTTGACATTTTGGACTCCTGGCCGTGCACACTCTTCTTCCATGGAGAATCAAAAGATGATGCATCTTTGTCCAAGATGACATCGGAAACACCTTTTGAAGATCCAGCTCAATCTTGAAAGGATCTTTTTCGTCAGATAATCCGAGACGAAAAGCCAAGCGCGAAACATGTGTATCTACGGCGATGGCTGGCATACCGAACGCATTCGATAATACAACATTGGCTGTCTTTCTGCCAACACCGGGCAGGCGCATCAGCTCTTCGCGTGTATCGGGGACGATTCCGTCATATTCATCCAGCAGTATTTTTGCGCCGTTATAAAGTGCTTTGGCCTTCTGGCGATACATTCCGCAGCTATGAATGATCTGCGCAATCCTCCCTTCACCGAGTTCACACATCTTCTGAGGTGTGTCGGCAACGGCAAAAAGCTCCTCAGTAATGATATTGACGCGCACATCCGTACATTGAGCAGAGAGAATGACGGCAACCAATAGTTCATAATCTGTCGTAAAATTCAGTTCCGGTCCGGCATCAGGATATAAGAGCAAGAGATCCGATTCAAGACGAGTGGCGTCGATCATCAGATGAGTTCCATATTTCTACCGACACATGCAAACACCTCGACCGCTTCGAGCAGATCTTCTTTTGAATGCTCTGCGGTTATCATGCATCGCAGTCTTCCGGTGCCTCTGGGTACAGTCGGAAAGACGATTCCGGAGACGAAAACACCCTCTTCTAAAAGAGCTCGGCTAAATGTCATCGTCTTGCTCTCTTCCCCTACAATGACCGGGGTAATCGGCGTCTCACTGTGGCCGGTGTTGAAGCCAAGCTTATTCATTTCATTTTTAAAGAATCTCGCATTTTCCCACAGTCTTTGAGTAAATTCATCTGTCGAACTAAGAAGTTTCACCGCTTCAATCAAGGCGCCCACAGCAGCAGGCGGTAATGAAGTGCTAAAAAGAATCGGCCTTCCTCTATGAGAGAGCCACTCCTGCATCACTTTCCTACCCGCTACGTATCCTCCGACGACCCCGAGCGCTTTTGAAAGTGTGCCGATGATAAAGTCGACCCTGCCGTGAAGTCCGAAGTGATCGACTGTCCCTCTTCCGTTTTCTCCGAGCACTCCGGAGCCGTGAGCATCGTCTACATACGTCAGAGCGCCGTACTTCTCGGCAAGTTCTACGATTTCAGGAAGCTTTGCAAGATCTCCGTCCATACTGAATACGCCGTCGGTGATAATGAGCTT
>JGI24710J26742_10001441_pt1 | contig 21786 bp, 17 predicted proteins | sample BioPla2DNA2_FD_26742 | JGI IMG/M metagenome (IMG submission 26742) | reverse complement strand
AAAGGGCTTCCGAGGCTTCCATTGTAAAGCGGTTATCAGTTGCCACATCACCTAAGGCAAGCATTCCGATAATCATATTATTCTCTACCACAGGTATCCTTCTTATTTGTTTTTCAGACATCAGCTTTGTTACCTCGTCCACTTCCATATCCGGTGAAGCGGTAATAACCTGGCCTGTCATGACATCTCTTACCGGTGTATCACCGGGATTTTTACCATGCGCAATATTTCTTACTATAATATCACGATCGGTCACGATTCCTACAACCCCGGACTGATCGCAAACAGGTATAGAGCCTACATTGTGCTTCTGCATTAACTGAGCTGCCTCAACAACATTTGATTCAGGGTTAACACAAGCAACATCTTTAGTCATAATATCTTTTACTTTCATGTCTTCCTCCATAAAATTCTACTGCAAAAGTTCTTGCATATATAGCTTTTGTATCAGACACAAAAGTAATCGAGGAAATTTTTCCCATCTATCTATTCTGATTCGATATAGTTTACTTCACTAAACTCAGCGTTTTACCTAAACCGCCCCGGAAACTGCCTTACTATTCCTTCAGTCATAACATCGGCCATCATCATTGCCTGACGTTCCATTTCATCATAAAGGTCTATTCCTTTTTGAAATTCATTGGTTAACATAAAGACCGCTTCGTTCTTTACTAAAGCCAAATGATCAAAAAGCATCTTTTCCCATTCTTGTTGCGACCAGTATGGATTTATGCTGGCTAAAAAGGCTGCAATATCTCTAGCATTATTGTACCAAATCCTTTCTGCCTCTGCCGCTGCATTGTTATCCCCTGCTTTTGCTGCATTGACGAGATTCGCCGCAATAACTAAGTGATTTCTTAATAGAGCAGAAAACCTTGCAACAGTTTGACTCCCGTAAAAAGGTACAAGCGCAGCTTCAAAATCTTTGGGATTTCTAAGAAGTCTCTGGGTAACAAGATCGACGTCTGGTAAATCAAAAACCATACTAATAATTGTGAGTCTGGTCCAGGTAATATGTTGTTCCCAGAGTAGTCTTAGATGATTGCTCAAGTTAAATTTAGCCTGTGTTATACAATCTACGGGGTAATTTATGCCGTGGCTCTTATAACCTGGCCAGACATTAATCCTTTGACCTATATAAAGCGTACCTAAATCAACCCCGGGATTGGCAGCAATAATAGCCTCAATAGTGGTATCATAACGCTGGGCTATCCAGTAAAGGCTGTCATTGGGCTGGATGATATGTGTTATTGTTCCTTGTAAGTACTGATCCATATTATCATCACCTGAATACCTGTCTATACTCAGGTTATGCCAATAAGGATTCTGTAGTTCCTTAAACTTGAAATTTTGACACTATTGTTTTGAGTTTATCAAAGCTCCTGTTTTACATAAGACAACTTTTCCATAAAATCCTTAGTATTCCGATTCGATCAGGTATTTACTTGTTATACTATTTGTATTTACAAATAGTAGCAACCTTTGTTAAAAATTATAAAAGCTCGGAGATATCATTATTTTGAATACTCCGAGCTTCATTAATAACCTTACCTGTTTAAGATTATATTATTCTTTGAATGCCTTTGCCAATTCAAACTCTTCAATAATATCAGAAGAAGGCTCTTCTGTTAATAAAGAGGTAACAACTATGGCAATACAGGATACAATAAAGGCCGGAAGTAATTCATATATATCAAGCACACCTCCCATAGGCCTGATCAGCAGCTTCCAAATAAATACCATGCTACCGCCGGATACCATTCCTGCAATAGCACCAGTTCTGGTTGTTCTCTTCCAGAACAGCGAGAACAGCATCAGAGGCCCGAAGGTAGCACCGAATCCCGCCCATGCAAAGGATACAACTTTAAAGATAACACTGTTTTCATCAATTGCTATAATCATTGCAAAAACCGATATTACCAGCAAAGTAATTCTTGTCATGGTAAGAACTTGTTTGTCATTGGCGTCTTTTTTCATAATTCCGTGGTAAATACTCTTTGAAAAGGCAGAAGCAGCAATAAGTAAATAGGAATCCGAGGAACTGATGGTTGCTGCAAGGATACCTGCCATAACAATCCCTGCAAATATTGGCATGAAGAAGTCCATGGACATAAGTACAAATATACTTTCCGAATCACTTTGAGTTAAAAGAACATCAGGATATAACACTCTTCCTATTATGCCTATAGCAACAGCAGCAACTAAAGAAATAGCACACCAAATCGTAGCTACTCTTCTGGACAGCTTTAATTGAGAAGGTTCCTTAATAGCCATAAATTTCAACAAAACCTGGGGCATTCCAAAGTATCCTAACCCCCATGAAAGAGTAGAAATAATTGTTAAGAATCCATAACTTCCAGCTGCTCCGAATAACGGCTTTCCTGTGGTCTCAAGCTGCTGGACTCCGTCTACAAGGGTAGGTTGAGCGATACCGAAGAACTCCAAAAACCCCGGAATTGATTTTGCGTTGTTTATAACTGCGGGAATACCGCCGGCGGCAGATATACCTGCTCCTAAAACCACAACCAGAGAAATAATCATTACAATTCCCTGCATAAAATCCGATGCACTCTCAGCAAGAAATCCGCCAATAAATGTATAGAAAACAACAAACAAAGCACCTGCGATCATCATATAGAGGTATTTTGTCGCAAATAATCTGCTGAAAAGCTTGCCCACAGTAACAAAGCAGCTGGCGGCATAGACAGTAAAGAATATAAGAATAAACAGTGCAGCAATAGTTGCTATAACTTTTTTCTTCTCCTTAAATCTGTTGCTGAAAAAGTCAGGAATGGTTATAGAATCAGAGGCTATTACAGAGTATCCCCGAAGCCTCTTTGCAACAAAGAGCCAATTCAAATATGTACCGATAAGTAATCCTATAGCCGTCCAGATTGCGTCACTTAACCCAACCCAATATGCAACTCCCGGAAGTCCCATCAGAAGCCATCCGCTCATGTCTGAAGCCTCTGCTCCCATTGCTGTAACCCAAGGGCCCAAAGATCTGCCCCCAATAAGAAAGTTATCACTGCTTGCACCGGCACGCCTAAAATAATACAATCCTATTCCGATTACTACTGCCATATATATACACATGGCAACGAAGATTTGTAGTCTTTCTCCGCTCATAACGCTTCTCCCCTTAATTCTTAGTGATTGCATAATTATACCAAAGTAATTTATAATATTCAATTTTTTTGCATAAAAAATTAATCTTATTAAAAATCCGATTTAAATCTTGAGAGGGTAAAACCGAAAAGTTAACCTTCAGTTTAGATATGCCAATCAGAATAAAGTTTTCCCACGGGAACACTATTCGATGTTTTCTTCCCAAATATCTACAAAATCAATTTCCTGAAACAGTTCCGGATATACACTATATTAAATCTATATCGTACTTTTCTAAGATAGTGTCCAATTCTATCTTGCGAATCAAAAACTGTCCTTTATCAAAGTATGTTTCAAAGATGCCTTTTCCCCAATATTGAAAGTTTTGGCTTGTACCATCCTTAAACTTTATTGTTATTATAGGGCCGGTAGGCCCGTGTTTTCTCCAATTACTCCTGTAAAATTCGGCCGCATTGAGATCAATTATGAATTTCTTAAATTCATCGCCTTCAAGAATAACCTTATAATCAAGTGATACTTCCTCTATTTGATCTGTTGAAATCTTAGTTGACAGTTCTGCCCAATACTTTTTATCCCTAATGTTATAATATAAATCTCTGCCCCACATTGCATAAAAAACAGCGGCGATAAGTATTATCGAAAAAACAGTAATAAAAGCTTTCTTCATACTTCATAATCCTTCTTCGGAGAATATTTCCTATTCATTTTTGTCTATATATATTCTTAGAGCTTTAATTCCCAAATGTGCCAGCCTGACAAATAGAATAAAGCCATAAACACCTGCTGCTATAATAGCAATATACAAAAGAATATTGAAAATTGACAAAAAACCAATCAACCCTGGAGCTAATAATTTTGATGCCATCTTTTTTCTCCTCTCTTAATCACATTTTGCTAATACCGATTACACAATTTCTTGAGATGCTTTCCCTTTTTCTTTTTGGGTTCCGTTAAGGTGTTCAGCCAGAACCATGATTTTTCGTAATACTTCGATATCCTGCTGTATAAACAATTTACATAAAAAAACCGCTTCATCCGTCCATTATTATATCGATCAAACGCTTTGGTAAGTATATCGGCACGTTCTTTATATTCGACATACCACTGCTCAAATCCTTCTGTAGCAATAAACTTTGACACCAAATCCAATAAATTCTAAAAAGTACCCTTTGGCTCCGGATTCTGATTGCATACCTTATTCCTGGTCTGTTTTAAACCAGGTTAAAAAATTTCTATATTTTTGTAGTAATTTTCATTAAATTCCTGTTATAATAAAAATATACATATTTCGATTTAAAAGGGCAATAACCGGGTCACTTTTAGCAGGTATAAGTAATTATTGCTTGGCAGTTACTTAATTTTCATCCTGCGGGTGCTTAAATTCAACAGAATTTGTCTCTTGATAAAATGCTTCCGGTTTTCTTACAGCTGCTTCCTGTGAATGCTTTTCTTTAATATACTTCTTTGTTTTCTATTCATATTTGCTTGTTTTGTTTCATAATCATCAAATGCCAGACAAGCATAATGGTATTTTTTTGTAATTTTTGGTTAATTTTTTAACAGCTAAACAAAGGAGGTTTAACAATGAGCAATAACACCGGTTTCTGCACATGCAACCCAACAGAAGTAACACCCAGGTACAGCGAAATTGAAAAAGTGATTGACCTTTACAAGGACAAAAAAGGAAGCTTAATTCAAATTCTTCATCTTGCACAGGAAATCTATGGCCACCTCCCTCTTGACTTGCAGCAATACATTGCGAAATCTTTAGACATCCCTCTTTCAGAGGTATCAGGAGTAATTTCATTCTATTCTTTCTTTTCTACCAAACCAAGAGGTGAGCATACCATAAGGGTGTGTCTTGGAACTGCCTGCTATGTAAGAGGCGGAAAAAAAATTATTGAAAGATTATCCGAAATTCTGGGTGTAGGTTTAGGTGAAACTACCAAAGACGGTCGTTTTACCTTTGAGATAGCACGCTGCATCGGGGCTTGCGGTCTTGCACCTGCAATGATGATTGATAATGTGGTTTATAAACAGGTTAATGCCAACAAACTGGAATCCATCCTGTCTCAATATTAAGGAATAGCGGAGGTGATTAATAATGAGCAATACTATTAGCACCTTACATGATCTGGAACAGATTAAGAACGAATATATCAAAAATACCAGTCAGTATAAATACCAGGTACTGATTTGCGGTGGTGCCGGCTGTATATCCTCAGACTGCGCCCAGGTAAAAAATACGGTTATTGAAGAAATAAAAAAATACAATTTAGAAAAAGATGTTTCGGTATATGAAACAGGCTGTATGGGAATCTGTGCCGTTGGTCCGGTTATGCTGGTACTTCCCGAGAGAACCTTTTATACCGAAGTAACCCCTGAAAGTGCAATAAATATTGTAGAAAGCCATATAGTTGGTGGACAAATACTAATTGAAAATACCTACTACGATAAATCCTTACAAAAGCACGTCCCAAAGATAGATGACATTGAGTTTTTTAAGGACCAGGTTAAAATTGCCCTCCGAAATTGCGGAATTGTTGAGCATAACAGTATTGATGCCTACATAGCTCATGACGGTTATTTGGCCGCATATAAAGTTATTACACAAAAAACTCCTGAAGAAGTTGTAGAGGAAGTAATAAAATCAGGTATTAAAGGGCGTGGTGGCGCAGGATTTCCTACCGGTATTAAATGGGAGGCGGGACTGAAAGCTGCAGGCAATAAAAAGTACATCGTCTGTAATGCCGATGAAGGTGATCCCGGTGCATTCATGGACAGAAGCATTATCGAGGGTGATCCCCATACCATAATTGAAGGCATGATAATCGGAGGCTATGCAATTGGTGCAAATTTGGGTTATGTGTATATCAGAGCCGAATATCCCATTGCGGTTGAACGCCTCTCAAAAGCCATTGAAGACGCACGTAAACATGGATTACTTGGTTGCAAACTTTTTGGAACTGACTTTTCTTTTGATTTGGAAATAAGAATCGGTGCAGGAGCCTTCGTATGCGGTGAAGAAACTGCTCTTATGAATTCCATTGAAGGACAAAGAGGAGAGCCCCGCCAAAAGCCTCCCCTACCCTTTCAAAAGGGACTTTTCGGATGTCCCACCATTATCAATAATGCCGAGACCATGGCAAGCATACCGGCTATTTTACTTAACGGCAGTGAATGGTTCAATCAATACGGTACAGAAACCAGCAAAGGAACAAAGGTTTTTGCTTTAGCAGGAGATCTGGTTAATTCAGGGATAGTTGAAGTGCCTATAGGGATACCACTTGGAGATATTCTCTTTAAAATCGGCGGGGGTATGAGGGACAAAAAGAAATTTAAAGCTGCTCAAATCGGAGGCCCTTCAGGTGGGTGTATTACTCAGGAAAACCTTAATGTCAATACCGATTACGATTCCATCACCAAACTCGGTGCTATTATGGGTTCCGGTGGACTTATCGCTATGAATGAGGATACCTGCATGGTAGACACCGCCAGATATTTTATGGATTTCATTCAGGATGAATCCTGTGGGAAATGCGTGGCATGCCGTTTAGGTACCAAAAGAATGCTTGAAATACTTGAACGAATAACTCAGGGTAAAGGTGAAGAAGGCGACATTGAGCTGTTGGAAGAGTTGGGCGACACCATAAAAGATACAGCAATGTGCGGTCTGGGACAATCAGCTCCTAACCCGGTTCTGAGTACCATAAAATATTTCAGGCAGGAATATGAAGAGCATATAAAAAAGAAATACTGCCGTGCCGGAGTTTGTTCAGATCTGTTTATATCTCCCTGCGAAAATACTTGTCCTGCAAATGTTAATGTTCCTGGTTATTTATCACTTATAACAGCAGGAAGATTTATCGATGCATATAATTTAATAAGACAGGAAAATCCTTTCCCGGCTGTATGCGGACGAATCTGCACTCGGCCTTGTGAGTCTAAATGCAGACGCAGGACTTTGGATGAAGCCGTTGCCATTTGTGATCTAAAGCGATTTGTAGCCGATTATGCCTATAAAAACGAAAAACCCTTCAACCAGGACATCATTTTCCCTAAGAACGGCAAGAAGGTTGCTATAATAGGCGCCGGCGCTTCAGGACTAACCTGTGGTTATTATCTGGTTCGTATCGGATATGATGTTGACGTTTATGAATCGGAATCAATTGCAGGTGGAGTTCTTGCTTTTGGCATTCCTGAATATCGTCTTCCTCAAAAGGTTATAACCCATGAGATTGAGCTTATTAAACAAGCAGGGGTTAATATAATCTTAAACACCGAGGTTGGCCGGGATGTTTATTTTCAGGATTTACGGAAGAGATATGACGCTATATACGTTGCAACCGGTACTCAATTCCCTCAAAGGGTTAATATCCCCGGCGAGGAGCTTAAAGGCGTAATTCACGGTATAAACTTTTTAAAAGATGTCAATCTCAAACGTGAAGTGAAGCTGGGACATACTGTTGCAGTAATAGGCGGTGGCAATACGGCTATTGATTCAGCCAGAACCGCTTTGAGACTCGGTGCCAAAAGAGTCATCGTACTTTACAGAAGAACTATTGACGCCATGCCAGCCTATGAATCAGAAATACATGAAGCCATTGTCGAAGGCGTAGAAATCGTTGAGCTTGTAAGCCCGGTAAGATTTATTAAGGGGAAAGATGGTTCTGTAGCGAGAATAGAATGTATAAAAATGAAGCTGGGGGAATTTGATCGTTCAGGCAGAAGAAAATCGGTACCCATAAATGGGTCCAACTTTATGCTGGAAGTGGACAATGTTATTCCTGCTGTAAGCCAATATGCGGATTTACCTTTTATCAAAAAAGACGAAATCGGAATTACCTCCTGGGGAACATTCATCATTCAGGAGGATACTTTAATGACAACCATGGATGGCGTGTTTGCGGGAGGAGACGTAGCCAGAGGCCCTGATACGGTTATATCAGCCATTGCTGACGGAAAAAAAGCTGCAATTTCCATAGACCTGTTTCTGGGAGGCAAAGGCAAACTGAATAAAGGCCCTAAAATCGATGTCCCCGATACTTTTGACGAGGATGAGATTGTTGCATTAAAGAGATTCCCTCTTGACATGCTCCCGGTTGAAAAGCGAATGAATATGGATAGTGAAGTTGTGCTGGGATTCCATAAACTTAATGCTATGGCAGAATCCATGCGCTGCTTACACTGTGATAGGAGGTAGTTTTATGATTAACTTAACCATAAACGGAAAGAAAATCTCCGCAAATGAAAACCTCACTATTCTTGAGGCCGCCAAAATGAACGGGATTAGTATTCCTCATTTATGCTACTTAGAAGATGTCCATGAATTCGGATCTTGCAGAATCTGCGTAGTCGAAGTGGAAGGGGCAAAAGCCCTGCAGGCCTCATGTATTACAAAAGTTGCTGAGGGCATGGTGGTTCACACAAATTCATCCAGAGTAAGAAAGGCAAGAAAAGTACTGTACGAACTTTTGCTGTCAGATCATTCAAAAGACTGCTTGAGCTGCAAAAGAAACCAAAACTGCGAGCTTCAGGAATTGGGGCGTACTCTCGGCATTGAAGAAACCCGCTTTAACGGAGCACGCTCTGCATGTTTTTCAGACAGCTCGGTTTCCATAACAAGGGATATGTCTAAATGTATCCTCTGCAGAAGATGTGTTACCATCTGCAACGAAATCCAGGGTATAGGTATTTTAAATGCTCAAAACAGAGGCTTTGATACAGTAATAGGGCCGGCTATGGACCTTCCAATCGGTACCGTTAACTGTGCTTACTGCGGCCAATGTACGGTAGTATGTCCGGTAGGGGCTCTGAAAGAAACCAATTCGATTCAGGAAGTCTGGGATGCCATCAATGATAAGAATATGCGGGTGGTTGTTCAGGTGGCCCCGGCAGTTCGAATAGCTATCGGTGAAGAATTCGGCTATGAAAGCGGAGAAAGGGTTACAGGAAAACTTGCTGCCTCACTAAGGGAGCTGGGTTTTGACGATGTGTTCGACACTAATTTTGCCGCTGACTTGACTATAATTGAGGAAGGAGCTGAACTGCTGACAAGGGTTAAAGATGCCCTCACCGGCGGCAGAGCAGTTCTCCCTATGATAACCAGCTGTAGTCCGGGTTGGATAAAATATGTTGAGCACACTTTCCCGGATGAACTGGATCATCTTTCCACCTGCAAATCTCCTCACACCATGTTGGGGGCTCTAGTAAAATCCTATTATGCAAAAAAAATCAATGTGGATCCTAAAGACATATACGTTGTATCAGTTATGCCCTGTACTGCCAAAAAGACTGAGATACGCAGAGCCGAAATGAAAAATGATGGGATTCCGAATGTTGATGCCGTGCTGACTACCAGAGAACTGGCTTCTATGATCAGAGAAGCAGGTATTAATTTCAGGGATCTTGCGGACAGCGAATTCGATAATCCCTTAGGAATGTCAACAGGTGCAGCCGATATTTTCGGGATTACAGGAGGCGTTATGGAAGCCGCTCTTAGAACGGTGTATGAAATTGTCACCGGCCGGGAACTGCCATTTGACGGTCTCCATGTAACCCCGATAGTGGGACTGGATCAGGTCAAGGAAGCATCCATACTGATTGAGAACCCACTGGAAAAATACAGTTTCCTTGATGGCGTTGAAATAAGGGTGGCCGTAACCAGTGGATTAAAGGGGGCTAACCGGCTTATGGAAGAAATAGCAGCCGGCAAATCTCCCTATCATTTTATTGAGGTTATGGGTTGTCCCGGAGGTTGCATAACAGGAGGCGGCCAGCCCAGATCTAAAGATCCTGAGGTAAGGCTAAAAAGGCTCAGGGGACTATATAGTGAGGACGAGAGTAAAACCCTGAGAAAATCTCATGAAAACCCCTACATAAAAAGTCTATATGACGAATTCCTGGGAGAACCAAACAGTCACACGGCGCATGAACTTTTGCATACGCATTATGTTAAGCGGGGTATATTTAATGAATTCAGTAATGAGAGGTTTGTAGCAAAAGAGACTGACTTACAAACACTTCCCAGGACCTCCAGCAAGGTATCTGATTTCTTAGAAACCGCCCATACTAAAGAAAGGGATGAAACAGAATCTATTCGAGTACTTGCATTGGAAGCCGAAAACACAAGACTTAAAGACGAACTGAGCGATGCTTTGGAAACAGTTGAATTATTCAAAAAAGTATTATCGGATTATGCTGAAAAACACAAATAGTATTGTTTATGTTTAAAGTTTTACAAGGGATTACCTCAGAATTCCCACGTGAGTACCCGCACCACTATAAATAGTTTTAGCAGGGAGGAACGAGGAGGAACCGTTGCCGATGTCATGCGTGAAGGGAGCATGGATTGCGGAGCGTCGCGAATAATTTCCGGACTAAATTCCTGAGCGGCACGCATGACTTTGGCTAAAGGTTCCACATAGTGTATTCATAGCAATGATATATTGTATGTTCTGAGGTATCTCATTTTATTTATTTTATTATGAATCAGTAAGTATATTGACTATTAATAGTTTTTAGTTCCTTTTAAGGATATATTTTTATTGTGTGTAATAAACTTCTTATAACTTGTCACCTGATTCTGGCATGGCGAATAAAATAAACTAGGACAAACATTTGANGTAATAAGATGNCAGAATACGAAAAGAAAGATCATTTCGATCGTGACCGTGACCGTGATTACGATTGTGTAAGGTGCCCTGATCCCGGACATCCGCTTCCAAAACCAATATTATTTGAATGTGGTAACGGCGGTGGATTCACTTTTGCCGCTAACTGCAGCAACAGTACCGAAGATAACGCATGTTGCATCTGCACACCTAAAACTGTTGCAAATGTAACACTGGATACATCCTGCCTGTGCAAACCAAAGATTAAAGTGGAATTCTCCAGTATTATTCATTTCATACCGGATAATAGTGGTAAAGTACAGCTGGAATTCGATCTGGTCAGATGCTGCAAAGATTTCCCTGAATGCGTTGTTGGTACTTGGAACTATCAAATCGAAGAGAATGATACATTCGCAAAATCCTTCTGTTTCGATTATTGCGATTGCAACACTTGTTCCGGCTGTTGCACCTATATCGTAAAGTGCAGACCAGTTTTTGTAAAAGACGCTGCTATCTGTGTTACCAACTGTCAAATTGCTGTATTCGCTCAGGGCCATTAGTGCAAAGTCAAAATAAAGACATGAGGATATCTATCTTCATGTCTTTGTCCCATTCCAGTCCGGGTCTTTTTGATAGCATTTATTTTGTTTATGCATAAAATACTAAATATAGATCCCTTAATTAACAGAGGTGCCTGTAAATGAAAGCGACCCGGACCAATTTTGATGATATGTGGGAACAATATTTTGATAATTATCAAGGCTGGCTTTATGTGGCGGATTGTTTATTCCCATCCCGGCAACTTCAAAAACCGGTGGAAAATACTACAGTCAAGGAAGAATGTAATATTTCTTATACATTATCAGATTCTGAGGATAATCAATCGGATAAATTGTATCCGGTTGATAAAGATGACTACTATTTAAGTGATATCCAATCAGAAACCTATTCAGATAATGATGAAACTAAAAATACTGATGAAATAAAAAATAAAATCCATGATAAGGAAAAGTCAAACTATGGTCTGATTGAAGAAACTAAAGGAGATGTAAACTTAGTTAAAAAAGTAAAAGATTACAGACCTGAAATAATTGTCGGTTACAGCAAATTATCCAAACAACCGGATGATATTATTTTTGAATGTGACACAGGTTCAGGGTTTGCCTTCGTAACTCAAAAAGAAGACACATTAATATATACTCCCCCAAGAAACTGTGTTTCTAAAACACTTGCAACCATATCAATTGATACCACTAATCTTAAAAAACCAAAAACAAAGGTACTTTTCTCGTGTAATATATGTTTTATACCCAGAACTGACAAGGGAACATCTCAGCTGGAATTCATACTGTCCCGTTCATGTAATAATAGTGCTGAAAGTCCCATTGGCAACTGGATATATGACTTGGTTGACAAGAGTGAACGTATATCTCAAACATTTAAGTTCAACTACTGCAGCTGCAGTTCCTTTCCCGGCATTTATAATTATTATATAAGGGTTATACCGGTTTATATCAGAAATTGTTCAGTTCTGATAACAAACTGCCATATAGATGCTTTCGCCCAATCGAAATAGGAGGTAACTTCTACATATTATAAATCCCTATCCCATAATTTTTCGGGATATAATCCATCTCTTTTAAGTTTTGCTATAGCTTTAACAACTCTTTCCTTGTCTTCTTTATATGTTATACCATACCATTTGTCCGGGGTTCTTAATACCTTTACTCTCCCTTTACCCTCTTTGAGTATATTCCCGACAGCTTCAGGAAGGAAGAATTCTGCTTTTAAGGGATTAGCCTCAAGTTTTTCAGACAAAAATTTCTCAAATCTGCTTTCCAGCTCTCCTAAGAAGCTGTGTGTGAATCCCCACATATTCATGGAGACAATACTGCCCTTAGGGATTGAAATCCATGTTTTTTCGCCATCTTCGGTATATTCAGCTCCTTCACCGGCTTTTCTGATATGGACTCTTTCTTCAATACCTGTAAGAAAATCTTCTTGATCCAAAGTGCATACGCCTCTGGATACATAGCCGTTCTCAGTTAGGGTGTTTTCAATAATATAACCCACCATGGCATAGTTGTATTTTTCATCGTCCACCGCTTTTTCAAGGAAATTATAGATAACCGAAAAAGCGCATCTGCCGTAATAATCATCTGCATTTATTACTGCAAAAGGACCTTCCACCTTGCCNAAACAGGACANCACCGCATGTCCGGTACCCCAGGGTTTAATCCTGCCGGTGGGTACAGTATACCCTTCAGGTATATTATTAAGATCCTGGTATACATATTCAACCTCAACAAATGATGAGACCCGGTCCCCGATATTTTCTCTGAAAACTGCCTCATTTTCTTTCTTAATAATGAAATAAATCTTTTTAAACCCGGCTTTTACTGCATCAAATATTGAAAAATCTATTATCATATGGCCTTTGTCGTCAATTGGTTCTATCTGCTTTAACCCACCAAACCTACTGCCCATCCCGGCTGCCATAATAACTAAAACTGGTTTATTCATTTAAACCTCCATATACCTTATAAAATCACAATATTTTTTTCTTATTATTATACAATGTATTATAACATACATAACTGCAAAAGCAGGAAATGCGGCAATACAGATACATTATTGATTTGATATTGGCTATTGCAAGATAAAGTAAGACTGCTCAGTTATTATATGCATTTTAAACATAGCCCAATTTTATACATATAAATTTCTCTCTCGATTATAGAAATTATGCTGTTCTATTTTTTATCCTGGTGCGACTGATGGCCTTCTCAATCTCAACTGCCGGTATTATCAGCAAGGCTATCCCGATTGCTTCTATAAAATTAACTAGTGAGAGAGCTGCAAGTTTAAAAACAGTATTTAGACCCGGTACATAAATGACTGTCATTGTAAGAATGAATGATAATATCATAGCTAACAGTAAATATTTATTATGCGATTTAATAGCAAATAAAGAATTAATGCTTGATCTTAAGTTTAATGAGTGAAAAATCTCACATAGTGATAAGGTAAGAAACGCCATAGTCATTGCGGTAATCTGCCTGAGACCATGGGTTGTATAGTTTCGGGAATATCCAATTAAAAAGGAAATCAAGGTCAGGGCGGCTATTATCACACCCTGATATATAATTCTGAATCCAAGGTTATTAGCAAATATGCCTTCCTTTGGATCACGGGGAGGTTTTTTCATAATATCACTTTCAGCATCTTCCATACCCAGACCTATTGCAGGGAAGGTATCAGTAATCAGGTTAATCCAAAGAATATGGATAGGAGAAAACAGTCTGAGATTCATTAATGTTGCTGCAAATATTGCTACCACTTCACTCAGGTTGGAACTTAAAAGAAACTGTATAGATTTGCGGATATTCTCATATATTCTACGTCCTTCTTCCACTGCGTATACAATTGTAGCGAAGTTGTCATCAGCCAGAACCATATCCGAGACACTCTTGCTGACATCAGTTCCTGTAATTCCCATACCGACGCCTATATCGGCAGACTTTAAAGCGGGTGCATCGTTTACTCCGTCCCCAGTCATAGCAGTAATTTTGCCATGTTTTTTCCATGTGTTTACTATTCTAACTTTGTGCTCAGGCTGAACACGAGCATACACAGAATAACTCACTATATCGGCTTCAAGATCCTCGTCTGACATCTTGGAAAGTTCTGCACCTGTTATAGCCTGATTTTCATCGGTTATGATTCCCAGCTCTTTTGCGATTGCAACAGCCGTATCCTTGTGATCTCCGGTTATCATAACAGGTCTTATTCCTGCAGACTTGCATTCTTCTATTGCCGCTTTCGCTTCAGGCCGAACAGGATCAATCATTCCCGTCAGACCAATAAAAATCAGTTCTTTTTCAAGATTCTCCGGTGACGTATCCTTCGGGGGATTCTCCCAATATCTCATGGCCGCCCCCAGAACCCGCAGAGCCTTTTTAGCCATTGCTTTATTCTGATCTAATATATTATTCCTGATTTCATCTGCTAAAGGAATGTCCCCCTGCTGGGTAAGAATATGTTTACACCTTCTTAACAGCTCATCAGGCGCTCCTTTAGTATATTGTATAAATCCTTTTTCGGTCCTGTGAACAGTAGACATCATTTTTCTGTCAGAGTCGAATGGTGCCTCTGATACACGGGGTAATCTTTTTTCTAACTCGTTTTTATCCTTGCCGGCATCAAGAGCGAATCTTACCAATGCTGTTTCAGTAGGCTCTCCTACAATGGTATTATCGTTTTCAGAAATTGAAGCGTCGTTGCACAGTGCCATGGATATCGCAAGCTGTTCCTCATCCCCATAAATATCCATCACCGTCATTTTGTTTTGAGTTAATGTTCCTGTTTTATCAGAACAGATAATCTGAGTGCATCCCAGTGTTTCCACCGCCGTAAGCCTTCTGATTATAGCATTTCGTTTTGACATTTTTGTAACGCCGATAGACAGAACCACTGTAACAACAGCTGCAAGACCTTCCGGAATAGCTGCCACAGCTATGCTTATAGCCAGCATAAACACTTCCAGAACATGTCCGCCGCTAAATCCTCCATTTTTAAGCACACCGTAGATGAATATTAAAATGCTTATCCCTAAAACACCGACACTTAATACTTTACTTAATGAGGCAAGTTTTTTCTGAAAAGGAGTTTTTTCATTTTCGGAACGGGCTATGATTCCCGCAATTTTGCCCATTTCAGTAGACATCCCCGTACCCACTACCACACATTCACCCCGTCCATATACGGTATTCGTGCCCATATAGACCATATTAGCCCTGTCTCCTAAGGGTATGTCTTGATTTTTTTTCGATGTCAAGACCTTGCTTGTTTTTTCAGCAGGCACAGATTCGCCGGTAAGCGAGGCCTCCTCCACCTTCAGACTGGATTCATGGATAATACGCATATCCGCCGGGATAGCATCCCCTGCTTCCAAAATAACGATATCACCGGGGACTATGTCTTCCGACTTAATCTGCAAAACCTGGCCGTTTCTTCTTACTTTCGAATAGGGTGATGACATTTGTTGAAGAGCTTCAATAGCCTTTTCAGCCTTACCCTCCTGGATTACTCCCAATACAGAATTAAGAATAACTACGGACAAAATAATAATCATATCAGCAATTTCGCCCACAGCTCCGGATATAACAGCTGCTGAAATAAGGACAATTACCATGGGATCTGCCAACTGACCAATCAAACGGGCTATAAGAGATTTTTTCTTTCCTGCAGCCAGTTTATTTTTACCATACTGATTCAATCTTGCTGAAGCCTGTGATGCATCAAGGCCATCAAGAGAGGTCTTTTGCTGTTCCAGCACGGTATCGATGCTGTTAAAATAATACTGCATATAGGCAAAGTCCCCTTTCTGAATACAAATAGCCAAATCGACATCATTTAACTGATATAATACCTTGCCATAATATAAAAAAGCATTCATTTCAAAGTATAAACCACTTTTATGATTGCTTATTCTACATTGTTAAATTCCTGCGGAAAGCTTAACGATTATTAAATTGATAAGATTTTTAAACATAATTATATGGGTATATATATCCCTGACAAGATTTTCGAAACAGACAAAAAAAGACAGTATATTGCATTGTGTAAAGATAATGGAATATAGAATCAATTTAAAAAGGACCGGTCTTTACGCCTAAGAGACCTGTAAAAAAATAACCTTGAGACACTATTTCCTTTTATGGGAATTGTAAAAAGGCTATCCATTCAATAATCTTTGCATAGCTACCTTAGCATAATCGGTAAATGTTTGATTTATAAGGGCATAGCCCCTTTCATTTGGATGTATGCCGTCTTCACAGAGATAATTATAATAATCACGCTTTAACAGGAAAGGCAGGCGCACGTCGATAAAACTACATGAAAGACTTTGGGCAAGGTTAACAATTGCCATGCTATAGGATTCATGATGACGATAAATCAGCTCTTTATCTCCCAACCATTTTAATATTGCGGTAGAATCAAGACCTCGGGATATCCAGTTAAAGTACCTGCCTGAATGAATAGGAGGAAGATTTACCAATATTGGTTTTATACCATGTTGCCGGAGAGCCTGCACCATATCAGTAATACATTCTTTAAAGACAGAAAGAGGTGTATTTGGTGTGTGTTCCTTATCGGGTGCTGCAGCCACTTCAGCCCAATTAAAATCACAGTCATTTCCCCCGAATTCTATAATTGCAGCCTCAGCGTCTATTCCTTTTTCCAAAGCCTTTAACATAAGTTTTTTTGCCTTAGGTGCTGTCATGCCGAACTTTGAGTTGTTTTTGACATCCACCCCCAACCCGGTGATCTTTTTCATTAAATGACTATTCTCAAGACGTCTGTATTTTTTTCGAATTTCATCATAAATGACACCTTTTAATACTGAATCTCCCCATATCTCAACTCGTTTTATAATATTTATCATAATATACGCTCCATATGTTATAACTTGGTTTATTACTTCTTCTAGTTTTCATAACTATATTATATTATCACTAATGCGATGTCAATAGTTTTTGTTACTATATTGAATAGTTTTCCCCTTTATAATATAATTACTGTAACAATTATTTTGATTTTGGGAGAATAATTATGTCATCGATTAAAGATAAACTTATCGACTGGGTAACTGAAATGGAAAACTATCGTATGCCAAATTGGAATGACCTCCCTGATATTGATCTTTATATGGATCAGGTTATTACCTACTTAGAAAAACAACTTGCTGTTTTTTCCAAGAATGAAGATGAAAAACTTATTACACCTGCCATGATTAATAATTACGTAAAAAATGAAATAATTCCCCGGCCTCTCAATAAAAAATACACCCGAGAGCATATGGCACATTTAATATCTGTTCTAAATCTAAAAAATATTCTTTCACTTATGGATATAAACAGACTTATTTCCCATGAAGAATTAGATAAACCTATAAATGAATTATTCGACCAGCTTAATTCGATTCAGAATGAGGCTTTTAAGGATACAGCTCTCCGGGTAAGAGATTCACTTGAAAAACTTGATAGCGATATTGCTGATAAAGATAATGAAGAGCGGTTGAGTCTTCTTGCGCTGAAATTCTCTTTGGAAGCCAATGCAAACCGTATTGCCGCAAAAAAAATACTGGACGAAATAATGGCCTATAAAGCGCAGCAACTCCAGGAAGACGAATTAAAAGCAAACGGCAAAGATAAAGGTAAAGAAAAAAATAAGGAGAAAGACAGAAGCAAAGCCTAGATAATAATTCTGAATCCGGTTATTATATGGGTACCTTATCTTGGCAGAATAATTTTAAAACTGTTCTGTTTTCCAAGGTTAATAAATTTAACCGTTCCAATACCCTCAAAGGATTTTCGTATTCTTTCCATACCTATTCCAGACTTAATAAACCGCCTTCTCTCATCAATTGTAATAAGTCTCTGGTATAGCCATGCATTACGCCTTTCAGGCTGGCATTCTCTTATATTTAAGCAAACCTTTCTGCTCTGTGTTAATGACCCGGGATTTATAATTTCGATTGCCTTACTGGTAATGTTAATCAATACACCTCGGGATAAATCCATATAATCTCTATGTACTAAAGCATTTGCCAACGCCTCTTCAAATGCAGCAAAAGGATAGCTATCATCGTTAATTATTGTTTTTACCTTGCTTATAGCCTGATCCATCATGCTCAGAATATTGCCTGATATGATGTCGATTTTATCTTCGTTAATGATTTTTAAATAGCACTGGGGAAGATAGAATTGAGGGTTTTTACCGAAGAGCAGCAGTCCTCCGATAGTTGGACAATACTCTCCTTCGTTCTTTTGGCCAATAAAACCAAAAGCCTCTAATAAAAGTGTCTGGGATTGATCTGTATACACATTAATACTCTTGAAAAATAAATTGACTCTATCCATCTCCAGATCTTCCAATGTGGCTTGTTTTACAATTACGGTTTCAAGAGTCATAAGCCCGTTTTCCTGCATCATAGAGGCTAATTCAGCACGTCTGGCAAAATCGGTAGTAGAGCCTCTTCGTACATAGAAGGCTCCTGTTTGGAGCATTTGATGGGGTGCATGTTTGCTTTTAAAAATTGTAAGAACAGCTACAGTCTTATTCTTGATTTTAACCAAATCCAGGCTTACAGGCACCGGTGGATCTGTTCTGTGATAAATAATCTGCTGTATTCGTTCTTCAAGAGAGTTCCCGGCGTCAATACCAATAATCCGTTTAGTCTTGTCCTCAACGCCAAATATAATATAGCCTCTTCCGCCACGAGAATTGGCTATAGCCGTCACATCCTTTACAAGCTCTTTTTTCTCTCCCTCAGTTGTGAGCTTAAGTTGAGCTTTAAAGTCCATTTTCTCATTCTCTTCTCTAGACAACAGCTGCTTAAGTCTTTGAATATCCACCTGTTATGAGACTCCTCCTGCGTTTTTATTCCAGATCCAGTATAAAGGACAGGAAAACTTTATTCTGGTTATAATTCATTTAACATATCAAGTTTTTTGTAGTTCTTATCAAGATGATGACTGATATACCTGAAGGAAATATCCGAGAAAATATTCAATAATTCATCTGACAACTCAAAATTATAGACTCTGCCCTTTTGAGCGCATAAAACATACATTATCCCTTTTGCTGTCCCTATATCCACCATTACAGCTTCTGTATCTTGTTCTGANCAGTTTTCGCAGATAAAACCATTGTGTTTAAAACTGAAAAAAATCTGTTCAATATCACTGGTATTGCATGATGCACAGCTACAGACATGAGGTGGGTAACCTGTTATTTGCATTAATTTCAGAGCAAAGGCGGAAGATACCAATAGGGGCGTCCGGCCTTTTTGAAGGGCCAGAAGGCCATGAACCAAGAGATTTAATATTTCTCCTGATGATATGCTATCCTGTGCCGCATCTCCTGCCATATCAAGCATATGAGCAGCATGAGTAAAGCGGGTCAAATCGGTTGCAATATTGTAAAAATTCATCAAAACATCGCAACTGTTCATGATATAGCTTGTTCGTCCCTTAAAAATCACATATTCCCCATAAGTCAGAACTTGCGTCCCGTAGGATGAACGACCGCTTTTTTTGGCGTTTCTTGCCAGAACACTTATTTTGCCGTGATTTTCGGTAATAAGGGTAAGCATTTTATGGCTGTCATTATAGGACACTTCTTTTATCACAAGACCCTTTATCTTAATTATGCTCATTTTTAAATTGCCCTGCTACTCCTTCTTGTACCCAAGTTCATTCAACATAAAATCACTGTTACGCCAATCATCTTTGACCTTGACCCAAAGCTGTAAAAATACTTTGGAGCCAAATAGCCTCTCCATATCCTGTCTGGCAAGGGTTCCTACCCGCTTTAGTATTCTTCCTTCCCTGCCAATCACTATCCCTTTGTGAGATTCTCTTTCACAGTATATATTGGCATCAATTTCTATTATTCCCTTGTCATCCCTCTCTTTGAATCTTATAACCTCTACTCCTATACCGTGGGGCACCTCATCACTTAACAGATTCAACAGCTTTTCCCTTATTAATTCCTGGGCAAGAACCTTTTCCTGCTGATCTGTCAGCATATCTTCCGGATAATACATTTCACCCTCGGGCAGCACCTTTTGAATAGTATTTAATATCAGGTCCTTAGTGCTTGAATCCAATGCACTAATAGGAATTATCTCCTCAAAATCATATGCGTCACTGTATTGTGCAATAAGTGAAAGAATCGAGGTCTTTTCCACCATATCAATTTTATTAATCAGCAGAATTGCGGGCACTCCGGCTTTTTTTAGCTCTCCAATTATCCTGGAATCCCCCGGTCCTATTTTTGTATCACGGGCATCAACCATAAACAGAATCAGGTCAACCCCGTCAAATGTACCAAAAGCCTCCTGTACCATGTATTCACCAAGTTTGTTTTTCGGCTTGTGTATACCTGGGGTATCAACGAAAACCATTTGATATTCTTCCGAGGTCAGAATGGTTCGGATAGTATGTCGGGTGGTTTGGGGCTTATCAGAAATTATAGCTATTTTCTCACCTGTCAGAAGATTCAGTAAAGTAGACTTTCCCACATTTGGTCTCCCTATAATTGTTATAAAACCAGATTTAAATGCCATACTCTATTTAACATCCTCCATATCGCTTTGTTTAAATGAATGAGGTAAAAGTTCTTCAAAAGAGAAAACCTTGTATTCCCCATTTCGATTACTTAAAAATAAAGGCATATCCGATGAACAAAACTCGCTTAAAACCTGACGACAAATGCCGCAAGGCATGGTGGGCAGATTACTGTCACTGGAAACTGCAATAGCCAGAATGTTTTTTGCACCGTCAGATATAGCCTTTACAATTGCAGTTCTCTCAGCACAAATAGCTGCACCGTANGAGGCATTTTCCACATTGCAGCCGGTATAGATTTTTCCATTGTCTGCAAACAAGGCAGCTCCCACACGGAAATTGGAATAAGGCGCATAAGCATTCTCCCTGACTTTTACCGCCAGGCTAACTAACTCTCCGGAGTCTGGAGTATTCTTAATAGTTGTGTTTTCGGATTCTGACATTTTGCACCCCCATAATATAAAACTAGTTTCATTGTACCACTTTGTTAGTCTTTGGAAAAGCATTCTTATAACAGGGTTGCTTTACCTCCTGTTACTGAAAATTAATCTTCAAAGTTTTTTGTCACAATCTTGTGGTATTATACATATTGTTAGCTTTTATTTTAAGAATATTTAACCATAAATAGTCTGTCAATCAATAGTATGAGGACTATAACCTGATTAATTACTATGATTATGTGGTATCTTATATTAATATGCATTTTGGAGGTAGAAGATGAGAAAGCCGCTTTTTATTTCGCTAAAAACAAAGATTATTCTGCTTAGTGTTTTATTAGTTACATTCTGTACAGTATTAGTCGGAGGATACGTCATTATACAGCTGCCATCCATCACAATAAATTCTGTTGGCGGAGATTATATTACAATCCTAAAATCTATATCCAAAACTATAGATATAGAGAAATT
>JGI24710J26742_10001438_pt1 | contig 21815 bp, 10 predicted proteins | sample BioPla2DNA2_FD_26742 | JGI IMG/M metagenome (IMG submission 26742) | reverse complement strand
TTGAAATCGAAAGATATGATCGACAACGAATGGAAAGAACTCAATGAAATGTTCGATAATATGTTCTTGCATTTATACCCCAACTTTGTGGAAGAATTCAATGCCTTATTGCAGGAAAGTGAACGTATTGAATTGAAACCAACCGAACTTTTAAATCCCGAATTGCGTATTTTTGCCCTGATTCGCTTAGGAATTACCGACAGTTCGAAAATCGCAGGCTTTCTGCATTATTCAGCCACTACCATTTACAATTACCGCACCCGAGTACGAAATAAATCGGCTGTTCCGCGTGAAGAATTTGAAAATCATGTAATGAAAATAGGTATCATATCACATTAATTATATTTTCTCTAATCTACTTTTTCAGCACTACCAATCTAAGTATATCACTGAATATAAGCATATTATATTTTAATGGTTCTATATTTTATCTATATGAGTTCTTTTTATAAAAGAAATCATAATACATTTGCTTTGACAAAACAATTTTAATTTTTAACTCATAAAATGTATTTATCATGAAAAAAATTATTACACTATCAGTTTTTACTTTGTTGTATGCTGCATCAAATTTATTTGCAGTAGACAAGTTGTATATTGTTGGAGATGCTATATTCAGTAATTGGCATGCTGATGTGGCTCCCTTGATGTATTCGGAAGGGAATAATGTATTCTCTTATACCGGTTGGTTTGAAGTAGGTAATGAAGGATTTAAATTTATCCAAGACAGCGATTGGGGTGGTGGATACTATAATGCGAATGCTTCAGTTACACTCACGCCTGATAATCCGGGGACTTTAACAACCAATGGAGCAGGTGATGTCAAGTTCAAATTTGCAGTTGCAGGTTTTTATAAAATTACATGTGATTTAAACAACTTGACTATTATGGCTGAAGCTAAGGAATCACACGATGAGCAACCTACTCAATATCAAGCATTGTTTCTGGTTGGTGAAGCATCTCTTGGAGGATGGGATTTAGACAAAGCAATGCGTATTGAGAAACAAAACGGTTTAACTTATTCGCGTGATTTGTATCTTAAAGCAGGAACTTTCAAGCTTGCAATTAGTCCTTACGAAGAATGGAATAATGATTATTTTTTCTTTAGAGATCCAGGTGATGCAGGAAAAGTTAGCAGAGATGCATCAGATGACCGTCAATGGACGATAAATGAAACAGGATTGTATGCAGTAACGATTGATTTATCAGACAATTCCATTCAATTTACAAAAAAGGATTTTGATAAATTGTATGTGGTTGGTGATGCTGTACATGGAGGATGGAGTACTGAGAATATCCAAATGCTTAATGAGGTAAGTCCAAATGTATTTTCTTATACAGGATGGTTTATAGCAGACCAAGAATTCAAATTTCTTCCGGAGCGTATCCTTAGCGGTCGTGTATTCCAATTGATGAATGGAAGTGGAGCGACTGGTTATGTAGGGGGAGGAGCAACTTTAAAACCTGATCTCGAAGGTAATGGCGATTATAAATTCAAACTTGATGAGTCGGCTAATTATACAGTTACTTGCGATTTAAATACAATGACTATTACTGCTGAAAAGATTGCATATCAGGATAGTGAAATTAAATATGCTGCTTTATATATGGTTGGAACCGCTACGCCTGATAATGAGTTTGCAGATGATTTTCCAACTAAAGCTGTGAAGTTAACTTCAAATGATAATAATACCTATTCTGCAACAAAAGTGGCACTTACAGCCGGTGTATTTAAACTCTTAACAGCAAATGATCGTGGTTGGAGTACTACACATCTTTTTCGTGATGCAAATGATGATACTAAGATAAGTACTGATGGCTCAGGTGACCGTAAATGGACAATTTCAAGTGCTAAAAATTATGATATAACTGCTGATTTAGCAAATATGACTATTTCAATAGTAGAAAATATTTCTACAAATACAAGTAATGAATCTATTTACAGCAAACCATATCTACAAATTATTTCTCAAAACAAATCAGTTAAAATTGTTTTATTGTCCGATTACATAGCAGAGTCAATTGAACTGATCGATATTACAGGAAAAACTATCACTACTGCAAATAATGTGAGCAATCGCATTGTGTTAGGAAACAATCTACATTCAGGTATATACCTGATTAAAATTAATATTGCAGGAAAATCTACTGTTGAAAAGGTATTAGTTAAATAACATCGATTTTCCATAAAAATGAGGCTGTCTTGACTGGTTGACAGCCTCATTCAAACATTTTTAATCAGGAATTTCTTTTTTAATCATTTTTTATTTGTTTATAATGAGAAAATTATTTACAAGTCTGCTATTAATATGCTTCAATTTTTTGTTTCTGTTTGCAGAAAACAATCCCATAGCGAATCCCGAAGCAATTGTTGTTTCCGGCGATATGCGCTTTACAGTGCTTACTCCCGAAATGATTAGGATTGAATGGAGTAATAAGCAAATGTTTGAAGATCGAGCTTCGTTTACTGTTATTAATCGCCGACTCCCTGTGCCTTCTTTTACTACTGAAGAAAATAATGGTTTCCTTTATATACGAACCGATAAACTTACATTACAATATAGGATTGGAAGTTTTCCAGGAACATTTAATCCTGCAAGTTCTCAAAATTTAAAAATCACTTTTGAAATGGATGGACGCACTGTGACGTGGTATCCTTGGAAAAAAGATAATCTAAATTTGAAAGGTACCACACGAACACTGGATGGGTCGGATGGAGATAATAAACTTTCAGAAATGGAAGATGGTATTATATCTCGTTCAGGATGGGCTGTTATAGATGAAACTAATGAACGTAGCGATGGCAGTATTAGCTTGATGTTTGACAAACGCGAAAATGGCGTAGATTGGGTTTCGCAGCGTACTGATAAGCCAGCTATGGATTGGTATTTTATGGGATATGGACGCGATTATAAAAAGGCATTGAGCGATTTTACTAAAATTGCAGGAAAAATTCCTATGCCTCCGATGTATGCTTTTGGATATTGGTATTCAAAATATGAAGAATATTCTGCTGATGATTTCAAAAATCTTGTCCGTGAAATGGAGTCGAATGATGTTCCTCTTGACGTAATGGTTATTGATATGGATTGGCATTATTCAGGTAGTTCTGCCGACAATCATCGTGGTGGATGGACAGGATGGACATGGAACAAAAGGTTGATCCCTAACCCTTCAGAGCTGCTCGGATGGTTGCATAATAAAAATTTAAAAGTAACTTTGAATCTTCACCCTGCTGATGGTGTTGCTACAGATGAAGATAATTTTATGGCATTGGCAAATGAATTGGGACTGCCAACCAATCAGACTGTAGCGTGGAATATTGAAAATGAAAATTTTTACAAAGCATTCTTTAAAAATATTCTTCGTCCGCACGAAAATATCGGAGTAGATTTTTGGTGGCTTGATTGGCAGCAATGGTTGCTTGCTAAAAATGAAGATAAACTATCTAATACATTTTGGCTAAACCATGTTTTCTATGAAGATATGAAGCTACAGAAAAAGGGTCGTCCGATGATTTTTCATCGTTGGGGTGGGTTGGGAAACCACCGCTATCAAATCGGTTTTTCTGGTGATGCACATAGTAATTTCCCTACATTAGCTTTCCAACCTTATTTTACTGCTACCGCATCTAATGTTGGTTATGGATACTGGAGTCATGATGTTGGTGGACATTATCAAGATGGAAAAACTGATCCTGAGTTATTTTTGCGTTGGATTCAGTACAGCGTGTTTTCACCTATTGTACGCACACATAGCTCAAAAAATGCAGAAGTAGAACGTCGTATCTGGAAGTTCAATAATTTCAACTTAATGAAAGAAGCATTGGAACTTCGATATGCAATGGCACCCTATATCTACACACAAGCACGAGTAGCTTATGACACAGGCATTTCTATTTGTCGCCCATTATATTATGAATGGCCAGACGAAAACGAGGCGTATAAGCATGGTGAAATATATATGTTTGGCGATGATATTTTAGCAGCTCCCATTGTGCATAAATCTGATGCCAATGGCAATAGTGTTAAGAAAATCTGGTTTCCCAAAGGAAAATGGTATGAAGTAAGTTCAGGTGAAATCCTTGAAGGCAATCAGTCGCATACACGTACTTTCACACAAAGCGATATTCCATATTATTATCGTGAAGGTGCGATTATCCCACATTTCCCGAAAGTATCAAATCTGAAAAACCGTCCTGATAAACTTATATTGAAGTTTGCTCCGGGAGCATCGGGCGAATTACGCTATTACGAAGACGAAAATGATAACGACAACTATCAGGATAACGCATACACTTTTACACGTATTACACAAGAAGTTACAGAAACAGAAGGGACATATACAATTTACCCTGTAGAAGGTAGTTTCGCCGGTATGTTGACCGAACGTAGTTATGATTTGGAATTATTAGCTGTAAATCTTCCTACAGAAATCAGAGTAAATGGAATTCTTTATACAGAAAGTAGCAACAGAGTAGCCGGAACATGGAAATACGATAACACACAAAAAATTGTTAAAATTTATTTACCCAAAGTTTCATGCAATCAGAAAACTGAAATAACAGTAAAATTCAACGAAGGAACATCAGTAAAACAAGTGGAGAATCTTAACGAAGCTGTTTTATCTTATTCTTCAGTAGATCAACAAGTGAGCATAAGTTTTTCTGAAATCTGCCGAGATATTTCACTCAGAGTGTTTGATATCAGTGGTAAAACCATTTCTTCCGAGAAACACGTAAACAGTCAAAATATATCTTTTTTTTTACCTAAGGGCATTGTAAAAGGGTTATATTTGGTTGATATTATCTATGATAAGAAAAGACAAATTGAGAAAATAATATTATAACACTAATACAAAAAAGAGAAATAAACATATGAAAAAACTAATTTTATTCTTACTCAGTGCATTATTATTCTTCAACTTAAATGCACAAGATTATACACAAGTATATCTAATTGGTGGTGCTGCACCAGATACTTGGGATAACAATAAAGCAGAAGTTATGGAGTTGACCTCATCAAATGAAGAAAGTGCTATTTTTACTTGGACGGGTCCTTTAAGAGCAAGCGATTTCAAATTTATAAACCAATTAGGATCTTTCTCTCCTTGCTTCAATGCCCCAACTAAAGATGAAGCTGTAATATTAAATCAAACACATAGTCTTGTTTATAACTCAACTGGGAGTGATGATATAGACCATAAGTTTGTAATATCTAAAGCTGGTTATTATACGGTAACCGTTGACTTGAAAAAACTTACCATGGTTATTATTGAGGCTCCCATGCAGTTACCAGAAGAACTATGGATTTCAGGTACGGCTATTCCTAATGGATTGGTCAAACTTTCCAATGCGTATGGAATTGCTAATTTTATTTATATTGGCGAATTATCGACAGGTAATTTCAAAATTAGAACAACAGAATCAGTAAATGAATTTACACAATATATCGTACCTCTAGAGGAAGATATGGATGTAACTGGAGAAACAGTTTTTGTAATAACCAATGATGCAGAAATAGCTGGCTGGAGTGTAGCTGTTTCCGATCCTGCGTACAAAATCAAAGTAGATGTGATTAGCAAAAAACTCAATGCCGGGATTTTCACTGCGCACGAAAATCTCTACATGGTAGGAGGTGCTGTCGAGTGTGGTTGGAACGCAGGCTCGGCTATACCATTAGTGCAAGATGTAAATAATCCTGATGTTTTTGTTTTCGATGGAGAACTGAAAATACGTCCAGAAAATGTAGAAAGCAACGCATTTAAAATCTTAGGACAATTGAATTGGGGACCATATAGTGTGCACCCTTACGAACAAGGTGAGCCTGTGCTTGAATCAAAATCTTTCCGAGTTGGTGGTGATGATAACAAATGGATTATCGAAGAAAACAAGCAAGGTAGATATATCATAAAAATCAATCAGCTTTACGAGACTATCGAAGCCGAGTATATAGGAGGCGAAACAGGCGTTAAAGAACTTGCATCAAATAATCCTTATTTTCAGATAACCAATCTGTCTAATGGAATTAAAATCAATATGTTTGCAGATTATTCAGCAGATATAATACAGCTTTATAACATGACCGGACAACTTATTTACGCTATTCGCAATGCAGGACAAGAAGCAATTATTGCAAATAATGTCACTAACGGAATTTATATTTTAAAAGTTGATAGTGGTAAAAAAAGCTTTGTACAGCGTGTCATAATTAAATAACAAAAAAACGGAAACACGGATAAAGATTGATTATCAGCCTTATCCGTGTTTCTTTTCCTAAAAAACGACCACATCATATATCAATGAAACATACAAATAAGTTCTCATTATCATTACTGTTCCTTTTTATATCAATTCTTTCAAATGCTCAACAAGCATTCCTTTTTGATGACGATATGGCTGTGTTTTATCCTGCTGAATTTGATGCGTCTCAAACACTTCCTTCTTATGCTATTCAACAAGATTTAATATATAAAAATGATTTGCCTTCTGATTGGAAAATAACTCCTGTATATGGGAAAAATTCAGAAGGAAAGATTACTGTAAAAATCAGTTTTGAAACAACTGCTGATTTATACGGAACAGGTTTGGTAACAGGTTCTTTAAGACGTAATGGTACCGATATTATGATTTGGAATCGCGATAATTGGGGATATTATTCGGAAGATGGAAAGTGTCTTTATCAATCGCATCCATGGATTATGGGGGTAAGACAAGATGGGAGCACATTTGGAATTCTTGCTGATAATTCGTGGAAACAATACTTTGATTTATCAAATCCTATAAAAATTACTACCGAAGGACCTGCCTTTCGTGTTATCATCATTGAAAAAGAAAATCCTGCTGAAATGATGAAGGCACTGGGTACATTAACTGGAACGATTGAGCTCCCACCGCTTTGGGCATTGGGCTATCAGCAATCACGCTATAATCCCTCATACACCGCTAATAAAGCAAAAGAGATAGCAGATGAGTTTAGAAGGCGTGAAATCCCATGTGATGTTATTTGGATGGATATTGATTATATGGATGGAAAGAGAATTTTTACATTCAATTCTAAAGATTTTTCTGATCCAATTGGACTAAATAATTATCTACAAGAAAGGAACTTTAAAGCTGGATATATTATTGATCCAGGTGTGAAAATAGATAATAATTACTTTGTTTATAATCAAGGTACTGTTGGCAATCATTGGGTGAAAGATAAAAATCACAATGATTATGTAGGTGAAGTTTGGCCGGGACTATGTCATTTTCCCGATTTTACGCGACCAGAAACTCGCTCTTGGTGGGCTTCACTCTACGGCAATTTTGTAGATGATTATCAGATTGATGGTGTATGGAATGATATGAATGAGCCAGGTGTTTTTAATACAGAAGGATGGACGATGCCGATTGATAATATACATCGTGGCGGAGATGGATGGACAGAAGGTTCGCATCTACGTTATCATAATTTATATGGTTCACTTATGTCGCAAGCTACCTATGAGGGTGTTTTGGATAAAGTCCCTAACAAACGTCCTTTCGTTTTGTCGCGTGGAAATCATTTAGGTGCACAACGCTATTGTGCAACTTGGACTGGCGATAATAGAGGGACATGGGAGCATATGCGCATGTCAATTCCTATGTCTATAACTTTAGGATTATCGGGACAACCTTTTAGTGGTCCTGATGTGGGCGGATATTCGGTGGATGCTACACCTGATTTATTAGGGCATTGGATGGCATTGGGTGCATATTATCCTTTTTCAAGAAACCATACTGCCGAGCGTGCGCAAGAACCTTGGGTGTTTGGAAAAGAGATTGAAGATGTATCGCGGACAGCTTTGAATCGCCGCTATATGCTTACTCCGTATTTTTACTCTTTGTTTTACGAAGCTGCTAAAACTGGAATGCCCATTATGCGTCCTACATATTTTGCAGATTTTACTGATTTAAATTTACGTAAGGAAGAACAAGCCTTTTTACTCGGAAAAGACTTGCTTGTAATTCCACGTTGGGCGATAAATGTGAAATTGCCACAAGGTGATTGGGATATGTTGAAATTAGAACCCGAAGATGATGGTTTTCAACCCTTAGTGGCACTTCGACCAGGAGCAATCGTTCCTATCTTACACAGACCCATTCAAAGTATGGAGGAATACACAACCGATTCAATTACACTGTTAATCAATCCTTTGAGTGATGGTGTTGCTGAAGGTGTGATGTATAACGATGCAGGCAATGGATTTGGATATAAAAATGGAGACTACGAATTACTTCGGTTTTATGCTGAAAAGCATGACCAAAATCAACTTAAAATTACCATTACTAAGAGCGAAGGCAATTGGAATAAAAACCATACCTATCGTATTGGATATGTAACCGATAATGAAATAAGTTATTCTGATTGGACAACAAATATCAATATATATGTACCTATTGTTGAAGATAATGTGGATCAGATTGATGTATCTAAATTGGGTGTATATTTTCTTGCGGGAACCTTTAATGATTGGACTTTGAGTGATTATCCATTGAGAAAATCAGAAGATGGATTTTTAAAAAGTTCTATTATTAAGCTAAGAGCAGGCAGTTATCAATTCAAATTCGCTAATACAACAAATTGGAGTGCTGATGACTGGGGCGTATCCGAAGGTTTGAGTGGGAAAATGCAATATTCCACTGGAGATTTAAATGCTAAGTTTAGTATTACAAGTGATGGAAAATATGTTTTTTTATTTAATCCCCAAACGCTTGATTATCTTATCCAGAGAATAGAAGATTACTCCAATCAAGATGAGATGTATGTGGGCGGAACCTTTAATAACTGGCAATTATCAAAAGGTAAAATGAATTTGGTTGGAAATAGCAGTTGGCAGTTGGATGATGTTTTTCTTGCGCAAGGAGAACATCAATTAAAATTTGCCAATACAAATAATTTTTCTGGTGAAGATTGGGGCAATGCTGTTGGTTTAGAGGGTGTTGCATCCATTGCTACTGGTGGGAAACCTAATGTCCAATTTTCAATTGCTATCGATGGATATTATACATTTACCTTTAATGATGAAACCTTAGAGTATTCAATTAGCACATTTTCAACAGGCAATAAAAGCTTGCAATCTTCCACATTATTAATTTATCCTAACCCTGCTACAGATAAATTGAATATCTATTTTGAGGAAGAAGCAGGTACAGTTGAAATTATAAATATTTCAGGGCAATCCATTATCCGACAAGCAATACCTCAAGCATCATCAGAAATTAATCTTGACGCATTACCTGAAGGAATTTATATCCTGAAGGTAGAAAGTAATGCAGGTATTCAAACGCTAAAACTGACAAAAAGAGCCAATTAATAAGCTGATTGAATCTACTTTTTATTAAGTTGATGATTTTGTAAGCGCTTAGAAATCAATATGTAAGAAGAATTTAGGTTCTATATTATTACTGTATTAGCTTTTTTAGAGAACTATCTCATATATATTTGCTCCTAAATGGAGAAATGTTATGTGAAATGATAAAATATAAAAACACATTAATCATCAATTAATCAATCATAATCTATATTGTATTAAAATTAAAAAACAGTAACCATGAATGTAAAACAAATATTGCTTGCCGTTTTTCTGCTTTGCGGAATCTGCTCGTTTCCACTTCGTGCTAGTAATAGATTAGCAGAAGCTGAAAGTCAAATAGAGCAGCAAAAGGATATTCGCATCAGCGGTACGGTAATCGACAAAGAGAAAAACCCACTACCTGGAGTATCTATCGTAGTACAAGGCACAACTAAGGGGACTATTACCGATTTGGATGGTCATTTTTATTTAGAAGTTCCTGATAGAAGTAGTACACTTCACGTATCCTATATTGGATTCAAAGCACAAGAAGTTAAGGTTGGTAGTAACATCAACTTTAATTTAGTTTTGCAAGAAGATATTGAAGCTTTGGACGAAGTTGTAGTAGTAGGTTATGGTAACCAGAGAAGACTTTCGGTAGTAGGTTCCATTCAAACTCTGGAACCTAAGAAGCTGCAAGTCGGCTCTACCCGTTCAATGTCGAATAATTTAGCTGGACAGTTAGCAGGTATTATTGCTGTGCAACCTTCGGGTGAACCCGGTTATGACAGTTCTAACTTCTGGATTCGCGGTATTTCGTCATTCAGCGGAAACACATCACCACTCGTCTTAGTCGATGGTGTTGAGCGTAGTTTGAATGATATTGACCCTGCTGAAATTGAATCATTTTCTGTATTGAAAGATGCTTCCGCCAGTGCAATGTATGGTGTACGCGGTGCTAATGGTGTAATTATTATTAATACTAAACGTGGAACCGTGTCGGCACCTTCAGTTAATGTGCGCGTTGAGCAATCATTGCAATCACCTACCAAACTACCTGAATTTATCGGAGCTGCAGAATATATGAGCCTACTCAATGAACTTCAGCCCGATCCAAACAAAAGACTTTTCACTAACGACCAAATCCTCAAAACATACAATGGCTACGACAAAGATTTGTATCCCGATGTGAATTGGATTGATGCGATTACAAAGGATTTTGCTAATTCAACACGTGCAAATCTGACGGTAAGCGGAGGAACGGAAATTTTACGTTACTCACTGACTGCTTCGGTTTTCCATGAAAATGGTATTATGGCTGCTGATAAAACTTTACCTTACGACACCCAGAGCAAATTAAATCGATATAATATTCGCGCCAATGTTGATTTAGATTTAACCAAAACTACCTTGGTACGTTTCAATATTGGTGGTTATCTACAAAATTTACGCAAGGGTAAAAATAGTACCGATGAAGTTTTTAGGTCAGCTTTTGAAACCACACCTTTTGTTCATCCTGCCATTTATTCTGATGGAACTATTCCGGTTGCAAGTACTCAACGTTCAAACCCTTGGGCAATGGCAACACAAAACGGATATTATCGCGGTGGACGTAGTAAATTAGAATCTTTGTTCTCGGTGGAGCAAAACCTAAAAATGATTACGCCGGGTTTGAAAACAAAGATAACATTCGCTTTCGATACTTATAATGCTACTTTTGTTAATCGCGATAAAGAACCCGATTATTACAGCGTAGCAAAAAGTCGTAACGATGAGGGTGAATTAGTACACAGCATTTTATCTTATGGAAGCGAATTTCTTGGTCATTCAAGTAATGCAGAGTTTGGCGATCAAAGTACCTACTTAGAAGCTACCTTAATGTATAATAGAAACTTTGCAGCACTTCACGATGTGGATGCTTTACTATTATACAACCAGCGAAGCTATGATAATGGAGGTATTCAACCTTATCGCACACAAGGTATTGCCGGACGTCTTTCATATACATTCTCACGTCGTTATGTAGGGGAGTTTAACTTTGGCTATAATGGCTCTGAAAACTTTGCCAAAGGAAAACGTTTTGGTTTCTTCCCATCTGCAGCCATAGGTTGGCTTGCTTCTGAAGAGGAATTTATGAAGCCTGTGCAAGAAGTAGTTAGTAAATTGAAATTCAGAGCTTCAATTGGTAAAGTTGGAAATGACAATATAGGCGGAAATAGACGTTTTGCATATATTACTACAATTAACGCTAATACCAGCGGATACAACTGGGGATATACAGGTGACTATTATCGTCAGGGTGTTAAAGAAGGAGAATCTGGTGTTGCGAATCTGACATGGGAGGAATCGTTGAAAACAAATATTGGAGTAGAAATTGGGTTATGGAATGAATTTGATTTGCAAGTGGATTTATTCAAAGAGAAACGTAGCAATATTTTCATGCAACGTAATACTATTCCAACACAGACCGGATTCATAAGTACTCCGTATGCAAACTACGGAAAAGTAGATAATCAAGGGTTTGACATTTCACTCAACTACAATAAGCGTTTAAATAAAAACTGGGCTTTGAATATGCGTGGAACAGTTACTTACGCTAAGAACAAAATCATTGAAATAGACGAACCCGAATCTATCAAAGGAACTTACCGTTCCATTACGGGAGAATCAATCAATACACTGTGGGGCTTAGAAGCAATTGGACTGTTTACGGAAGATGACTTTGAAAATGGTATTCTTAAAGATGGTATTCCTGTTCCTCAACTTGGTTATACTGTTCGTCCTGGAGATATTCGTTATGCAGATAAAAGTGGTGATGGCTTTATCACTGAAGAAGATGAAGGTTTTATTGGCGGTACCGTTGACCCGCGTATGGTATATGGGTTTGGTGGAAACTTAAATTACAAACAATGGGATTTGGGATTCTTCTTTCAAGGAATGGCTGATTCGTACCGTATCATAGGAGGTTCCGATTATTTCATTCCCGGAAGCGGACAAGGCGTACTCGGAAATGTATATACAAACTATAACGACCGCTGGACAGAAGAGAATCCATCCCAGCAAGCATTTTGGCCTCGTTTATCAGAAAGTACAAACTATAACAACAGTCGTGCTTCTACTTTTTGGAAAAAGGATATGAGCTTTTTACGCCTTAAATCTCTTGAATTAGGATATAGCCTACCCAAGAAGATTACCAGTCAATTACATGCATCAAGTATTCGTTTCTTCGCAAGTGGAAATAATCTATTCTATTTTTCCAAATTTAAATTATGGGATCCTGAGCTTAGCACATCTGATGGGCTTAAGTATCCATCTATGCGATCTGTTATGTTTGGAATTGAGATGAATTTTTAAAAATAACCTGTTTATAATAATCAAATGAAAACAATAAAAAATATCATTTTAGTTTTGGCAAGCATGTATTTGCTAAACGCATGTTCTTTTTTGGATAAAGATTTAGATACGGAGTTAACACTCGAAATGGTCTTTGAAGATAAAATCCGTATGGAAGGTTGGCTAGCCAATATTTATTCAGGTATTCCTGATCCTTACTGGGGTTATACAAAAGATTTAGGTTGGGACGTATTGGGCGACGATCAAACACCATCTGAACGCTGGCGTCAATGGGATTGGCACGTGATTCCTTATATTTTGGGTGAGTGGACAACCACAAGTACCTGGAATGGAAATTATTGGGCAAAACTTCCTCAACACATACGTTCTGCTTATATCTTTATAGATAATGTGCATGCACTTCCAGCACAAGGAGTAACTTCAAAAGATGTTGAATATATGAAAGCGGAAGCTCGTTTCCTTATCGCATATTATTATTATTTATTAGTAAATACTTATGGATGTATTCCTTTCACTCCGAACTATATAGCACCTGTAGATTCAGAAACATCTGTTCTGAAAGTCGGACAAACTCCTTATTATACAGTTATTGATTGGATTGATAATGAATTGAAAGAAGTTGCTAAGATATTACCTTCAAGCTATACGGAAGCTACAAAATATGGACGTGCTACTTCGATTATGTGTCATGCCGTACGTGCTCGCATGTTACTTTTTGCAGCAAGCGACTTGGTAAATGGAAATCCTGATTATGCTGATCATGTAAACGACAAAGGTGAAAATTTATTCAGCACTACTGCTGACCCGTCAAGGTGGACTACAGCAGCAGAAGCCTGTAAGTTATTGATTGATGAAGCAGAAGCGGCAGGACATAAATTGTATTACGAATATACTTCTAATGACAGCATTATCGACCCATTCAATTCATATCAAAATTTGTTTTTGAAGAATTATAACGAGGGAAATCGAGAAGTCTTATTTGCGCGCCCATCATCAAATTATGTTGAATACGAAAAACATGCGACACCCAATGCGAGTGGTGGTAACGGTGGATTGGGAGTAACTCAATCTTTGGTTGATGCGTTTTTTATGGATAATGGACTTCCAATTACAGATACTAATTCTGGATATGTTGAAGATGGGTTTTCTACTACTGATGAAAAACGTGATAATACAAGTTGGGATGAAACTGTAAATGGTGGAGCAATTACCGTAAGCGGTACATACAATATGTATTGTAAGAGAGAACCTCGTTTCTATGTTACTGTCAATTTCAATAATGCATATTTCCCAACCGAAAAGCGTCAGTTCAACTTTTTCAATGGAGCTAAAGACAACACGCACACTCATGATGCACCGCAAAACGGTTATCTACTTAGAAAAAAAGTTTCTCCAAAATCAAATATAAAAGAAGGTAACCATCAATATCGACTTGGTATCTTATATCGTCTTGGAGAGGCATACTTGAATTATGCAGAAGCGTTGAATGAATCTGCTCCTGGAAGTGCTGACATTTTGGTTTATTTGAATAAAATTCGTGAACGCGCCGGAGTGCGTCAATATACAACTGGAGTAACAGATAATGATTTTATTCATGTGAATTTGGGAGATCAAGCAGAAATGCGTGAAATTATTAGAGCAGAACGTCGTGTTGAATTATGCTGTGAAGGAATTCGTTACGATGACCTACGCCGTTGGAAAGAAGCCGAAACTGTATTGAACGGTAGTTTTTACGGAATGAATTTCAATGGACGAAACGCATCTGAGTTTTATGTTCGTACAGCATATCAAGAACGTGTGTATAAAAAAGCATTCTATTGGTTTCCTATCCATCAGGATGAAATTTATAAAAATGACAATTTAGTTCAAAATCCATATTGGAAATAACCATAAAAAGAAATTCATTATGAGAACAATAATAAAAAACATCATTCCGGCATTGCTTCTGATTTTAATAGGTTGTCAGGACGACATGGAGCGTTATGTCTTAGACAAACCTGCTGATACAATGCATTTATCGGTTTCATCTGATAATATTGTATTAGATCAAGATAAGAAAGAAGAAGTTGCCCTTATCTTCACTTGGAGTAAGGCTACCGACCGTGGCGAAGGAACAGTACTCACATACTTTTTCAAAATGGATATTGCAAATAATAATTTTGAAACATCCATAGATAAAATTGAAATTCCGGCAGGAACAAACTCAATAAGCTTTACCCATAAAGAATTGAATAATCTGCTTGCAAAATGGAAAGTAGAAAAGGGTAAAGAAGTTACTTTAGCAGCCGAAATTATTGCTGAAGTATCTGAATCAAAAGTCTATATGAAACCTGAAGTTTCAGTTGTTGAGTTTGCGATAACAGGTTTTGAAACTGAGCCAAGAGATTTGTTTATTGTTGGAACTGCAATTGAAGGTATGGATGCAACTAAAGCTTTGAAAATGGAAGAAGTGATTCCTGAATTACATTATACTTGGAGTGGTATGATGCAAGTTGGAACCTTTAAGTTTATTCGTAGTCAAACAAGCCTTTATCCTTCTTTAAGTATGGGATCAAGTACCAATAAACTTGTTTATTATGAGATAGAAGATGAATCAGAGGAATTATTCCAAATTCTTCAAACAGGCTTTTATACTATTTCTCTAAATGTAGAAGCGTTGACTATTGAACTAGTTTATCCAACTACTGAATATACAGATATATGGATGGTGGGAGGTGCTACACCCGCAGGTTGGAATATTATGTCTTCTGTTAAATTAGAAAAACATCCAGAAAACCAAGTTGCATTTGTTTGGCAAGGAACACTTGTACCAGGTGAATTGAAATTTCCATTGGAATTAGATGAAAGTTGGAATATCCCATTCATAATGCCAGTAGTTGATCAAACGGGAATATCTGGAGATAATAGAATGGAGCATGTACAGGCTGGAGGTCATGATTATAAATGGCGTATTACAGATGCAGGTGATTATAGAATCACACTTAATATGTATGAAATGACCATCAAATTTGAAAAATTAAGTCCTGATATTCCAAATGATTTACCCTACAAAGCAGTTTGGATAGTAGGCGATGCAACACCGGGAGGTTGGAATACACCTTTTTCGATTTTCTTTACATACAATCACTCGGCAATTAAAGGTACATTCGTATGGGAAGGCGAACTGACCGAAGGCCAATTAAAATTCCCGTTGAGCAACACACAGGGGTTTGAGTGTGATTATCTAATGCCGAAAAATGTAGATGGCGATGATTTGGCGCCTCTTTCCGAAAGTTCGGTTGAATATATCGCTTACGGAGGCCCTGATAGAAAATGGAAAGTAGAAGCTGCCGAAGCCGGACAATACAAAATCAGTCTGAATGTAATCAGCATGACTGTCAATTTTGAAAAACAATAACAGTTAAAAAGATGACAAAAAGAATAAAACTAACTCAAAAACCTTCCCAAAAAGGGAAGGTTTGGAGAGGGCTAATTTTCTTCCTTTTTTTCCCATTCTTATTAGGAGGATGCGAAGAAAAAGGCACAGGCTGGAAACCGGGTGAATTACCCGACGATCCCATTGTTGAGCCGGAACAACCGGTCAATCCCGATGATATACATAAATTTCGCGCGCCATTGTATTGGAGTGTGTACGAATATGCGTGGGTAGCTGAGCAGGCCGGAGGCGGCATCGATATGTCGGAAACCGAATGGGATAGGGTTATCGATTGGGCGGCAGAAAATCTGTTGCCTTACGGATACGATATGCTTTGCACCGATGGTTTCATGTCGATGCTTGCAACCGACGAATCAGGCTATATGACGCAATACGGAAGTATGGATTTGTACAAGTTGGTTGAAAAATGCAAGAAAAAAGGATTACGCCTTGGCATTTACGACAATCCGTTGTGGATACACGGCCCCGAAAATACCATTGTACCCGGAACTACAAACATTACTTTCGGCGATTTGCGCTATAAGCAAGGCGAAGGCGGTGTGCTATATCCAAATGCCAACGATTCATTTTCGTGGGTAGTGCCAAGTCACAAAGGTGCTAAAGAATATATCGATGGATTTTTCAAACATTTCAAAGATATGGGTGTGGAATATATCCGTATGGACTTCCTTTGCCTATTTGAAGATGCAACGGGTGCAGGTGGTATGCCGGGCAAAGGCTACGGACGCGAAAACTACAAATTAGCGTTACAGTATATTTGTGAATCAGCATACAGACATGGAGTTTTCACTTCTTTAGTCATGCCGAATTTATATAACAATGCTGAGTTAGAAAAGAAATATGGAAATATGGTTCGTATAGTAGCCGATACATTTGAAGGTGGTTGGTGGCATATTTCAGATCGTTTGCGTGGAACAGTCGGAGGTGGATGGCCTAATTGTCATAATCAATTTGATGGATTTACATATTGGTCACAACACATTGGCGGACGCGAAAAAGTAATTCTCGATGGCGACTTTCTGCGCTTGAATACGCTTGCGAACGATTACGAAAAAGAAACCGCCGTTTCGTTACAGTTGATAGCGGGCAGTCCTGTTTCGATAGCCGACCAATACAATACAGTCGGAAACAATCTGAAATTTTATCAAAACCGCGAAATGTTAGCGTTGAATGCCGATGGTTTTGTAGGGAAACCGATGTCGCACGATTTGTGGAATCCAAACAGTCAGATTTGGTACGGACAAATGTCGAACGGCGATTGGATTGTCGGATTGTTCAACCGTGAGAACGATGTTCAAACCCGTTCAATCAATTTTTCGGATTTAGGCATAAGCGGAACAATGGCAGTAAGAGATTTGTGGAAACATGAAGACTTAGGTGAAAAAGATCGCTTGGAGGTAACATTACAACCTCATGCTTGCATGATTGTAAAACTTACAAAATCGGATATTCCGGCAGATTTACCGTATAAAGAAGTGTATATCACCGGTGGAGCCACACCTTACGAATGGAATACACCTTTTGTAGCTTTTGCTTACGATAAAACAGCAAGCAAAGGAACTTTCGTTTGGGAAGGTGAGTTGAAAGAAGGAGAATTAAAATTTCCATTGCATATTAGGATATTTGAAGAAGAACACTTAGGTCCAAAAAATGTTGGGAATGATAATTTGGCTTCTCTTTCCGAAACTTCAGTGGAACGTGTAAATTACAGAGGAAGAGAGGGTGATTTAGATAAAAAATGGAAAGTCACTACTTCTGAAGCCGGGAGATATAAAATCAGTCTGAATGTAATTGAGATGAAAGTTAAGTTTGAAAAACAATAAAACAGACTTCAAATGAACATCAGAATTAATAGTTATAAGCTTTAAGCATAATTTTTAATCATGAGAGAAACAATAAATTATTTTATAGGATTTTTGATGATGTTTTTACTCCTAATGGGATGTGAAGAAAAAGCACCATGGACACCTAATTTACCAGATGAACCAAAGGATACCACAACGGTTACTCCTGGGACCAATCCTTTTAAAGCACCTTTGTATTGGAGTGTTTATGAGTATTGTTATACCGTAGATGCTGGAATACCAGAGCTTGAATGGGAGAGGAATATTAATTGGGTAGAAGAAAATCTTCTCCCTTATGGTTATGATATGATTTGTATTGATGGTTGGGGAGACGTGGTAACTGATCCTGTAACCGGATATAGAACAAATCACAGTTATAGCTGGACACATGATTATGCTTGGTGGTCAAAAGAACTTCGCCAACGTGGAATGCGTCTTGGAATTTATGATAATCCTCTGTGGATTAATGGTAATCGTGATATTATAGTTAAAGGAACAAATAAAAGATTACGAGATTTAGTTGATACCGAAGGTGGGAAAGATGATTTGTGGTTTAGTTGGCTAAATGTGGATAGAAATGGCGCAAAAGAATATATAGAGGGTTTCTTCGAGCACTATGCCAGAATGGATGTAGATTATATCCGTATGGACTTTTTAAGTTGGTTTGAAGATGGATGGGACAGAAATCTAGGTAAAGTAAGCCAAGGTTACGGTCGTGAAAATTATGAACTAGCCTTGAAATATATTTTTGAAGCTGCTGCAAAATACAATATTTTCCTTTCTTTAGTGATGCCACATAATTACGAAAATGCTGAGATAGAAAGGAAGTATGGACATATGATACGTATTAATGAGGATACGGGCGATGGTGGTTGGTATAAATTCTCAGATAAAGATAGAGGTACATTGTATGAACATTGGCCGCAACGCGCTACCGCTTTCGACGGCTTTATCCATTGGTCGCATATTACAGGGCGTAACAAAATGATTCTCGACGGCGATTTTATCCGCTTGAATACATTTGATACGCATTACGAAAAAGAAAGTTGTATTTCATTGCATTTGATGGCGGGTGGCCCTGTTACCGTGTCCGACCAATACAGCACAATCGGCGATAACCTGAAATATTATCAAAATCGTGAAATGTTGGCGTTGAACGAAGACGGATTTGTCGGGAAACCGCTTTCGCAAGACATACAAAGCAGCGACAGTCAGATTTGGTACGGTCAAATGTCGAACGGCGATTGGATTGTCGGATTGTTCAACCGCGAAAACAGTCCGCAAATGCGTTCCATTCTGTTTTCGAAATTAGGTATCGAAGGAAAAATGAGTGTACGTGATTTATGGAAACATGTTGATTTAGGTGAAGCGGATCAATTACGCATTACCTTGGAACCTCGTGCTTGTCTTATTGTTAGGCTTACTGATATATGATTTTAAACAAATCAACTGATTCATGCTAAAAAAACTAAATATATTAACATTCCTTTTCTTCTTTTTTTGTGCTGTGCTAGCAGTGGAACGTCCGAAAGCTCCTCTATATTGGAGCGTTTACGAATATTGCTACGAAGCCAGCGGCAACCAAATGAACGGTGGTGCTATTCCCGAAAACGTTTGGAAAGCTAACATCGATTGGGTGGCTGAAAATCTGCAACCCTACGGATACAATATTATCTGTATTGATGGTTGGGGAGATGATAGTAGTTTCAATGAAAATGGCTATCGTACCAAACACGCGAGCGGAAAAGGAGAATCAGGCTCTGTCAATTGGGAGCATGATTACGCTTGGTGGTCGCAGTATATTCAATCCAAAGGGATGACCTTAGGGATGTATAATAACCCACTGTGGGTAAATCGCAAAGCTGCACATTGTCGTATAAAAGGGCGTGAGGATTTAACAGTTGGAAGTCTGATTGATGAAAATGAAAATGCTACGTGGTTTACTTGGGTACAAGTTGACCGCCCTGGTGCTGAGGAGTATGTTAAAAATTATGTTCGATATTATGCAGATATGGGTGTGAAGTATATGCGTGTAGATTTCCTTTCGTGGTTCGAAGATGGGATAGATAAAATGCCCTCTCTAAGCAGTTATATTCAGCGTCCAAAAGAGCATTATCGTACCGCATTAAGATGGATGAAAGAAGTGTGTGATGAAAATGATATGATTCTGAGCTTGGTAATGCCGCATCTGTACAATGATGCGGAAAATGAGATTATATCAGCTCCCAATTCACTAATAAGGATAAACGAAGATGTTTGTGATGGAGGTTGGTATCGATTGAGCGAAATAGAAAGGGGAAAATCACACAGTATTTGGTCGCAATACCACAATATGTTTGATGGATTTGTTTATTGGTCACGAATTTCAGACAACATGATTCTCGATGGGGATTTTACACGCTTGAATACTTTTGAGAATGATGCAGAGAAAATGACTGCCATATCACTTCAATTAATGGCGGGAGGTCCAATTGCTGTTGCCGATCAATATAACACAATCGGAGATAATCTGCATTTTTACATAAATAATGAGATTCTTCAACTCAACAAAGATGGGTTTATTGGAAAACCACTTTCTAACAATCCTTTAGAAAAAAACAGTCAGATATGGAAGGGACAACTATCGAATGGTGATTGGATAGTAGGATTATTCAACCGAGAAAATACTACGGAATTACGTTCGATAGATTTAAAAAAGGAATTAGGATTCGAACAAGGTGAAGTGCGTAACTTATGGGAATATAAAAACTTAGGCATTAAAAATTCGCTTTCTGATTTTATTGAACCTCATGGCTGTAGGATATATCGTGTCCGTAAAACATCAACTGCATTAACCGACAAGCATACTTGTAATGATATTCAATTCTTAGCATCATCAGATGGACAAATTAAAATAATAGGAGTTAATACTGGTTTATTGAATATCTTTAATATACAAGGGGAAATAGTTACAACGATGAAGATAGCGGATGACCCTTCTATTTTCAGTTTTAATACTAAAAATCAAGGTGTATATATCGCTAATTTGAGAAATAAGAAACAAGAAATAACAAAAAAAATCATTGTAAAATAAACAAAGACATGAAGTTTAACATTGCATTTATTATTTGCGCTTTGCTGTTTGGCAATTTCATTAATGCGCAGGAATTACAATCTCCAAATGGAAATTTTAAAATGAATTTCTCCATGCAACAAAATGGAGTTCCAACTTACGAATTATCCTACAAAGGTAAACAAGTGATTAAGCCAAGTAAACTCGGTTTGGAACTTTTTGGTGAGCATGAAAAAGTCGAATTTGGTACTGAAATAAAAAGAGAACAAAATAGTAATCCGAAAACGTCTTTGTATAGTAATTTTATAGTTGATAAAACTGAAACTACGACTTTCGACGAAACATGGCAGCCTGTGTGGGGCGAAGAAAAAGAGATTCGTAATCACTATAATGAATTGGCTGTGACACTTAAACAAGAAGAAACCAATCGTTTCATGATTATTCGCTTTCGTTTATTTGATGATGGTTTAGGCTTTAGATATGAATTCCCGCAGCAAAATGAATTACGCTATTTCAGAATAAAAGAAGAACTTACTCAGTTTGCTATGACAGGAGACCACATTGCTTGGTGGATACCCGGCGACTACGACACACAAGAATATGATTATACAAAATCTCGTTTGTCTGAAGTTAGAAAACACATGAGTGGTTCAATTACTGATAATTTATCTCAGACTTCTTTTTCACCTACAGGAGTACAGACTTCTTTACAGATGAAAACTGATGAGGGTATCTATATCAATTTGCACGAAGCTGCTTTAATTAACTATGCTTGTATGCACTTGAATCTCGATGATAAAAATATGATTTT
>JGI24710J26742_10001435_pt1 | contig 21848 bp, 23 predicted proteins | sample BioPla2DNA2_FD_26742 | JGI IMG/M metagenome (IMG submission 26742) | reverse complement strand
AGAAATGAGGATGAGTAGTCGATGAGGAGCACAGTCACCGTTGTTGAATTTGGCACAAGCAAGATAGTTGCACTGATTGCCGAGGTGAGCACAAGGCAACGTTGTGATATCATTGGTGCTGGAAACGCCTCTTATGATGGGTATTCACAGGCGCATTGGAACAATCCGGCACAGGTGAACGAAGCTTTACAGGCAGCAATTAAAAAAGCAGAAGAACAGGCGAAAATCACAGTCAAGGATGTATACTGCGGTGTGCCCGGTCAATTTTCAAAGGTTTTTACAGTTGAATCAAAGGTAGAGCTTCAGGGCGCGGATCCGCGCGTTACCGCTAGGGACATTGAAACGCTATTTGATATTGCCGATAATGATGTTCAAAATTTCCCGGGTCTACCCATACATAGAAGCCCTGCATGGTTCGTGGTTGATGATGGCAAACGCACTCTAGAACCGTTAAATCTTCATGGTAATGAGCTACGTGCCCTTATATCATATGTAAAGGCGGATCAATTTTTCATAGCTGATGTTTCAGAAAGGCTTCGTGGAATAGGCAAAAATCCTTTTGGATTTTTCTCAACCCCCATGGGCTCGGCGATACTGTATATTTCAAACGAAGAAAGGGATCGCACGTCCGTACTAATAGATATTGGCTATCTTAATACCGAGGTTATGGTAGTACAGGGTGATACAATAATACATATGAAAGTAATCCCCCTTGGTGGCGGTCATATGTCGGCGGACTTGGCTTACGGGCTTGATATCCCCCTTGATAGTGCAGAGCAGATAAAGCGCAGCTTCATATTCGGAAGTCAAAATAATCAAAAAGCTTTTGAAATTACCGGTGCAAACGGTATAACACAAAATTTTGAGCGCAGCGAAGTAGAATCCAAGCTAATGCCAAGGGTAGATGAGATATGCGAGGCTATAGACCAAGCTATAAAGGATAGCGGCATACGCCTTGGTAATTGGTCCAGTATATATTTAACCGGCGGTGGTCTTGCAATAAACAAGGGCGGTAGAGAGTATTTAAGCGATAAGCTTGGAAGACCCGTTAGGGAACTGCCCCGTAAAGCTGTTAAACTTTCTAGCCCTATATATGCAAGTGCTTTAGGATTGTTAGATTTAATTATAGATACCCGCATTGAAGCTGCTGCTACATCTGGCGGGGTTAAAGCTTTCTTTAGAAAGCTTTTGGGTGGTTGATATGCCTAGAAAACGAGTTGGAGGAAAGGATATGTTAGAGTTACAGATTGATAAAAGCCCGCAGGAAAGTTTTGCTTCAATTAAAGTTGTCGGTTGTGGCGGCGGCGGCGCAAATGCTGTAAATAGGATGATAGATGCCGGCATGAAGGGCGTTGAATTTATTGCCATCAATACAGATAGGCAAGCGCTTAATTCTTCAAAGGCAACAACAAAAATTCAAATAGGCGAAAAACTTACCAAGGGGCTTGGCGCGGGTGCTATACCTGAAATCGGCAAGCGTGCAGCTGAAGAAAGCCGCGAGGATATAGCTCAGGTGCTTAAAGGTTCCGACCTTGTGTTTGTAACTGCCGGTATGGGCGGTGGAACGGGTACTGGCGCAGCTCCTATAGTCGCCGATATTGCCAGAGATTTAAACTGCCTTACTATTGCGGTTGTTACAAAGCCTTTCCAGTTTGAAGGCAAACAGCGTATGCGCAATGCTGAAAGCGGCATAAATGACCTTAAGCAGTTTGTTGACACCCTTGTTGTTATCCCCAATGACAGGCTTTTGCAGGTGGTAAGTAAGGGAACCAGTATGCTTGAAGCGTTTAGAGTTGCTGATGATGTTTTGCGTCAAGGCATTCAAGGTATATCCGACCTAATAGCCCTACCCTCAACCATAAACCTCGACTTTGCAGACGTAAAAACCGTAATGGAATCAGGCGGTATGGCGCATATAGGCATAGGTACTTCCAAGGGCGAAAACAGGATGGTAGAGGCTGCAAAGAACGCTATTTCAAGCCCGCTTCTTGAAACAAAGATAGATGGTGCACGTGCAGTGCTTATCAACATCACCGGTGGCGAAGAAATGGGCATGATAGAGATAAACGAAGCGGCGAGTCTTATTCAGGAAGCTGCTGATAGCGATGCCAACATCATATTCGGTGCCGGAATTGACAACGAACTAAAAGATGAGGTGCGCATAACCGTTATAGCAACCGGTTTTGAAAAATCCTCTTTCCCTCTTAAAGATGCAAGGAAGAAAGCTGCTGCAAGAGTTGGCTCGGTTTCTTACGGTACTTCCGGATATAACCCATATGAGAGCCGCCCTGCGGTTCCTGAAAATGAAGAATCTTACGAAGCTCCTCAGGTGCCCATGATGTATGAACAGGAGCAAAATCTGTTTCCCTCATCATCAAGACCGGCAGCGCAGGCTTATACCGGTTTCCAGCAGCCGGGTGTATACCAGCAGCCAGTACCCGCTCCCTATGCTCAGCAGCATAGCCCTCAGCAGGGACCTGCTATGCCCCAGCAAGCCCAGCCTAGTATGCAGCCCCAGCAAGCCCAGCCCAAGATGAGCGAGAAAGATGATCTGGGTGTTCCTGCGTACCTACGTAGAAAATAGTTTTCTGTATCCTTGATGGATTAATATAAAAAACAATGCCGCGAGCTTCTGTTCGCGGCATTTTTTCTAAATACAAGATAATACTGAAGAATATTTTTATTTATCGTTATTGCTATGTATATTGAAAGGGTCATATGGTCTATAAACGGCAGTTCTATCGTTTTTTATTACTTTCTTTTTATAATAAAAATAATAGACCATCCTTATGCACGAGCCAAGGAAAATGAGCCCAAGAGCAGTATTTGTAAATGTTTTGAACACATCAGGAAATATAAGTGTTTCGACAAGTTGTGATACCAAAAATAGAGCTACACTAAGTACCATATTACATATTAATATAAAGGGTTTATTTCTACCTAGCAGAGATATTATTCCGCTTACTACGCAAAATAGCAAATATGCGGGTCTTTCAAATGTTTTCCAATCGATATATGATAATGCGCGTGTAAAGGGTACTTTTTCACCTATCCACATTCTAAAGAACATACTCAAAGGGCGTATCATGGCATCTATACGCACTATAAGTTCATATCCGGTAATAGCTATCAACGCAAGCGCTCCCCAGAAGAGCATACGCCTGCCTATATTATTTGCAGTAAGAATATTCTCACCCCCTAGGCTCATATACATAAGTTTAGTTTTTGTTTCAATATATGTCAAGAATGATAATTGTAACTTTTTTGTGTATTTGTGCTACAATTAGTATAGCTTCAATTAAGGAGGATTTATCTGTTGCGGCTTCAAAAGTATTTGGCGCATAGCGGCATCGCCAGCAGGCGAAAAGCTGAAGAATATATACGCAAAGGCTACGTTCAGGTTAACGGGCAAACAGTTAGAGAAATGGGTATAGTTGTAGAAAAAGGCGATATAGTTTCTTTTAGAGGAGAAGTAGTCAAATTAGAGGATAAAAAATATTACATACTATACCATAAACCAAGGGGTGAAGTGTGCACGGCTTTAGATCCGGAGGGAAGACCTACCGTGCTTGATAAGTTTAAGGACTTCAATGTGCGGCTTTATCCAGCCGGTAGGCTTGATTTAGATAGCGAAGGTCTGCTTATACTTACAAATGATGGAGAATTTGCCAAGCGTGTAACGCATCCTCGCTATGGGATAATTAAGTCTTATATAGTGCAGACGACAGATGTCCTTTCAAAGAACAAAATCGACATATTAAGGCAAGGGGTATGCATTGATAATATCAAAGTCGTTCCCGTGAAACTACGCGTACTCAGTCAAAATGAAAGCGGGCAAACGCTGCTTATATCTATTGGGGAAGGGCGCAACAGACAAATACGCAGAATGCTTGAATCCGTGGGGACAAAAGCGAAGCACCTTAAACGAATACAGTGTGGGAAACTGCGCCTTGGAAAACTCCCTCTAGGTTCTTGGAGAGAGCTTACTGAGGATGAAATAAACTATTTTTTTGAAAGTTAATTACAAGTTGATGTTGTTATTTCTTTTGTTGTATTCTTCAAGACGTTTAATAGCAAGCGATAATAGGGTTTGTTTATCATTCTTTTCAAAACCATTTACAACCCTATCAAGCAGGTGATTTAGTGTTTCACCAAGAAAAGGACCGGGTTGAAAACCATTTTCTATAAGCGTGCGTCCGTCTATGTTAAGGTCATTTAGAGTAAGGCAGGCACCGCTGTTTACCAACTCTTCCGCCCTATTTACAAGCGCATCGTGGTTGTCAACGCGCTCTGCTACATGAGGGGCGTGTGCTAAAAGATCTGCCCTTTGCACTTGCATTAGCTTAAAGAAACTTTCGGATCCAAGTTTTGAAATCCAGGACAATAAGTTATCAGGTCCTATTCTATCGTCATGGTGTGCAACCAGCAGGCATACTTCGTCTGTTAGCGTTTTGCTTTGTTTAAGTGCTTTCATGGTTTCTCTTGCGATGCGTACGCTTACTCGCTGGTGTCCTCTAAAATGTGTTGTGCCATCAGGGTCATAGGTTACAGTATGTGGTTTTCCGCTGTCATGAAGCAGTATTGCCCACCTTACGGCAAGCTCGCTTGGGGTTTTATCAAGTGCGCGAAGCGTATGTTCCCATACATCATAGCTGTGAAAGACGCTGCGTTGTGGACAATGATACATAGGTTCAAGCAGAGGTAGCACCTCAAATAGAATACGCGGAAACTGGGAAAAGACATCTGCAGGTCTTGCACCTACCATAAGTTTATTAAGCTCTGAAGCTATTCTCTCAGCGCTTATATGCTTTAGTAAGTCTTTCTTTTCGTACATGGCAAAGGCTGCCGCTTTTTCAACGCAAAATGAAAATGTGCTTGCAAAACGTAAAGCCCTAAGTATTCTAAGTGCATCTTCAGAAAAACGCATAGCAGGGGAGCCAATACAGCGGATAATACCTCTGTCACAATCTTCCCTGCCGCCAAATAGATCAATAATTCCGCTTGAAGGGTGCCAGGCGAGCGCATTCATGGTAAAATCACGTCTTTTTAAGTCTTCAGCAAGGCTGCGAGTAAAGCTTATATATTCAGGGTGTCTATTATCTAGGTAAGGACCATCTTTTCGGTAGGTCGTTATCTCAATTTGTATATTGTTTAAGATAACCCCGATCGTACCGTGCAATTTGCCTACTTCAATTCTTTTTTCATGGAGGAAGCAGTTTATAATCTCGTCGGGATATGCGCTTGTACAGATGTCAAAATCATACGGAGGTATGCCTAGGTAATCATCCCGAACGCAGCCACCAACAAGATACGCCTCGTGCCCCGCATCATTTAAGCGCTGCAGAGCTTCAAGCACTTCGCCCGGAATAGAAAAACGCATTGACTTCCTCCACTAATTCATTAAACAAATGATACAAGACGTACAATTTCTTGTCAAGCAATGTAAAGCGTGTTACAATTAAATGCGATTTTTAGGGAGGTAAACAATGGATGCAGCAAGCGCTGTGTTGAGTGCTAGGAATATTTTAAACGAAGCAACACCGCTTAGTACGGATTGCGGGAGAGTTTGTTTTAATGCCTGTTGCGCTTCTAGCGAAGCGGGAGAGGGTATGTTTCTTTTCCCTGAAGAAAAAAATATATATGATAAGTATGTTTCTGGGTTTGACATATTAAAAGTAGCATACCCATTTGAAGCAAATATATTAATATGCAGCGCTAATTGTGATAGGAAAAATAGACCATTAGCATGTATGTTTTTTCCTGTCATACCCTATTTAAGAGTTAGTAATGGCAAAACTTCTCGAGGAATAATGCTGGATACCAGAGCATGGCCTGTTTGTCCACTTATGCAAAGCGGCATGAATGGCTTTTCACCCGAATTTATAAATGCTTGTAAGAGAGCGGCTATGGTGCTATTTGAAAGCAAAGAACAGAGCAATTTTATATTTAAATTGACTGAATATATAGATGAATATAAATATGCAGAGGGCTTTTAATGATCTGGCAAAGAGCATTTTGTGATTATGAGCAGTCAAGCTTCAAAGGTCCCGGAGGTTTACTTGTAAATGGGGATGTTTTAGATTTATCTCTAGGTATTTACTATGGCAAGATACAGTGCATATACATTGACCCGCCAGCTATTTCAGACAAGTCTCCTGTACTTAGAATGCCAATAGGTAAAAAGGGCTGGGAGATGGGTGGTTTCTATTTAGAACAGCCAGCCTTTAAGAATTATAATATAAATTCATCGGAGGATTATGCGTCTTTCCTGCGCGCAGTATTGGAGCTTTCACACAAGTTGCTTTCAGATAGTGGTTCCTTGTTTTTTCATATAGACGATCGCTTTTCATATCAGGCTAGGCAAATTGTTGACGAGGTGTTCGGAACTAATAATTTCATAAATGAAATTATATGGCATTACAAGACCGGTGGCTCGGCAAAGAGGTTTTTCGGCAGGAGGCATGAAACCATACTCTATTATTCCAAAAACCACCAAAAACGCTACTTCAATATATATGGCGTACCTAGTGGAAAGAAAAGGGATAATAAAAACCATCTAAAAAGGCATACTGATTATACCGGAAAGAGCTACCGAACTCTCAAATCGGGCGAGAGAAAATATATTTACTATGACGACGCTCCTACTTATCCAAACGATGTTTGGGATGATATAGTACAAATTACCGCGAGAAATAGGGAATATACTGGTTTTGATAGTCAAAAACCTGAAGCCCTTTTTGAGAGGATTATCTTATCCACAACAAAAGAGGGGGATTATTTTGCTGATTTAATGTGCGGTTCCGGTTCATCACTAGTTGCTGCATCAAATAATAAACGTCAGTTTATTGGGGCGGATATAAGCCCTTATGCGGTTTCAATTTCAAGAAAGAGGCTGTCTGAACATAGGGTAAAAGTATTGACACCACTTATGCAGGATAGCGCCATGCTGGATGCTTCGGTGCTGTCGGGTATAGGTTTTTATGATGTTAGCTTGAATTCTTATACAGTAAGTCCCGAAGATACTATGCCCATAACAGATACTTATGGTAATATTAGCCTTGCACCGCTTGATTTGGTGGACCAATGGTACGCGGGCTTAATCAAAAACAAGGTTTTTTATTCCTTTGCTGAGTCAGTGCGTACAAAGGAAGAGCCAAGACTTTTACGTAAGTTACAAGTGCCGCTACTCAAAGGAGAGGTTGCGATAATGATAGTAGATATTTTTGGCAGGCGGAGCCTATGGAAAAGCTCTTAATCGCTTTGAAGTGGTGGTTGTATGGCTAATTAGTGGTAATTAATGATGATTTATATTATAATTACCGCATAAAGTGGGGAAGTGCTTTTAATGGAGGTGGAGTAATATGGCTACAATTGAGGATATCGGAATAGATTTAGGTTCAACAAATGTACTTATATATGCAAAAGATAGAGGTATTGTACTGAATGAGCCTGCTATGCTTGCCTTTGACTACGATGCAAGGAATGTAATCGCCATAGGTACTGATGCCTATAAAATTTTAGGCAGGGAACCAAGTCATATAGAGGTAGTGCGTCCGCTCCAATCTGCCGTAATACGCGATTTTGATATGCTTAGTATAATGCTAAATCATTTTATAACACTGGTTATAGGTAAGCGCATATTTTCAAGACCTAGAGCTGTACTTTCCATTTCCTGTATGGCAAATGAACTTGAAAAAAGGCAGCTTATATTAGGCATGCTAGAAGCCGGTGCTCGCCGCACGACACTTTTACCAAGACCATTGGCGGCAGCAATAGGTGCGGGCATTAATGTAATGCCTCATGTTGGGCATCTTGTGGTGGATATAGGCGGTGCAAATACGCATGCGGCTGCCATAGCATCTGGTGAAATTATGGCTGAAAGCGCTGAAATAGATGGTGGAGATGCTTTTACCGATGCAATAATACGCTATGTACGCCTTAAATATAGTTTGCTAATTGGTTTTAAGACCGCAGAAGATGTAAAATGTGCTGTGGGTAATTTAAAAGAAATAGGTGAAACGGAGGTTACAATACCTGTTGCGGGAAGAAGTCTTGTAACGGGTTTACCTAAGCAAATATCACTTTCTCCATCAGAGGTTACGGAAGCTTTAAACGAGCCTAAGCGCAACTTTATTGAAGCACTTATAGGTGTTATAGAGCATCTGCCCGCTCAGCTTGCAAATGATGTATTTGATAACGGTATAGTGCTAACCGGCGGAGGTGCAAATTTAAAGGGTTTAAGACAGGTAATGGAGGAAGAACTTAGAGCGCCCTGCTTTGTGGCAGACCATCCTCAGGAAGCTGTCGCTGCAGGATGCGGATATGTGCTAGAAAGACCGCAGGAACTTTCAATGTTCCTTGGAGATAAAAGAAACAAGTAGTTAATTAGCAAATCTAAAAATCTCAAATAAAAAAAGCCCTGTCATGGGCTTTTGTTGCTTATAGCTTAGGCTTCTTCTGCTTCGAGCATTTCTTTTATTGAGAACTTTGGAAGGGCACGCTGAACTTTGCCGCTGCGCAAACAACGAGTGCATACATTTATGCGCTTAGGGCTATTGTCTACAACAGCGCGCACTTTCTGTATATTAGGTGCCCAAATTCTACGCGACTTACGGTTGGAGTGGCTTACTTTGTTGCCGCTTAAGGTACCTTTTTTGCATATTTCACAGTACTTTCCCATATCTACACCTCCTGCGGTTGAATTAGCATAATCACACGGCGCATAACGCCAGCCGAAGTATTCTATCACAGCTATGCATTATTTGCAAATAAATTTTTGGATTTTATTGTTTCCCTTGCAGTTGAGGCTAAGGGACAAACATGGTATAATCTTTATTCCAAGGGAAGTTTGCCCTTGTTGCTTTTATGTATGCGCGAGCAGGAAAATTTTTATGTTAGGAGAAGCAATGAAGCCGAAGATTCTATTTGAAGATAATCATATTATAGTCGTGCTTAAGCCGCCTAATATGCTTACCCAAGGGGATAGAACCGGTGATGAAAATCTGCTTGACTATCTTAAAGCATATATAAAGGTAAAGTACGAAAAACCGGGCAATGTATTTGTGGGTTTGGTCCACCGCATGGATAGACCTGTGGGAGGGTTATTAGTATTTGCTAGAACTTCTAAGGCTGCAAATAGGCTTGCTAAACAGGTTAAGGATAGAACGATAGATAGGGAGTATATCTGTATTTGTAAGGGAAATCCCCCCTCTCAGTTTACTTTGCGTGATTTTCTGTATAAGGATAGAGAAAAAAATAAGGTATGTTTAGTACCTTCTTACTTGCGTAAGGGCAAGGAGGCTATACTCCATGCAAGAACAATAAGATATATTGATGATAGCGCCCTTGTTGCCATACGCCTTGAAACCGGTAGGGGGCATCAGATACGAGCGCAGATGTCAGGCAATGGCTTTCCGTTACTTGGGGATATGCGCTATGGAGATATGAATGAAAAAGGTCAAATAGCGCTTTGGGGTATACGCTTAGGTTTTCTGCACCCTATAACTCAGCAGAAGATGATATTCTTTTCCGCCCCTAAATTTGATGGCTTTTGGCAAAATTATTGGCGGGATATAGAAGGGCTTGAAGGTAATTGGCCCGTTATAAGTCCACAATATCCATACAGAGGTAGAGCGTGAATTCTAATTTCAAATACGAACTTATTAAAACCTGCAAGCAAAGCGGCGCACGACTTGGTATATTGCATACGCCCCATGGCGATATTGAAACCCCTATATTTATGCCTGTAGGTACGCAGGCGACAGTCAAGGCTATGACCATGTCTGAAATGGAAAAGCTCGGCGCACAGATAATATTAAGCAATACATACCATCTGCATTTAAGACCGGGGGAAGAGCTTATCAATAAAGCAGGCGGGCTACATGCTTTCACTGGCTGGAATAGACCTATACTAACCGATTCCGGTGGTTTTCAGGTTTTTTCGCTTGCAAAACAGAAGGATATTTCAGAAGAAGGTGTACGCTTTACCAACCACTTAGACGGCTCAGAGGTTTTTATGACCCCTGAAAAATCCATACAAATACAGGAAAAGCTGGGTGCTGATATAATAATGGCGTTTGATATATGCTCCCCATACCCATGTACAGAGCATATGGCTGAAAAAAACATGCATATTACTAATAGATGGCTTGAACGCTGTATGGAAGTACATACAAACGAAAATCAGGCTCTGTTTGGTATTGTACAGGGTGGTTTTTCTACGCGCCTTAGGCAGGAAAGCGCAAAACACCTTGCTAAACTGCCTTTGCCCGGCTTTGGTATTGGCGGTCTATCTGTGGGTGAGCCAAAGCCGCTTATGTATGAGCTGATGGACGCTTTTATGTGCCATATGCCTATAAATAAACCCCGCTATCTTATGGGGGTTGGTACGGCTGATTGCATTATAGAAGCCGTAATACGCGGTGTTGATATGTTTGACTGTGTATTGCCTACCCGCATTGCTAGAAACGGCACAGCTATGGTGCCAGAGGGGCGCTTGGTTGTTAGAAACGCAAAGTATGCGGAGGATTTTAGACCCATACAGGAAGATTGCGATTGCTTTACATGTAAAAACCATACACGGGCATATATCCGCCATCTAATTAAAACAGGAGAAATAACCGGCGCAAGGCTTATTAGCATACATAATTTGCACTATCTTATAAATTTAATGGAGGAGATTAGAGAGGCTATCAAGCAGGACGCACTACTTGATTTTAGAGAGGGATTTTACTCTCGTTTCAATAAAGATACCGCTTTTAATAGAGGAGAATCAACGAATTGAGCGAAACAATATTTTCACTTAGAGATGTAAACTATATATATGACCATGGTGATGAGTATGCCTTAAGTGAAATAAACCTTGATATAAATAAAGGGGAGTTTGTGGCTATCCTAGGGCATAATGGTTCCGGTAAAAGTACGCTGGCTAAGCTATTAAACGGACTCTTTATCCCAACCGACGGTACCGTGCTTGTAAACAATATGGACACTCAAGAGTCTAAATTCATATGGGACATACGCAAATGTGCGGGTATGGTGTTTCAAAACCCTGACAATCAAATTGTAGCTACTATCGTAAGGGATGATGTTGCTTTCGGGCTAGAAAACATTGGCATTCCAACAGAAGAAATGCCGGAGCGTATAGACAAGGCGCTAAAAGCGGTTAATATGCTGGAATTTATAGATAGCGCTCCTCATATGCTAAGCGGTGGACAGAAACAGAGGGTTGCAATAGCAGGTATTTTAGCCATGCTGCCTGAAGCACTTATACTTGATGAATCTACCGCTATGCTTGACCCATCCGGCAGAAAAGAAGTGCTAGAAACCGTAAAAAAACTAAACCGCGAAAATGGCATTACAGTTATTTGGATTACGCATTTCATGCAGGAAGCCGTTGAAGCTGATAGGGTGCTTGTAATGAATGACGGCAAGATTAGCCTTGATGGAACGCCAAAACAGGTGTTTTCAGATGGTAGAAAGATACGCTCTTTCGGTCTTGATGTTCCGCCTATGGCAAGACTTTCTGAAGAACTTATAAACAGAGGAATCGTTTTGCCAAACGGCATATTAACCGTTGATGATATGCAAAGGGAGGTGCTTAAACTATGGCAATCGAACTTAAAAATGTAACGCATGTCTATCAGGCACGGGTGGAGATGAATATCGTTGCCCTTAATAATATCGACTTAACTATTGAAGATGGGGAATTGCTGGCTTTAATAGGGCATACCGGCTCCGGCAAGAGTACCCTTGCACAGCATTTAAACGGATTACTTAAGCCTACAAGCGGAAAAGTGTTAATTGACGGTGAAGATATAAACGAAAACAGAAGCAAATATCGCTTTGAGGTAGGACTTGTGTTCCAATATCCGGAATATCAACTGTTTGAAGAAACTGTAAAAAAAGATATAGCATTCGGACCTAAGAATATGGGACTAACTGAAGATGAGATAAATCAAAGGGTGAAAAGCGCCATGGAATTAGTTGGCTTAAACTACGAAGAGATAGGTGAAAAATCCCCCTTTGAGCTTAGCGGTGGGCAAATGCGAAGGGTTGCTCTTGCAGGTGTGCTTGCAATGCAGCCTAGGTATTTGGTGCTAGATGAACCCACAGCCGGACTTGACCCTAAAGGGCGCTACTATCTTTTAAATGATATAAAGCGTCTGCATGAGCAGGGTACAACCATAGTAATAATTTCTCATAGCATGGATGATGTTGCCTGGCTTGCAGAGCGCATTGCGGTTATGGAGAGGGGAAGGATAGTTAAAACAGGAAGTCCTAAGGATATTTTCAGCCAATACTCTTTCTTAAGCGATATGGGGCTTGATGTACCTCAGGCGAGCGAACTTTCATATAAACTTATTGAAAAGGGTGTTCCTATAAAAAACTGCTTTAAGCTTGAAGAACTTGCTGATGAACTTCAAAATCTGCTTAAGAACGGAGGGAAAACCGGTGCGTGATTTTACACTTGGACAATACTATCCGGTTGATTCTGTTGTTCATAGGTTGGACGCGCGTAGCAAAATATTGCTTACTATTGCATATATAGTTGCGGTATTTATGGCAGGTAATCTCATAGCCTATATTCCCATACTGGCTTTTGTTTTGCTGGCTGCTAGACTCAGCAAAGTACCCGGTAAAATGCTAATAAAAGGGCTAAGACCTCTTCGTATACTGCTTATATTTACCTTTGTGCTTAATTTATTTTTTGGAGCTGGGGAGCACATTTTATTTGAGCTTGGTCCTTTAACAATAAGGGATGAAGGTCTATCAAATGCAATACATTTTACACTTAGGCTAATTTTTCTTGTGTCCGGCACAAGCTTATTAACCCTTACCACTTCTCCGGTAGTGCTTACAGATGGCATTGAAATGCTTTGCTCTCCCTTAAGGCGAATAGGCTTTCCGGCGCACGAAATGGCTATGATGATGACTATCGCCCTGCGCTTCATTCCCACCCTTGTTGAAGAGGCGGATAAGATAATGAAAGCACAGAGCGCTAGAGGAGCGGACTTTAGCAGCGGAAACCTAAAACAGCGTGCTACCGCAATGATACCACTCCTTGTGCCGTTATTTATAAGCGCATTTAGAAGGGCCGGCGATTTGGCAATGGCTATGGAATCAAGGTGTTATCATGGAGGGGAAGGGCGTACTAGGCTGCATGTATTGCGCTTTCAAAAGATAGACTTCTACGCCTTTGTTTCAGTAACTCTGCTTATAGCTGCGGTTGTTTTGTCTAAGAATTTAATTAATTTACCATGAAAAGGCGCATTCTTCTAAACATTCAATACGATGGCACAAATTATGCCGGGTGGCAAAGGCAGGAGAATGCCAACAGCGTACAGGCAGAAATTGAAAATGCGCTATTAATGGCGGAAAAAAACCACATACCAGTTATAGGCGCGAGCAGAACGGATTCAGGCGTACATGCAAGCGGACAATGCGCTCATTTTGATACTGAAAGCCGAATACCTACGGATAAATACCCTTTTGTATTCAACTCTATTTTGCCTCATGATATACGGGTGATTTCATCGCAAGAGGTACCTGAAAACTTTCACGCCCGCTTTTCCGCCCAAGCAAAAAAGTATATATATAGGATAGACAATTCCCGACATGGAAGCGCGCTTAAATATAGATATTGTTATCATTTCCCATTACCGCTTGACGATACTGTTATGCAATCAGCAGCTAAATTAATTAAAGGAGAGCATGATTTTACCGCCTTTTCTGCAACCGGGGGTTCACACAAGACTGCTATAAGAAATGTATATTCTCTTGAGCTTAAAAGAGAGGGCGATTTAGTAACAATAATTGTGGTTGGAAACGGTTTTCTATATAATATGGTGAGGATAATCGCGGGCACTCTTATTTGGATAGGTATCAAAAAACTATCAAATAATGATATTATACTGGCGTTTGATACCAATGACAGGCGTATGCTTGGTCCAACAGCGCCTGCAAAAGGATTGGAACTGGCTAAGGTTTTTTATGCTGATGAATGGAGGAATGTACATGACTGATTTTCCAAGCCATAGACCGGGAGCAACAGAGATACAGATATTGATATTGCATACCATATCTGCCCTTGGGGAGTGCAGTAATATGCAGCTGATTTTTTTTATGTCTACAAGCGAAATTATGAACTATTTTGAACTTCAAAACGGGCTTTACATGCTTAGAAATAGTGGTCATGTATACAGACGCCGCATCAATAACGATGAAATATATAGTCTTACACCTGCGGGCAAAGAAACGCTTAAGATGTTTATATCAAAAGGGGTAGATTCCTATATAAGAAAAATAAACGAATTAGTGCCTAAGTTGAAAGATGAGTTTAAAAGGCAGAGGGATATAAACGCTAAAATAATACATGACGGGGATAAAGAATACCATGTAATTCTCAGCATAAACGAACAGAATATCCCGCGCATGACTATAGATATAAGCCTTCCAACCGGAGGTTTAGCAGATACATACAAGAAAAATTGGCCTAGCAAGGCTCAGTATATATACGATACAATCATTAATTGTCTTGGGGAGGAAGAATGAAGATATACGCAATAATTCCGTCTGCCGGCGCCGGTAGCCGCATGGGCGCAAATAACAGTAAGGCTTTGATAGATATTAACGGTAAGTCATCTATACGTATTATAGCAGAAAAATTTAAGCCTAGAGTGGATAAAATAATCGTTGTAATACGGAAAGAAGAACTTACTGAATTTAAATCAGCTTTGTACGGGATAGATGTTGAATTTGTTATTGGTGGAGATACTAGAAGGGAGTCTGTTCATAATGCGCTTAATTCTGTTAAAGAAGATTATTCGATTGTTCTGGTGCATGATGGAGCAAGACCGCTATTATCGCTTGCTTTAATAGATGGGATAATTAAATCTACTATTGATTTTGGGGCTGCGGTTCCGGTGCTTCCTGTTAGTGATACGCTTAAATATTCTTATGATGGTGAGTACATTAATTACACAAAAGATAGGGCAAATCTATATACAGTTCAAACCCCGCAGGGTTTTAATGCAGCCTGGCTTAAGGAAGCATATACAAAATTTCCGGATGACGCTACAGATGATGCGGCACTAATTGAGAAATTGGGGCATAGAGTTAAAATGATAAAAGGCGAAATAGATAATATTAAGCTTACATATCCTAGGGATGTATCATTTGCAAGAAGGCTTAGCGGCTTTAATTCAGCGCGTACAGGTTTTGGTTTTGATGTTCATACACTTGTAGAAGGACGAAAACTTATATTATGTGGCGTTAATATTCCGTATACTAAAGGTCTGCTTGGGCATAGCGATGCCGATGTTGCGCTCCATGCGCTTATGGATGCTTTACTTGGCGCAGCAGCGCTGGGAGATATAGGTAAGCATTTTCCCGATAATGATAAAAGCTATAAAGATATTAGCTCTATTATACTTCTAAAAGAGGTTAAATTAATTCTTGCAGAAGCCTCTTATATGCCTTATAATGTGGACGTCTGTATAGCTGCCCAAGAGCCAAAACTTTCGCCCTATATAGAGGCTATGCGCAAAAATATTTCAGAAGCGCTTGAAATTAGTACTGATATGGTGTCCGTTAAGGCTACAACTACCGAAAAACTGGGCTTTGTGGGAAGGTTGGAGGGCATATGTGCGTATGCCAATGTCAGCGTAATTTGCTGCTAAGGAGGATAGAATGATATTAGATAATAAGATATGGCTAGGTACTTCATCTGAAGGACCTGTCTTTATGTTGCCTAAAATGGCAAACCGCCACGGGCTTATTTCCGGTGCCACCGGCACGGGAAAAACTGTAAGCCTACAGGTACTTGCTGAAGCATTTTCATCGCTTGGTGTACCTGTTTTTTTAGCTGATATAAAGGGCGATATTGCCGGAATGGCAAAGCCTGGGGAACTGAATGAAAAAATTCAGAAGCGTATGCGCGTATGTGGGTTTGATAGTTTTACGCCTAAAGCCTTTCCTGTTGTGTTTTGGGATGTATTCGGTACAAGTGGCCATCCTGTGCGTGCAACGGTGTCAGAAATGGGTCCCCTTCTTCTTGGCAGAATGCTTAATCTTAATGAAACTCAGATGGGAGTATTGTACCTTGTTTTCCGCATTGCTGATGATGAAGGTATGTTACTTATTGACCTTAAAGACCTGCGTGCTATGCTTGCTTATGTAGGAGAGCGCACATCTGAATATACAATAAATTACGGCAACATATCAAAATCCTCAATAGGCGCAATACAGCGGGCTATAGCTATACTTGAAGACCAAGGTGGGAACAACTTTTTTGGTGAACCTGCTTTACAGATAAATGATTGGTTAAGGCGGGATGATGAAAAAAGGGGATTTGTAAATATACTTGCGGCGGATAAGCTTTTTCTGCGTCCTAACCTATATTCAAGTTTTATGCTTTGGATGTTAGGGGAGCTGTATGAGTTACTGCCGGAGTGTGGGGATTCGGACTTACCTCGCATGGTGTTTTTCTTCGATGAAGCGCATCTGCTGTTTGAAGACTGCCCTAAGGCGCTACTAGAGCAAATAGAGCTTACTATTAGGCTTATCCGTTCAAAAGGCGTTGGAGTGTTTTTTATAACCCAAAACCCTACAGATATACCTAGCAAAGTATTAAGCCAATTAGCTGCAAGGGTACAACATGCGCTTCGTGCATTTACTCCGCAGGAAATAAAAGTAGTACAATCTGTTGCCAAAACTTTTAGAGAAAACGCAGCTTTTGATACCGAGGAAGTAATACTTAGCCTTGGTACCGGAGAAGCGCTGCTTTCATTCCTTCAGGAAGATGGAACGCCTTCAATTGCACAGCGGGCGACCATATTGCCGCCACAGTCCAGCATTGGCGCGATTTCAGATAGATTACGTACAACCTTGATAGACACAAGCGAATTAATCGGCAAATATGACCAGAGTTTTGATAGGGAAAGCGCATATGAAATATTGAGCAAAAAATATATATCACAAGGCGTTGCCGAAACAAGCATTTTGTGTGCAAATATACAGGATACGCAAAGTCAACCAAAGAGTACTTTTTCAAAGCAGTCGTTTAAGGTGTTTGACCCTGATACCGGCACATATGTTGAAAGTGTAGTTGAAATTCCTAATGTTGCGGTCGAAACTAAAGAGATAAATGTACCAAGTCAGACTATATACGCTCCTCAAAGCGAAAGTCTTGTACAACAAACTCCTCCGCCTGTGCTTGTATATAATACCAAAACTCAGCAATATGAGCCTCAACAGTTGGCTCAGCCTGAGCGCAAAGAAAAAATGACTAGAAAAACAAAGTCTATAGGTGAAAAAATGCTGGACAATTTTACCCGCTCAACTGCAAGTGGTGCAGGCTATACCGTAGGTAGAACTATTTCACGTGGTATACTCGGCGTGTTTGGAATAAAGTAATAAACTGAAAGAGGTACAAAGGTATGAAAAAAAGAATCGGCATACTGACAAGCGGTGGGGATTGCCCTGGGCTTAACGCTGCGATAAGAGGAGTTGCAAGAGCCTCTTATGCACTGTTTGATGCTGAAATAATTGGTATACGTGGCGGATATAAGGGGTTAATTGAAGGTGATTACCAGCTTATGAGCAAATATCAGTTTTCTAACATCCTTACCATGGGCGGCACCATACTTGGCACAAGCAGAACCCCTTTTAAAGAGATGCGTGTCGTTGGCGATGACAATGTAGACAAAGTAGCCGCCATGAAAGAAAACTACGAAAAAATGGGGCTTGACTGCCTTGTTACTTTAGGAGGAAACGGCACCCATAAAACTGCGAACATGTTATCGCAGGAGGGGCTAAATGTAATCGGTCTTCCTAAAACAATAGATAACGATATTTTCGGAACTGATTTTACCTTCGGTTTTCATACCGCTGTTGACATAGCAACAGATGTGATAGACCGTATACATACTACTGCCGCCAGCCATAACCGTGTGATGGTGGTAGAAATTATGGGCAACAAGGCGGGCTGGCTCACCTTATATGCGGGGCTTGCAGGGGGTGCGGATGCAATTTTAATCCCCGAACTGCCATATGAAATAGAAAAAGTGGCTGAAGTAATTGAAAAGCGCTCAATGGAAAATAAAAACTTTACCATTATTGCTGTTGCTGAGGGGGCTATGGATGTAGATGAAGCTCGCATGAAGCGTAAAGATAGAGAAGATAAGCGTAAAGAAGAAGGCACTAACTTTATTTCGGTACGCATAGCAAATCAGTTAAGAGAAATGCTGAATGTTGAAGCTAGAACAGTAATACCTGGACATATACTGCGTGGCGGATCTCCCTGTGCGTATGATAGGGTGCTTTCAACACAGTTCGGCGTACATGCAGCCCAGCTTATAAGCAACGGTACATACGGTGTAACCGTAGCGCTTGAGGGCGAAAAAATTAGGCATAACAGTCTAGCCGTAATTGCCGGCGTTCCAAAGCCTGTAACACCGTCAAATTATATAGTACGAACTGCTCGTAGCATGGGTGTATCTTTCTGCGATGAGGAAGAGTAGTTTAATCTAAGTATACAAAACAACTTCCGACTGTGGAGCTAATGAGCCCGAGTATTAACAGTATTAGGCTCGTTAGCTTTATCCATTTTGGAGCTTTTGGCTTACTCATTAAATAAATATAGCAATAGGGAAGACAATCTACATAATACCTTGCTCCGTATTGATAACCGCCACCCGTGCGGTGGAGCAGCAACATAAACATATGAAAAACGCAAAACACTATAATTAGAGTATCCCTTTGTGTTATTGACTTTTTAATGATGTTATAAATAAATACAAGTAAAATAACTATAAATAGGGGGTTTGCAATAAATAAAGAAAAACCGAATTTTTCCAGCTCTATTCCTTTAAATCCTTTTATTATCGGAGAGCCGAAAACAAATCTTCTTATATTATCGCTAAGATGTAAAAATGAAAATTGCTGCCCACCTTGAAAGGAGAACTCCGGCAAATAGTTGTGCCCAAATTCTAATATATTCCCAAAGCGTATATAGTTATAGTAGCCGTAGAAAAAGGCAACGGATAGACCCAGCAGTATGCTAGGGAGCAATTTACGCAAAGCTAATCGGAAATTGCGCTTTCTTTTTATATAAAAAATCATAAGCAGGGGACCGTATATAGCATTAAAAGGTCTGCAACCAACGCTGAGCGCATATAAGAATAAAGATACAGTAGGCTTGTCAAAATTCATACGCTCTATTGCCCAAACCATAAATAAAAAGCCCAGTACTTGTGCCTGGTACCAGACTGCCCCGTTTTGAAGTATGGGCAGCAATGATGATGAAAAACAGCATAAGAAAGATAGAGTAGAAGAGTGTACTATGCCAAATCGTTTTAAAAATACCCTGTGCAATAATAGGCACGAAAGCAAAGCATAAATTTGCAGCAGAAGTGTATCAGGTATGTTTTTGTCAAATATAAAGCTTAAAATATATATGGGAATAGTGGGCACAGGAGGAAAGCTTACGTAATATTCCCCGTTGTAAATAGCAAGTTCCAGGTGAGATACATCATACTCGAGCGCTATTTTCCCTTTTCGCCATTGCATAGCTTGAAGTACATAGCTATTATATTTAGACGGTGTAAAAGGGCTGCTACCCTGCAAAGCATGTATGAATAGAAACAGAAAACAAATTGAAACAGCTAAAACAAAATAGGACACCCTTATTGCTCTGCGAGTGTCCAGCTTGATATAATCGGGTTGAATTTGTGTGGGAAAGTCGTTAGTTTTCCTCATCTTCCAACATCTGTTCAAACAAGTCAAAAACATCCTGAGCCTCATCAGGGTCATCACAGGTAACAAATACATCATCGCCATTTTCGTCTTGTTCAATTTTTAGTATTACTACTTCTGCATAATCGCCATCATCTTCCGTATCATCGTCAAGTGTGGCAAGAAGTACATATTCGTTATCATCAAGCTCTATTGTAGCTAGGTATTCAAAGCGGGAAACCTCGCCGTTTTCATCAGTTAGCTCAACGATGTTGTTGTCTTCTTCCTCTTGCAGATCTAAGTACATGAATTCCGGTTCGTTGCCGTTAAAATCGTTAGTCATACTGTGTCCTCCTAATGGTGGAATGCAAATGCATTCATATAAACATCGTGCAAGCACGGGTGTTTCATTTATTGAGATAGCTTTGGAGTATAAGTGCGGCGGCTACGCTATCTATAGACATTTTGCGCTTGTTTCGTCTAACCCCAGCTTCTATCATAGAACGTTCAGCACTCTTAGTGCTAAGCCTTTCATCCCAAAGTATAGTGCTTACTCCTTCAGCTTCAAGGTTATCTACAAATTCCTGCACCTTTTCACACTGAAAGCCCCTTGAACCGTCCATATTAAGCGGTAAACCCACTATAAAGCTATCAGCGTCTAACTCCTTTTGCAATTTAAGAAGTTGACTTAAATCGCTTTTGATATTACTTCTTATAATAACGCTGTGGGGAGATGCGATAAGGCGCATAGTATCGCTAACCGCAATTCCAATCCTTTTATCGCCGATATCAAGACCTATAAGGCGTTTCATCCAGCGAAATTACTGTTTACATAATAACGAACAAGCTCTTCAAGTATTTCATCGCGCTCTAAGCGGCAGATTAAATTGCGTGCTCCGTTATGGCTGGTAATATATGTAGGATCTCCTGATAGAATAAAGCCAACCAGCTGTGAGATCGGGTCATACCCCTTATCTTGCAAGGCGCGGAAAACATGGTACAGAATACCGTGCGCTGTTTCCGTACCCTCAGCAATGGGCTGCATTTTGGTAGTGTTGTTCATTTCAGACATAGCACTCCTCCCTTTCTTAATGCCATTATACAGTGGAAAAGCAAGCTTGGCAAGGATATAATCATTTCGCTACAATTAAAAATATTGTATGTACAATGAAGAATGAAAGTAAAACCCAATGTAATTAAAATTCACACAGTTCCATTATAAGTTTAGTTTTCCAAAGCTAAGAATACGAACATCATTTTCTGTTAGACTACAATACATTTATGACACGAGGAACGAAAAACGAGAGACCCTTTGGTATAATATAAACAACAACTATTTAAAGAAAGGATCTCTCAATGAGTAGTATAACAGAAGGAATGCGACAAAGGAAGCGGATAATGGAATGCGCAATAAGACATAACAATAATGCTCATGCGGCAAGGCGCTATCATAAAACACGACAGTATGTAAGCTATTGGCGTAAACGATACGACGGAACAATAGAATCCTTAAGGAAAAAGTCCACATGCCCGCACTCACATCCTAACCAACATACTGAAAAGGAACTGGAGCTAATACGACACACTTATAGGTATCATGGTCATAAAGGCTTAGCACATGTCTTCCGAAAGTGTACAGATGCGGGATATAGACGATGTTATGATTCAATGTGTAATCAAATCCGTAAGATGGAACTAAACAATAAGCCGGATAAAAAGAAATACCGCAGGAGAAAGAGTAAAAGAATAGTAAGAGCGAGATACCCGGGTGAAAGTGTACAAATAGATATTAAGTATATCCCCAATAGCTGCATAGGGTTTATAAGCAACCATGAGCGTTACTATCAAATAACAGCGATAGATGAATATTCGAGGAAGCGGGTAATGAATTTGGTAGCTGAAAAGAGTACATATTCAACGATGTTATTTCTATGCACACTCCAAGAGAAGATGGGTTTTCGCATTAAAGAGGTACAGACAGATAACGGAACCGAGTTTTGCAATGACGGTGGAAAACTCTCAGGCTTTCAAAAGGTTCTGATGAAGTTAGGAATCCGTCATAGAAGGACAGCTCCATATAGCCCATGGCAGAATGGTTGTGTAGAAAGAAGCCA
>JGI24710J26742_10001430_pt1 | contig 21885 bp, 18 predicted proteins | sample BioPla2DNA2_FD_26742 | JGI IMG/M metagenome (IMG submission 26742) | reverse complement strand
ACATAGGGAGAAGGAGAGATCTGCCAATCTATTGTGTGGCTACAGATGAGAAAAAGGTGGCATTGAGCTTTGATGCGGCCTGGGGGAATGAAGACACGCAGAAAATCCTTGATATCCTTGCCAAGCACAATGTTAAGGTTACGTTTTTCATGACAGGAGGATGGGTAAGCAAATACCCCGATGATGTCAAAAAGATAGCCGCCGCCGGTCATGACCTGGGCAATCACAGTGAAAGTCACAAGCATATGACTAGCCTTTCGGAGCAGGAATGCAAGGATGAAATCATGAAAGTCCATAACCGCGTCAAGGAATTGACCGGGGTGGAAATGGACCTGTTTCGCCCTCCATATGGAGACTATAACAATATGGTCGTAGGAGTAGCCAGGGACTGCGGGTATTATACAATCCAGTGGGATGTTGACTCCCTTGACTGGAAGGACTACGGTGCGGACAGCATAATCAGGAAATGCACCGAGAATAAAAAACTGGGCAATGGGTCAATCATTCTCATGCATAACGGAGCCAAGTACACTCCGGAGGCTCTTGAAAGGGTAATTCTAGGGCTCAAAGAAAAAGGATATGAGCTTGTGCCGATATCCCAGCTCATATACAGGAGCGATTATACGATTGATTATGAAGGCAGGCAGCATAAAAAATAATTGCATAATGATGCTTTTTCCATAAGCGTTATATAATACACTACTCTTTCAAGTAGGTCTCTATTTTTCGGCCGGCTTCTTTAATTAATGTTGGCAAATCAATTTCATCATTAAGATACTTGTATAAATCATCAAAAAATAGCTCCAATATTGAAGGAATCACACCGGGTGATAAGGTATACCTGTATCATTATAATGAAAGATCAGGAATGCTTGAAACAGTACCATACGGCTATCAAGCTGCTGTGGATGATGAAGGTTATGTAACCATAAACATCCTGCACTGTTCAAGTTATGTAATTTATACGAAAGAAGCCGATGCGAGCCTGTGTCTAAGCCTGAGAGAGCAGATAAAGGTCACACCGTCAAGGATAACTCTGGCTCTGGCGGAGGATGCAGACCGCGGGAAAATAGAGGTTAAGCTTCCGATAACACTTGAATGGGTGGAAACCCTGGATATGCCTGCAAGCCAGAGCGCCGCAGGAGGAGTTACAATTGAGTTTATCTCCGAAAACAGTGATATTGCTGAAGTGGATTCCAATGGCAACATCACTGCAAAGGCTCCCGGAAATACCGCAATAAAAACGATAATAACCCTATACAGAAAAAAGGTTAAGAAAGTGGAAACACGGATTACGGTAAAAACCCTTGACTAAAAAATGGTACATGTTTATGGTTTATAGTTATATTATAGAATAGCATTAAAAAGAATCTCCCTGCGTGTTCTGTCAGAGCATCAGGGGGATGTTTTTTCTTTCTTATACTCTTAATCGACAATATGCACCTCAATTCCGTCGTGCAACGGCTTGTCACTGGTTTTGATGAATAGTACGCGTTGTATACCGATATCAGTTACTTCGTAGTATTCGTCATTTTCAATACCGATAATTAAGGTGGCGGCTCTGGCCACGGTTCTTTCTTCGCCATTAATAATCTGATAATCTATGTAATACACTTCTCCCTGCTCATATAAACTCTTCGGTATGGCGGGGAGATAGCTTTCTTCTATAAATGACAGCTGACCGTTTTGCATGTAATGAGGTATTTCGAACTTTACATAAGGCAGGCGAAATGTTGTCACGTTCGGAATCATTCTGTTATGGATGACTCTTGCCGAAAAAGAAAGAATGACCATAGCACCAAAGAACAGCATGGTTAATAAAACAGATGCTATTTTTTTCCTCATTGCTTATTGCCTCCTGCAATAATAGTCGTAAAAACCACCTAGCTCTTCAGGCTCAATATATTCAAGTCCAGCCCCTGGTCCAGGGAATCGCTGAAAAACATATACAGCAGAAAGACGGGTATCATAAATATTACCGAAGCAGCCAGGATAATCGGCATTGTCTGAGCCTTGTCAATAATCTCGCCCGTTTTGGGCATAAGGTCGCTTAAAAATATGGTCATTGTCTTTAATTTGGTTTTTCTAAGAAACAAGAGCGGCTGTTCAACCATATTCCAGCACTCGGAAACTGTATCACCGAATCTGCAACATACTTTTTTATAAGAAAATAGACAATGCACATTGTAACTAAATATGCAAGATGTTCGGTGAAATACTTGCCTGTGACAGCTGCCGTTACAGACCCGATCCATTTTGGTATCTGGCAGCTTAGATAGGCGGTCAGTACACTGCTTATGGATATCAGTGGAGGACGCTTACAATACAGTATAAGGAACAGAATAACAGGCAAATGGGTTATGAAAGGATACAGCTTCATCGTAACCTGGAGCCCGAATAATTGCCAGCAGGCAACCTGGATGAGGCATAATAACAGGAAAAAAACAGCGATAGCCTTTTCGCTCTCCCTGGTTCTTTTGACCCCTGCAAAAAGGAGAGATACCGCCAAACCGAATATCAATACAATACAGGAACGGAATAATATAATAACAGATCCGGACAAGGTATACCCTCCATTAATTTGATGACAACAAATAATTCATATATGCCGACTTGGCTTTTGAGAAAATATCTCTGGATACGGGAACAACATTGCCTGATATGGTGGTGAAACCCTCCTTGCTCAGTTCGGATACATAACGCAGGTTAACCACATAGGACCGGTGAGGCTTAAAAAAATGAGGGTCGGACAGCAAGACCCTTTCATAATCGGTAAGATAACCATAGGTTTTTTTTACATCACCGTTGGCAAGCACAAACTGAATTATACGGTTAATAACTTCAACATATACGATTTTTGAAAACGGCAGCTTAATTATACTGTTATCTGTTTTTAAGGTAATAAAAGAATCCTCCTGCCTGAGAATGGCAAGCTGCTTGTTTAATGCAGGGAATATTTCCTCCTTGCTGACAGGCTTCAATATGTAATCCCTGGCACCTACACGATAGCTTTCGACGGCATATTCCCGGGATGAAGTAAGAAATATTATTGGTATTTCATTGCCTGAATTGCGAATTTCCATGGCAGCATCCATTCCGGTCATACCCGGCATGAGGATATCCAAAAGCAACAGATCATAATGCTTCGTTCCCATTGCTTCAATCAGGTCTACTGCGCTTTGGAAAACATCATATGAAACGGAGCTGTCGGCTTTGCTCCTGTAATCTTCAAGCAAGGAAGATATGCGGGTTAGTTCATTTATATTATCATCACAAACTGCTATATTCATATGTACCTCGTTTATATGCTGACTATTTTGATTATGGCATATTTGCTCATTCTGTTTATGCAATAACACACTCGCATATATCTACCTGTATTCTAACATAATGCACTTACAGCAATCAAGAGAAGCAAATAATACTAAAAATATAAAATGACACACGAAATAAGATATGAGCGGTAAATGATTATCTGTGGAAAAGGCATAGTCTTACCATAGAATTTGATTTCCGGGCTTGTCAGATTAATTATTCACAGGTTGAAAGGAGTGGAGAAAAATGATTAATTTACAAGACACTTATAACCAAGCCCTTAAGGTTTATCTAAATGTAGTGGAAGACATCAGGTTCGGCAGGCAGTTATACCTGGTTCCGGTTGAGATATGCTCGGGACAGATATGCAGGTTTCAGGATGAATGCAACGATATCCTGACGATGTTGATCAATGTCCAGGATAAAAATCCTTATATGTATGCCCATCCGGTCAATGTGGCGTTCCTGTCGCTGGTTATCGGGAAATGGCTCAGTTTAAGCGACTCAATGCTGAAGGATCTGGTCTGTGCGTCACTTATGCATGACATAGGCAAGTCAAAAATAAAAGACAGCCTGCTTAATAAATCTGAAGCGTTGACATTGGAAGAGGCGGAAAGGATGAAAACCCATCCGGTTATTGGCTATAAAATACTGAACAATATAAATGCATTTAACCCCAGGGTTCTGAAGGGAATTTTATTCCACCATGAAAGGATGAACGGGACGGGATATCCCCTGCATGTAAAAGGGGATATGATAAATATAATAAGCAGGATAATAGCAATAGCGGATACATATGATGCCATCACATCTACAAAGGCCTATTCGGCAAAGAAAACACCGCTAAAAGCGATAGAAGAGATAAAGGAAAGCAATCCGGAACTGTTGGATTCATATATATGCTCGTTGTTTGTCAGCAAAATGTCCGAATATTTTGTCGGCAGGGAAGTCCTGTTAAACAATGAGCAGGTTGGAATAATAATTACAATCAATCCGGATGATTTATCAAAACCGGTGATTGGCATTGAAGACAAGCAATATAATCTATCTGAAAAAGAAGAACTTGAGGTAATTGAAATTCATTGATGTTAAGTTTTCATGCGGAAGTTGCAATAATGTCGAGGGTGTTTCAGAGAATGAAACATCCTTTTTATTTTATTTGTATTTTTGTATAAATATGATATGATTTGTCTTGCGTATGTATTTTTCTATATTTTTGATTTTTGATAAGCAGATAAAATAATTAATAAGTGGAGGGCAGTTATGAAATCAAAAATGACGTATCATGAGAATTTAAATGAGCTTCATGTTGGAACCGAAAGTGAGCATTCATATTTTATTCCTTTTGGAGTAAGTCAAGACCCGTTTGGCTATAGGGAGAGCTCTGAGCGTTTTGAGCTTCTAAATGGTGAATGGTATTTTAAGTATTATGACAGTTTTGCCGATCTGGAGGATTTTATCCCCGATTTGGCGATTGACGGGAAAACAATTCCGGTCCCTTCAAATTGGCAGCTGCACGGATATGACAAGCCGCAGTACACGAATATTCGATATCCGATACCCTACGATCCTCCTTTTGTACCGGATGATAATCCGGTCGGAGTATATCAAAAAACTTATAATTATTGTCCGGATGATGAGGACAGGATATTGGTATTTGAAGGGGTGGATTCCTGCCTGTACCTTTTTGTCAACGGCGAATTCGTCGGATATACACAGGTTTCCCATTCCACCTCGGAGTTTAATATTACCTCGTATTTACATGAGGGTGATAATACTCTTGCCTGTGCTGTCCTGAAATGGTGCGACGGGACTTATCTTGAGGATCAGGATAAATGGAGAATGTCAGGGATTTTCAGAGACGTTTACATATTATCAAGGCCAAAAAGGCGACTAAGGGATTACAGGATTTTTACCGAATTGTCAAATGATTATAGCATGGCTAAAATCAGCATCAATCTTGATACCGATGTACCATGTGAGCTGAACCTGTATGATGCTGAAGGCATGCTTCTGCATAATTCCGTAACTGATAAGAATACTGTTATTACGTTAAGCAAACCGGTATTATGGAACGCGGAAAATCCGTATCTTTATTCACTTACAATTAAAACCGACAAAGAGATCATAGGTGAAAAAATCGGTATACGTGATATTAGAATAGAAAATGGAAAGCTTTTAGTCAACGGGGTTGCCATAAAGCTTAAAGGCGTAAACAGGCATGACAGCTATTGTGATACGGGCTACTATGCTTCAAGGGAACAGATGCTAAGGGATTTACAGCTCATGAAGTCATTGAACGTAAATGCGGTTAGAACGTCACATTATCCCAATTCGCCGCTGTTCTACCAGTTATGTGATGAACTGGGGTTATATGTGATAAATGAAGCGGACATCGAAGCCCATGGAGTGGTCGAGGTTTATAACACCTTCGAATGGAAAAACGGATACAACGGTATTGCGCTGATTGCTTCTGATGAAAGGTTTAGGAAGGCAATTTTGGACCGTGTCAACCGCCTTGTAACAAGAGATATAAACCGCCCGTGCGTGATTATGTGGTCGCTGGGAAATGAAAGCGGTTACGGGACCAACTTCCTGGAAGCGGTAAAAATGGTCAAAGCCATGGACCCGTACAGGATTGTCCATTATGAAAGCACACACAGGCTGGATGATACGCCTACGGAAGTGTTTGACATCGTTTCGATCATGTACCCGCCGACTGAATGGATGAAGAATGATTTTCTTGGCAATAAGGATGAAAAACGTCCGCTGGTGCTGTGCGAATACTGCCACGCCATGGGAAACGGCCCCGGTGACCTTGAGGATTACTGGCAGGTCATATATTCCAATGACAGGTTCTGCGGCGCGTTTGTGTGGGAATGGTGTGACCACGGCATTTTCATGGGCTATGCGGAAAACGGCAAGGCAATGTACTATTACGGCGGTGATTTCGGAGAGAAGATTAATGATGGGAATTTCTGTATAGACGGACTTCTATACCCTGACAGGACACCCCATACGGGCGCTCTTGAAATGAAAAATGTGTATAGGCCTGTAAGGGTCAAGCCGGTTGACACGGATGAAGGCGTTTTTGAATTTACAAATACATTTGACTTTACCAATGCCAATGTACTTGACTGTACATATGAGGTAACGGATAACACCGGCGTGATTTTAACAGGAAAAGCAGAGCTTGACATACCGCCCAAATCATCAAGGACAATCAAGATAAACAACCTCCCGGGCAAATCCGACAGAAGCCAATACATACGATTCATATTTACAAGAAAGGGTGAAGAGGTTGGATTTGACCAGATAACCCTTTATAAGGCCGAACGCAGTGTTGAATTAAAACGTGAGGGATTGCCGATTGACGTAAAGGATGACGGAAAGGACTACATAATCAGCGGAAATGGCTTCAGCTTCAGCGTCTCAAAGAGAACCGGCATGATAACCTCCTACGTCAAAAACGGCAGGCAGCTGCTTGATAAACCGGCTTCCTACAATTTATTCAGGGCGCCTACGGATAATGACACACACCGGGATAAATGGTATAAGCTGCATTTGGACAATCTTGCGGTAAAGCTGTATGAAATAGCTTGTGAAAAGGAGGACGGCTGTGTAAAGGTTAAAGCAGTGCTGTCCTTAAGCGGGCCGGTCTATGAACCTGCAGCAAGAATAAAGGTATGCTACGCCATAAACGGCAGCGGGGATATCATGATAAGTACGGATGCCAAGATCCACAAGGATTTGAAATACCTGCCCAGGTTTGGATTAAGGTTCTTCCTTCCGAAGGAATTCGAAAAGGTTAGTTATTACGGCTATGGGCCATACGAAAGCTATATTGACAAACATCAGGCAAGCTATGTTGGGCTGTTTGAGGCTAATGTTTCGGAGCTTCATGAGGATTACATAAGGCCTCAGGAAAACGGTTCACATTATGGCTGCGAATATATGAGCGTTTCAGACGGTGACCTGACAATCCGCATAACAAGCGGCAGGGATTTCTCATTCAACTGTTCCCATTATACACAAGAAGAACTGACGTCGAAAAGGCATAATTATGAGCTTGAAGAGAGCGGTCATACCATATTGTGCGTTGACTATATGATGTCTGGAGTAGGTTCCTCATCCTGCGGACCGGAGCTCTTGGAGAAGTACCGGCTGAGCGAAAAAGATATTCGATTTGACATCCTGATATCCGTGAATTAATATAATCTGCCAATTACTGTCCATAATACGATTGCTGATACAAAGACACCGCCGATTTTTTAGTAAATGAATGCTAATTTTTTCATTTTAAATAAGCAGATTAATTCCTATAATAAGACGCGAAGCGTATGGCTTAAATTATAATTGGACAGGAGGTACATATGGACAGGCAAAAGTATCTTGATGAGATCAATAATGTTATTAGCCGGGGAAGGTTTAAGGACGACTGGGAGTCCCTGAACGGTTACCAGGTACCCGAGTGGTACCGCAATGCGAAGTTCGGCATATTTATCCACTGGGGCGTATACTCTGTGCCCGCGTTCGCAAATGAGTGGTATCCAAGAAACATGTATATTCAGGGCACCCCGGAATTCGAGCATCACAGGAAAACCTACGGGGAACACAAGGACTTCGGGTACAAGGATTTTATACCGCTCTTTAAAGCTGAGAAGTTCAATCCTGACGAATGGGCTGATGTTTTTAAAGAAGCCGGTGCCCGCTACGTCATACCGGTAGCGGAGCATCACGACGGATTCCAGATGTACCGAAGCGAGTTGTCCCGTTTTAATGCTTATGAAATGGGGCCGAAGCACGACATACTTGGGGAGCTTAAAAATGCCTTTGAGAAGAGGAATCTTGTATTCGGAGCTTCCTCACACCGCATTGAGCATGCGTTCTTTATGTCCCACGGAAAGGAATTTGAAAGTGATATAAAGGAACCGCTGAGCCTGGGAGACTTTTACTGGCCTGCAATGCCGGAGCCGGAACTTCATGATATATATTCGCCGGCTCCGCCAAAGGAATTTTTAGACGACTGGCTGCTTCGCACCTGTGAGATAGTGGATCGTTATCAGCCGCGGATTGTATACTTCGATTGGTGGATCCAGCACCATTCCATGAAACCGTACCTAAAGAAATTTGCGGCATATTATTATAACCGGGCTGAAGAATGGGGGATACCGGCTACAATTAATTACAAGCATGATGCCTTCATGTTCGGCTCAGCCGTGGTTGATATTGAACGGGGACAGTTTGCGGATGTAAAACCGTTCTTCTGGCAGACGGACACTGCGGTGGCGAGAAATTCATGGTGCTATACGGAAAACAATGATTACAAGACCGCCAGGGAAATTATCTGCGACCTTGTTGATATAGTAAGCAAGAATGGAACTATGCTCTTGAACATCGGCCCGAAAGCGGACGGTACGATTCCTGACGAGGATAAGAAAATCCTGCTTGATATCGGCCGCTGGCTCAAGGTTAACGGTGAAGCCATCTATAATAGCAAGGTATGGAGAGTGGCACAGGAAGGCCCTACCGGTATAGAAGAGGGGCAGTTTACCGACGGGAAAACCAAGGTGTTTACTTCTGAGGATATCCGTTTTACCGTGAATGGCTCAAGCATTTATGCAACGGTGCTTAATTATCCTGAAGACGGCAGGGTCAATATAAAGTCCTTTGCTTACAGCAGGCCTTATTTTAGCGGGATTATCAAGGATATTTCAGTCCTGGGATTTGATGAAAAGCCTGTTTGGGAACGGAATGGAGAAGCATTAAGCATTTCAACCAAGAATGTAAAAAGCGACATGCCTGTGGTTTTCAAAATTACGCTTGAGTAATGATGTCAAGACGGTCCTTGACATCATTAGGCTTAATATAATTCTTAAATGTGTATTCGAAGGGAGAAATCATGGGGAAGATACTTATACTTGAGAATAAGCTGGTATTTGAGCGTAAGGATGAGCTAATGGTAATAGAGGCATATGGTGAGAATTGCCTGCGCTGCCGGATAACAAGAAATTCAAAAATATCTGATGAATCATGGACGCTCCTGCCGCCGAAGGCCGCGCCTGACTGTACGGTAAATGGTGACGAAAAGGAAGCAATTATTTCAAACGGCATGATATCGGCTAAAATCGAGGCGGGTAATTTTTGGTATGGTGGAGTTGTTACATATTTTAGAAAAGGGAAGCAGATTTTACGCACCAAATTTGAAGGAGATTATACCTCCAATTATGTCCACAGGGAGGGAGACCATTACCAGATCAAAGTAATCTTTAGTGCAAATGACGGTGAGCATTTTTACGGTTTAGGGCAGGAACAGGAGGATTTCTTTGACCGTAAAGGGACTACCTGTAATTTGCTGCATTATAACACGAAATCCGCCCTGCCTGTCATATATTCATCTCTTGGATACGGGTTTTTATGGAATAATCCGGCCCCGGGACGCTGTGAACTGACTAAAAACCATACCATGTGGGTGGCGGACAGCGCCTACCAGGCGGATTACCTTGTATATGCAGGAGAAACTCCGGCAGATGTAATGAAAATCTACTGTGATTTAACCGGTTACGCGCCGGAATTTCCGGAATGGGCGGCCGGCTTCTGGCAATCAAAGCTTCGTTATGAATCCCAGGAGGATGTACTGGCGGTTGCAAGAGAGTATAAGAAGCGGGGCATACCTTTGGATGTTATAGTGATAGATTTCTTCCATTGGACGGAGCAGGGAGAATGGAAATTCGACCCGAGATACTGGCCCGATCCGAAGGCTATGTTTGATGAGCTTGAAGAATTAGGCATTCATCCGATAGTTTCCGTATGGCCGACCATAAATCCAAAAAGTGAAAACTATCATGAAATGAGCGAGGGCAATATGCTTGTCCGTACAGAGAATGGCCAGTACGGCATATTTGAGTTCCACGGGCAGCAGACCTTTATTGATGTTATGAATCCTAAAACCGCGCGGTTTGTATGGGATAAGCTAAAGAATAATTATTATGACTATGGCGTTCGGAGTTTCTGGCTCGATGAGGCGGAGCCCGAGGTTCATCCGCAGCAATTTGCGAATCTTAAGTTTTATCTGGGAAACGGCGCTCAAACCGCACTGTTGTATCCATATTATTATGCTAAAATGATTTATGAAGGATTAAAGGAAGAAGGAGAAGACAAAATAGTATCCTTGATTCGTGCGGCATATCCCGGGATACAGAAATACGGGGCGGCAGTATGGAATGGAGACATTCTGTCGACTTTTGAGGCGTTAAGAATGAGTGTAAAATCCGGCCTGTCTATGGCAATGTGCGGTATTCCATGGTGGAACTCGGATATTGGCGGATTCCTGATGGGTGACACCGAGAGTGAGTATTTTAGAGAGCTAATAGTTCGATGGTTCCAGTTCGGGTTATTCAGTCCAATAATGAGATTGCATGGGTTACGGCAGAGACAGGAGAACTATAAATCGCGTCATCCGGGTATCATTGAGGAGAGCGGCGGAGACAATGAGATCTGGAGCTTCGGGGAGAGTAATTATCCAATACTTAAAAATTTAGTTGAGCTTAGAAGCAGAATGAAGCCTTATACGCTAAAATACATGGACATTGCGAGCAAGACAGGCAAACCCATAATGAGGCCCATGTTTTTTGATTATTACCAGGATGAGATTTGCTATACGCTTGATGACCAGTATATGTATGGGGAGGAAATACTGTTCGCTCCGATTGTTGAGCGCGGGCAGGAACAGCGCACGGTTTACCTTCCCGAAGGCAATTGGATAAATGTATTTGATAAAAAAACATATTCCGGCCAACAGACAATAACATGCCGCGCAAGGCTTCATGAGTTCATCGCATTTGTTAAAGAGGGAAGCGATGCTCTTCAGATATTTGACAACATACTAAAATAACGCTGCTTTATCAGTTAGATAATGTATGCTGAATACTGCGTAATAATACTGTCGGGATAGAAAAGGGGATGAGTAATGGACAAGAGCAAATTTGCGCCAACACCGCCGATGGGCTGGAACAGCTATGACTATTACGACACAACCGTTAATGAAGAGCAGGTCAAGGCAAACGCGGATTACATGGCGAAGCATTTGAAGGATTATGGCTGGGAGTATATTGTTGTCGATATCCAGTGGTATGCTCACGCTGCCGGAAGCCAAAGAGACAGGTATCAGTACATACCCTTCGGCAAAGTTGAAATAGACGAATACTCCAGGCTTCTTCCCTGTCCAGACCGTTTTCCGTCATCTGCAGGGGGCAGGGGATTCAAGCCGTTGGCCGATTATATCCACAGCCTCGGACTTAAGTTCGGCATTCATATTATGAGGGGGATACCGAGGATAGCGGCACACAATCATATGAAAATCTACGGAACCGACCGCACCGCAAATGAAATCGCCGACCCGTCATCCATTTGTTTCTGGAACCCGGACATGTACGGTGTAAATCCCGCCGCAGAAGGAGCCCAGGAATACTATAACTCGATATTCAGGCTTTATGCCGACTGGGGTGTTGATTATATAAAATGTGACGACATATGCAGGCATGACATGCCGTCGGCCGAGCAGGAAACAATAATGATACACAAGGCGATACTTAACAGCGGGCGCCCTATGGTACTGAGCTTGTCACCTGGACCGGCACGAATAGAAAAAGCATGGCACTATGAGAAATACGCCAACATGTGGCGGATAACGGACGACTTCTGGGACCACTGGCCTCTCCTTCTTAATATGTTTGAAAGATGCGAGCTGTGGCAGAACCATGTATCCGGGGGATGCTACCCCGACTGCGATATGCTGCCTCTGGGATACATAGGCAAAGGCTTTAACGACGAGCGGTATACCAGGTTCACAAAGGACGAGCAGATAACCATGATGACCCTGTGGTGCATTTTCCGTTCGCCGCTTATGGTGGGAGCGGAGCTTACAAAGCTCGATGACTGGACCTTAAAACTGCTTACAAATAAAAAGGTGCTTCGGCTTATAAGCCGTTCCGCCGGGGCAAGACAGGTAATGCGGGATAAAAATCAGGCAGTGTGGCTGTCAAGGGACACGGAAAAGGATGTCCTGTACCTGGCACTGTTCAACTTAAGCGACAATGAACGTATGGTGGGCATATCATCATGCGAAATAGGCTTGGACACCTTTATGGGCCATACACTGGAAGAGCTCTGGACCGGTGAAATCATGCAGGGCAAGGAAGACACATTCAAAACAGCAATCCCGCCTCACGGAGCGAGATTATACGCAATTCAATAAAATTACAATAATTTATAATTATAATCAAATCATTGAAGCTATGTATGAAAATTTATATAAAGCCGTCCGGAAGAAGTCGGGGATATCGGGGGTTACCGTAATGCACCCTTGGAAGAACAGGTGGCTTTGGTTTGTTGTGTCACAGGCGGACATTTAAATGTCCGGACGGTGACATTCAAACCAAAGCCTATATTTATAATGCTAAATAAATTTGATTTGTATCAATTTCTTTTTTTAGTTTCTTTGGTAGAATGGTATCTGGAAATACAACCAGTATATTTAAAATGGGGGATGAAAATGGCAGCCGGCAGGTATAATAAAGAATTAAAGAAAAATATAAAGATGCTGAAGCAATATGTGCCCATTGTGGACCGCGTTCATGGAAATCACCATCCGGAGTTTCATGATGTCCGCCGGGTGTTTGAAGAAATGATGCGAAAAATGGACGATGCAGGGAGCATTAAGCCTGAATTGGACAGTGAGTTTATGCAGCTTCGTGAGATTACCGGCAATTATACCGTACCGGAAGGGGTCTGTGAGACCTATGAAGCCGTGTACAGGATGCTGTCCGGGTTGGATGAGGCATATTATGATTCATAAGATAATGAAACATTGTTTTTATGTCACCACATATGAAAGAGGGACGATGCAATGCAGGGATTCGTTAAGCATATATTGATAAGAAAAAACCGTATTATGACGGCATGCGGCATGTTGACGGCGGCGGCATTTGTTATAAAATGGGCAACCGGAGACATGGTCATGTTTGAACGGATTTTAATCCTTTCTTCCGTACTTGGCGTTCTTCCCATAGCCGTTCAAGCCGTCCGGGCCCTCAGGGTGAAGGTTGTCAGCATAGACGTGCTTGTCACAATCGCCGTTATTGGCGCGTTTATCATAGAAAGCTACGAGGAATCGGCTATCGTGACGTTTCTCTTCCTGTTTGGGGCGTACCTGGAACAGCGCACCCTTAATAAAACCAGGTCAGCCATAAAGACTCTGACGGAGATGGCTCCTGAAAGCGCCCTTAAGAAAACAGGCGGCGGTGATTTTATCGAGGTGGATGTGGACGAGGTTGATGTGGGAGATATCCTTCTTGTGAAAACCGGTGCCAAGGTTCCGGTTGACGGGACTGTGTTATCTGGGGAAGGGTATGTTAATGAAGCAAGCATAACGGGCGAACCGATTCCGGTGGAAAAGGGACAGGGCTCGAAGGTATATGCCGGTACCATTATGGAAAACGGTACGATTCAGATTGTTGCGGATCGTGTTGGTGAAGATACAACTTTCGGTAAAATTATTGAGCTGGTGGAGGAAGCCCAGGATTCAAAGTCGGAGGCGGAACGTTTTATTGACAGCTTCTCCAAATACTATACCCCGGCAGTGCTTGTGCTGGCCGCCGCTGTATGGCTGGTATCAAGGGATGTTGAGCTTGCAATAACAATTCTTGTCCTTGGCTGCCCCGGGGCATTGGTCATAGGTGTCCCCGTATCCAATGTGGCGGGTATAGGAAACGGCGCGAGGCATGGAATATTGTTAAAGGGCAGTGAGGTCATTCACAGTTTCAGCCGCGTTGATACCATGATATTTGATAAGACGGGAACCCTGACTATTGGGAAACCCGCAGTTATTGACACTGTGTACTATACAGAAGACAAGAATGAGGTTCTTGCCTATACTGCAAGTATAGAAAGAGAGTCGAACCATCCGCTGGCAAAAGCGGTTCTGGAGTATATAGGCGAAACGTCATTTTACCCTGTTGAAAGCACCGAAGTAGTCAAGGGGGCGGGAATAGTTGCGGAAGTATCCGGGCACAGGGTGGCGGTCGGCAATATTTCCCTGATGGAAAGGGAAAATATTAAGCCGGATTCCAAAATGCAAAACGACATTGAAAGGTTTTTGGAAAGTGGGTATTCGCTGGTTCTTGCTGCTGTTGACGGAAGACTTGCAGCTTTATTGGGAATAAGGGATCAGGTAAGGCCTGATGTCAAGAAGGAGCTTGACAGGCTGAAAAAGCTTGGAGTAAAGAATCTTGTGATGCTGTCCGGTGATAACCAAAAAACCGTGGAAGCAGCGGGACGAAATCTCGGGCTTACGCAAGCTTACGGCAATATGCTTCCCGAGGACAAGTCGTCATTTATACAGGAGCTGAAAGATCAAGGCCGAACCGTTGCTTTCGTAGGGGACGGGATTAATGACAGCCCGTCCCTGGCGACAGCCGATATAGGCATTGCGATGGGAAGCGGAACCGATGTGGCGATTGAGACCTCTGATGTGGTGCTTATGAACTCCGATTTAAGCCGGTTGTCACACGCACTGGGCTTATCAAAAGCCATTGTAAGGAACATGAGGCAGAACATCGTCATAGCAGTAGGAGTTGTAATCGTTCTTTTTGCCGGCGTGTTCTTCAGCGAATGGGTCGGCATGTCCGTGGGAATGCTGGTGCATGAAGCCAGTATACTGGCGGTTATACTCAACGGTATTAGACTTTTGTCTTTCAGCCCCGGAAAAAAGAGCAAACTTAGGTTATAATCAGGAAATGAAAGGAGATTGTTATTATGAAAAAGGCATCAATTCAACTTGAAGGTCTGGCATGTCCGTCATGTATGCAGAAGATTGAAGGTGCGGTTAAAAGTCTGGACGGCGTTGACAAAGACACATTAAAGGTATTATTTAATTCAAGTAAGGTCAAGCTTAATTTTGACGAAAGCAAGCTGACAATAAATCAGATTGAAAATGCAATTGAGAATATGGGCTATGAGGTAATTAAATCCAGTGTTAAGTAAGTTTAAAAGCTGTCCCAATTGATACGGTGTCTGAAAGTCCTTAACCGGTATCGGTTGGGGCTTTTTTTATTAGAAATATTAGAAAATCACAATATTGTAACTAAAAATGATCATAATTGTACTATATTTGATCATAATTGTACTATATTTTATGTTAATAACTTATTATAGTTAATTGATATCAATAAATTATTATAGGAGAAAGGATTGGGGTAATTATGAGTAAAAGAAAAGCATTTGGTATGCTGATGGTAATTGTAATGTGTGCATCTATATTTAACGGTTTTTTATTCAGGACAGAAGCTATGGCAGCAGAAGACGGACTGGTCGTTCACCTTAAATTCGATGACGACCTCACAGACTCATCCGGAACCGGTAACGATGCTGTCTGTGAATATGGCAAGATTACCTATGAAGACGGTATTCATGGGAAGTCTGCCGTATTTAACGGTAAGAGCTATATCGAAATTCCTGACAGTGACAGCTTGGATCTGTCAAAGCTGACCATATCATTATGGGTTTACAAATTAACTCCACTGAAAGATTATGACAGGATACCCTATGTATATAAAGAGAAGGACGAGGATCATTGGACTGTTCCATATAGGCTTTATGAACATGGAGATAACACACCTTTATTATACATGCATGGGGATGATACTGATCTTGATCAGTTTGAATTAAGAGGTGCATCCATTGATGCCAGAAAATGGTTTCTTCTTACCGCAACCTTTGATGGAAAAGAAGCAAGACTATATGAAAACGGCGTGCTTTTGAGAAAACAGAATATTGGGGGAGCTCCTTCGGCAACTCTAGGTACTCTGTTTATTGGACTGGACGAAGATGGAAGAACCTGTTTTAAAGGCAATATGGATGACTTAAGAATATACAACCGTGCATTATCTGCTAAAGAAGTAGAAGCTCTATATGATGCCGGTATGGAAGAAAGTCCTGAACTCCTTACTCAGAAGAATGCATTGGTTGCACACTATAAATTCAACGGCAATTTAAAGGATGCATCAGAATTTAAAAACAATGCAGAGCTTGCTGCAGGGAAGATAACATATGTAGAAGGCAAGAACGGCAAAGCAGCCACATTTAAGAAGGGGACTTATTTGGAGGTAGCTGATAATACCAGTCTTGATTTTGACGAAGGATTTTCCGTGACAGTATGGCTTAAACCAACTGACGACAAGAATATAATGTCTGTATTAAACAGACCGGGAGTAAGTACATCGGGCAATCCGGATGACATCAATTATCGTTTGAATATGGCGCACGACTATTTTGACTTCGATTACACACCTTTTGATTATCAAACCGGAAATATCGGTTACAGGTATGCCAGAGATGCCAGCATGAAGAATAAATGGATACACATTGGAGTTACTTATGATACCAAGGAAATACGCTGGTACTATAACGGCAAGCTGGCTAAAAAGGAAAAGGTGACTGATTACAGCGGCAATTATATGGCTCATGCTTTTGGTGATTTGATGATAGGCTCGGATGGCGATTTCTTCTTTGTGGGCTCTATGGATGAGCTAAAGCTATACAACTACAAGCTGTCTGCCAAAGAGGTCGAGGCAGATTATAAAGAAGTAGACAGCCTATCCATAAGTAAGGATAATCAGAATAAAATCAAGTCATTAAAGAAAGGCGGAAAAGTAACACTGGCAACATCAAGAAAGTATATTGATACCGGGAAGTCAACTAAGATAACTAAGGATATAACTTACAAAACATCCAACAAAAAGGTGTTTACGGTTACAAGTAAGGGTGTAATTACAGCTGTGGGGAAGGGGTCAGCTACATTAACAATTACCCATGGCGGTATCAGCAAGACCTATAAGGTAACGGTGAAATAATATATTAGCATCTGCATATGTATATATTACTATTCGGATATTAAATCCCTTGGCAATACATAATGTTATTATAAAAGTAAAAGGAATACTTATATGTGATTTCCCATGTAAGTATTCCTTTTCTAATATCGCATCGACTATATAACAACCTGTTACATGAATATGTTCAGGATTAACAGCTCGATGAATCCGATGGCCCAAGCAATGGTTGTAGATATTGACCATACGCGAATTTGTTCTTTTGTTTCTGTGATACCGCTTAATCTGTTTACTACCCAGTAGAAGCTGTCATTAAAATATGAGAAAAACAATGATCCTATACATGCAGCAAATGCACCAAGGAGCATATTTCCGCCCGCTGCTTCTACTATTGGTGCGGTTATTCCTGCAGATGTAATCATGGCTACCGTACCTGAACCCTGTACGAAACGAACCAGTGTAGCAATGAGGAATGGCAGAATAATGATGGGAAGTGCTGTTGCAGCCATTCCTTTTGCAATATAATCACCTACGCCTGCTGACTTAATAACCTGACCTAAAGCACCACCGCCACCTGTAACAAAGATAATAATACCTGCGGATTTCATACTGTCTTCCAATTCGTTTATTACGTCTTTTCTCTTTTGTCCTATAGTCAATGTATAGATGGAAATCAGTAAACCTATTGCTACGGCAATGACAGGCTGACCCAAGAATATAAGTATATTGTAAAATCCTTCGGTTAATTTGAGTGCATTTAATACCGTATTAAGTAAAATCAATACGATTGGTACTATAAGTGGTAAGAAAGACAGGAATCCGGAAGGGGTTTTACGGTTCTTATCATTACTAAGATCTTCCCGTGTTGGCTTTTGATAGCCGGGGCGCACCCATGTATCGGTTTCCTCTCCTGGTAATTGATAAATCTGTTTATTCATATATTTGCCGTAAAACAAAGTTGCAATTACCATTGGAATAGATAATAGGATACCTAATAAAATAAACTGGCCTACATCTACATCAAATGTCCCTGCTACACCCAAAGGCCCGGGAGTAGGAGGTACAAGTGAGTGAGTAATTACCAGTCCACCTGCAAGAGCAATAGATAATGATACTATAGATTTTTTGGTTTTACGGGAAAGAGCTTTAGCCAATGGAGATAGAATAACAAAGCCTGAATCACAAAATATAGGTATGGATACTAGGAATCCCGTGATAGAAAGTGCCCAATCCTCGCGTCCTTTGCCAAATAGCCTAAGGAAGGTTAATGCCATTTTCTCTGCTGCACCGGACAGCTCAAGCATTTTACCCATCATAACGCCAAACCCAATTATAATTCCAATACTTCCTAATGTACCCCCAAAACCGGAAGTTATTGCACTAACTACCGCATTTGGTTCGAGTCCTCCCACAATACCAACAATTACAGATGCAATAATCAATGCTAAAAACACATGAATCTTTGTCTTTAGAATCATTAGAATTAGTGCAAGTATTCCGATACCTAATCCTATTAGCATTTGTGAACCTGATACATTTTCCATAACCTAAGTTGTATGATGTATTCAACAGCTAATACATCATTACTCTCCTTTCCTTCAAGTTTGTTTATGTGACTGTGTTGTAAAATATGGTGAATATTTAGCAGCTATAAGAATAGCTTCTATCATGCTTACTTCACTGGCAATTCCTTTTCCGGCTATATCCATTGCGGTTCCATGATCGACAGACGTTCGAAGAATCGGCATTCCACCTGTGATTGCTATGGTTTTTTCAAAATCCAAAGTTTTTGTAGCAATATGACCCTGATCATGATATAAGGAAAGCACACTGTTAAAGCGACCTTGTAAAGCCATGTGAAATACTGAATCGGCACCGATAGGACCAACCACATCGTACCCTTCCTTACGAAGCTCCTCAACTGCCGGGGTTACATGATTTACTTCTTCATCTCCGAATAATCCATGCTCACCGCTATGAGGATTAAGTCCTGCAACAGCCATGGTTCCATCCGATACGCCAAGGGTTTTCAGCACGTCCTTACATCTTATAACATAATCCTTAATACGGTCTTTTGTAACCATATCACAGGCTTTTCTTAAGGATACATGACGGGTCAAAAAAAACACTCTCATGCCACGGACCTCAAACATAGTAAGAGGATCTTTTGTACCGGTCAATGCTCCGAATATCTCTGTATGACCAATATAATTAAAATTACCTGCTTTTAATGCTTCTTTATTAATCGGTGTGGTGGCTACGGCATCAACTTCTCTTAAGTTGGCAAGCTCAATACTTTTTTCAATGTATTCATAGGCGGCTTTGCCGCACATACCACTTACTTTGCCAATCTTAAATTCATTCATGATTACATTGTCTAAATCAATAAGGTTCAGTACGTTTTCTTCATACACACCCTCATCCGGCTTTTTTACTACGTTTATTTTCAGTGATATTTTGGTAAATGCAATTGCATCTTCAATTATCTTTTTGTCACCGATAATGATACAGCGGGCTGCTTGGAATACGTCTTTATTTGCAATTGATTTTACAACGATCTCCGGCCCTATACCGGCGGGGTCGCCAATCGGTACAGCTATTAATGGTTTCATTTACAATCACCTAACCTTTTGTATTTTATTATTTGTATATTTTCTTATAGTATTTACATTGTATATCTTTTTAATGTCTAATAACATAATTAAATGAATAATTTCTCTTTCAAATAATGAATGCATTGATTCAAAGAAAATTTGTCTCCTGCCATGCCTCCTTTTGTGACAACATTTAAGCCGCTGAATTCACCGCCGATAAATTCTCCATAGGAAGCCAGTGGAACCACTTCATCCAACAGACGGATACCATAAGTTTGAAATCTCTTGCTGATAGCAACGGTAATATCACCTCCGCTGGAATACAGTCCCTTAAAGTCGGAATTCTTAACCAGTATCTGATATGTGATTTCTGCCAACGAATTGTTTATAAAATTGCTGATATCCTCTGTCGGTAAATTATAGTGTTCGGCATAGCGGTCCAAATCCAATCTGTTTTCCGGCATAATACCATTACCTATAACACTACAGACCTCATAATTTTTGCAGTTATCTATAATCTCGTTCACAACCCTGTTTATTTCTTGTGTTCTTCTGTCTGTACTTTCTACAAGCTCTTTTGTATCAACATATACATTGAAGACGTCTTGAGCCAAAAACAGCTCGTCCACCTGCATTTTTGCAACTTCATTTACACTGCCTATTGTTATAAGAATTTTATTTTTATTTTTTGCTTTATTAGGGGTAATGAGCTTTCTGGAAATTGTTGCAGTAAAGGTACCGGGATCAACTGCAACAAAATTAATTCCACTTTCAACTACACCGCTTGCTATAACATCCAAATCATCTCTTGATATACAATCAAAAATAATTATTCGGACACCTTCTTGTTGAAATTCTCTGATCTTACCTGATATATGTTCTTTCCCCTTCATTATGTCGCCAATATACAGTGATGCAATGGGATACTTGGTTTGTTGTTCAAACACCTCTCTTACAGAGGAAGTCTTAACAGGATTCTTGGGATCGGAAGCAGCTGCTGTCTTGTGAAGGGGGACTGTATTTACCAGCATATATCCACCCGAAACAATGCGATTTGCTTCCGGAAAGCACGGGGCGGCAATTGCTGTAAAATCATTACCAAGAGCATCTAAAAAAGCATCGGTTTCACTTCCCAAATTACCTCTTAAGGTGCTGTCGATACGCTTGGAATATACCTTAACATCTTTATTCTTTAATAGCTTTGCCACATTATAAACACGATTGTAGGCAATGGATGGATCTATTGCTCTGCTGTCGGTTGGATATATTATGCAATTGCTGTCAGACAACAGCTTTAAATCCAGTCTTTCTGAGTTCAGAACCGTATATGCGTTATAGTTTGATTTTTTCAGCAAAACACCGGTTGCATTGGCTCCGGTCAGGTCGTCTGCGATAACAACACACTGTGCCATATTAAACTCTCCTAAATATTTAATTAATTCTGAGCTGTAACATTGATATTGTGTGTTTTATTTTTTCCAATTCCTTATAAATAAATACCCACCCGGCAGAAAATCTTTATAATTAATAGTCTTTATAGGGACTTTATCCGCGGGACTCACTTTTTCAAGATATGTAAATAAAATGCATATCTCGAAAAGGAATAGATATCTTATTGTGTATCCTATATTATTTGTATAGAGATATATAAAGCTAATAAAACTGTAAATTAAAAAAATAAGAAAGGAGGACGGGAATGCATGATGTAGAACAGACAATTATGAACATTATCGCCTACTCTGGTGAGGCTAAGAATTTGGTTTATTCTGCTTTAGACCTAGCACAGAATGACGATAAGGAAGGGGCACTAAAGCTTATTGGTGAAGCAAAAGAAAAGCTTCAGGAAGTGCATAAAATTCATTCATCGCTTTTGGCAAGCGATTTTTTGGATGCGCTTGACAATAAATAGTTCTTCCTTCTGATTCATGCAGAAGATATATTTATGTCATCAATGAGCGAGTGCGAACTGATTTTAAGGCTACTTAATAATCCTAGGCTCTGTTAACTAAGTATGAAGAAATGAGACCTGAAAGACCTTTGGTAGAGCTCTAAAAAGAAAAAAGCCTACTAATGACNAANAACAAAGT
>JGI24710J26742_10001429_pt1 | contig 21887 bp, 18 predicted proteins | sample BioPla2DNA2_FD_26742 | JGI IMG/M metagenome (IMG submission 26742) | reverse complement strand
AAAAAGCGCAATTCCTTGAGGAGTTGCGCTTTTTTGTGTGGTGATGGTAGTTTATACATTGAAACGGAAGTGCATAATATCGCCGTCTTGCACCAAATATTCTTTGCCTTCGATGCCCATTTTACCGGCTTCTTTCACTGCATTTTCGCTACCGTAATGCACAAAATCGTCGTATTTGATAACTTCGGCGCGAATAAAACCTTTCTCAAAATCGGTGTGAATAATGCCGGCGCATTGCGGGGCTTTGTAGCCGTTCACAAAAGTCCAAGCACGCACTTCGTCACTGCCGGCGGTGAAGAAAGTTTTGAGGTTCAGTAGTTGGTAAGCCGATTTAATGAGGCGAGCAACGCCCGATTCTTTGAGACCCACTTCTTCGAGGAACATTTGGCGTTCGTCGTAGGTTTCCAATTCTGCTATTTCCGATTCTATTTTGGCAGCAACTACAAGCACTTCGGCAGCTTCGTCTTTCACGGCTTCGCGCACCTGTTCCACATAGCGGTTGCCGTTTACCGCTGATGCTTCATCGACATTGCACACATACATAACGGGTTTTGCCGTTAGCAGAAAAAGGTCGCGGGCAATGGCTTGTTCATCTTTTGTATCGAAAGTTACGGTGCGGGCAGATTTGCCTTGACTGAGAGCGGTTTTGTATTTGGAAAATACTTCGTAGGCGAGTTTTGCCTGTTTGTCGCCACCTGTTTGTGCCTGTTTTTGGACTTTTGCAAGGCGGTTTTCTATGGTTTCCAAGTCTTTCAATTGCAGTTCGGCGTCAATAATTTCTTTGTCGCGTATGGGATTTACCGAACCGTCCACATGTACAACATTGTCGTCATCGAAGCAGCGCAGCACGTGAAGAATGGCGTCCGTTTCGCGTATATTGGCGAGAAATTTGTTGCCAAGCCCTTCGCCTTTGCTTGCGCCTTTTACCAATCCTGCAATATCGACTATTTCTACCGTAGTGGGCACAACACGCTCAGGTTGGCAGAGTTCAGCCAACTTATTGAGGCGTTCGTCGGGTACGGTAATAACGCCGACATTAGGTTCTATGGTGCAAAACGGAAAATTAGCCGATTGCGCTTTGGCGTTCGACAAACAGTTAAAAAGAGTGGACTTACCAACGTTGGGCAAACCAACAATTCCGCATTGTAGAGACATTTTTGAAGAATTTTAGAAATTGTTACTCTCGTGTAAGAGCGTGCAAAAGTACACTTTTTTATGGTACGAAACAAAAAAATCCACCGTTATGCGGTGGATTTGTAAGCAAACGCTTGTTGGTGTTAAAAGCTGTATCCTACGCCCAAACCAAGTACCGATTTGAATTGAACGCGTGGGCACTTGTGACCGTCTTTGCCGGCAATGAGTACGGAATCGTAATATTTGAGCGAAGTGCTTAAGGTTACATTTAATACTTTTAGGAATTTGTACGACACGGCTACGTCCCAATCCACATCAAAATTGCCGAATTTTTTAGAGTAAGGTGTGAAAAGCGATAGTGCCGACAGTACTTTAAAGTTCTCAATCTTGTCGTAAAGCACGTTTCCTTTGAAAGTAAGACCAAATTCTGCACGGTTGGTTTTATCGTTGGCAACGCCGTAGTTTTCCCTCAGTTCCGGTACGGTACAGCTGGTGATACGTCCTGCCACGGGCGAGAGGTAAACTGAAAAAATGCTGTTGGGTTTCCAGTCGATACCGACTGACAAATCGGTGTACGAAGGCGACAGAAAGTGCGATATATATGTTTTTTCATCGTTTTTGTAACTGTAACCTTTGGCGTATTGCGATTTGAAGCTTCCCAAAGCTGTTACATACCAACTTTTAGCAAATTCGTAGCCAAATTTGGTGGAAAAGTTAATTTTATCGCTCGTTTTTTGCCATGGAAATTTGGTTTGGTCAATAAACGATAATCCAAAATCGGTATCCAAATTGCTGTCCCACGCAAAACGGTCTTTTTTGTAGAGCAGCGATACATTGGCGAACAGATGTCCGTTTGCATTGTTGTTACCGCCTGCTGCCCAGTTCCATAGTCCCGTAACGGACATATCGAAGCCGACAATACCTGTGCATTTCCAATTATTGGCGGGAGCTTCTGCTTTTTGTAACGCATCTTGCGCTGTTGCAGCTGCTTTGACGTTGTCCACCACTACAGCTTTATCAACTTCCGGTTCAACTTCTTGTTCTTGCGTATAAGCGCAAAGCGGCACAAGAAGGAAAAAAGCACTAATCAATAAATTTTTTTTCATACAAATAAGTTTTAAAATGTTAATATTAAGTTTTATAAATTGTTTCTAATTTTCGCATAGCTGCATCGTAGCCGATATCGAATAGTTGTTGACTTTTAGAGATTTCAAACATACCGAAGTTGCGTGCTTTTATCGGTTCTATTACAATGTCGCAAACCTTTTTTTCGGTGACGGTGTTGGCTTGTATGACTAAATGATAAACGCGTTCCATTACGTCGAGAACGGAGTTGATATCGCCATCGCTCAATATAGGGTTTACGTGTACGCCGATAAGCGTTTGGCATTTCGGTCGAATAATTTTGGCGGGCATATTGCAGAAAATACCGCCGTCAACATACATTTTTCCGTCTATTTCGGCGGGATTGAGAAAAATGGGTACACTAGACGAAGCCACAATTTTGTCAATGAGAGACCCCGAGGTGAAATAGACGTTTTTGCCGTCAATCAGTTCGGTGGCGTTGATGATGAGCGGTAGTTTCAAATCTTCAAATGTTTTGCTTGTCAGGTAATTGTCCAAAAGGTCGTAAAAACGTTTAGAGGACATCAGCCCTTTGTTGGGACTGATAGATACGAATTTGAAAAAACTCGATTCTTTGAAAAATCGGCAAATATCTTTAGGTCGTTTTCCATCGGCGTACAAAGCCCCGATAATGCTTCCGGCACTCACTCCGGCAATAATTTCGGGTTTTAAACCAAACTCTTCCAAGGCTTGTATCACTCCAAGATGTGCAATACCTTTTGCGCCGCCACCACTCAGCGAAAGTCCGATGTTATAGGTTGTTTCGTTCATAGTTGCTGACGCTTGTTAGAGATTGGATAATAAAAAATAAAGATATATGGCATAAACAGCCAGCAAAACCGCTCCGTGCCAACGTTTTATGGTGTATTGTTTATTGTGAGTAAAAAGAAGGATGAGTAAACTACTAATGATAACCATGGCTACGTCAAGCAAGAAATTGGGATAGGTTGGGAGTGGTCGTATGACGGCGCTGATGCCCAGCACAAAAAAGATGTTGAAAATGTTCGAGCCGATAATGTTGCCGATGGCGATATCGGCATTTTTCTTTTTTGCTGCAATAGCTGATGTGGCTAATTCGGGTAGCGACGTGCCCAATGCCACAATAGTTACGCCGATAACAGATTCTCTGACATTCCACGCAATGGCAATTTTTACGGCATTATCGACAATCAGGTTGCCGCCAATCATTAATCCCGCCAAGCCTACAAATATCAGTACAAGTGCTACCCAAAGTTTCATCGGTTTGTAGTTTTCATCAATAGAGGCGTTGCCTTTTATTCCCAAATAGATGATATGTGCCATGAATAATGCAAAGAAACAGAGCAAAATAATTCCGTCCCAACGCGACAATACGCCATTGGAGGTGGTAAAATAATCGGTACAAAGACATAATACGGCAATACCAGCAACGATGCTGAACGGTATATCAACAAGGCGGCAACTTTTTTGAGAAGCGATAGGGTAAATCAAAGCAGTAACTCCTAAAATCACTAATGTATTGATGGAGTTACTGCCTAATACATTGGTGAGTGCAATCTCGCTGCTGCCTTTTATGGCTGCCACAATATTGACCATCAATTCGGGAGCTGATGTTCCGAAAGCCACTATAGTAAGCCCAATAATGAGGTCGGGAATGTTCAAACGTTTTGCCAGTCCCGATGCACCATCGACCAACCAATTGGCTGCCGTGATTAAAAGGATGAAACCAATTATTAATAAAAAATAGCTCATAAAATCAGTTGAGAATCTTTTTAAAACGTTGGATAAAGAGTTCCGCTTCGTTTTTTGTGAGGCAAAGTGGAGGCAAAAGACGTATCACATTAGTACCGCTTGCGCCAGTAAAAACATGTTGTTCAAACAAAAGCCGTTTGCGCAAGGGGGCAGCGGGTTCGTCCATTTCAATGCCTATCATAAGACCAAGACCGCGCACTTCTTTTATTTTGGGCAATTTTTTCAATTCAGCCATCAAAAAAGTACCTATTTCGGCAGCGTTGGCAATAAGGTTTTCTTGTTTCATCACGTCCAACACGGCAATTCCGGATGTGCAAGCCAAATGATTACCGCCGAAAGTGGTTCCCAACATACCGTAGCTGGGTTTAAATTGTGACGAAATAAGTACTCCGCCAATAGGAAAACCATTGCCCATGCCTTTTGCCATGGTTACCAAATCTGCTTTGATGTCGGCATATTGGTGTGCGAAAAACTTTCCACTGCGACCGTAGCCCGATTGTATTTCGTCAATGATGAGGATTGCGCCGTAGTCGGTGCAAACTTGTCGCAAAGCGCGCAAAAAATTTGTATCGGGAATATTGACGCCGCCTACACCTTGTATGCCTTCGATGATGACGGCGCACACATCGTTTTTAGCTAATTCGCGCTGCACGGCATTGATGTCATTGAACGGGCAAAAAGTAGTTTCAAATCTTTCGTTGATAGGAGCGCATATTTTGGGATTGTCCGTAATTCTTACAGCAGCAGAAGTGCGACCGTGGAAAGCTTTTTGAAAAGCTATTACCCGTTTTTTTTCGGTGTGGAACGAGGCTAATTTCAAGGCGTTTTCGTTGGCTTCGGCGCCCGAATTGACAAGAAATAACGCATAGTCGTCGTAGTCGGATAGTTTGCCTAAACGGTCGGCTAAATCGTGTTGCAGGGTGTTGATAACAGAGTTGGAATAAAATACCAATTTATTCAGTTGTTCGGTGAGGCGTGCCACATAATGAGGGTGTGAATGCCCAATGGAAATGACTGCATGACCTCCGTATAAATCGAGGTATTCGTTGCCCTTGTCATCGTAGGTGTAGCAACCTTTACCTTTTATAATATTAATGTCGAAAAGTGGATATACGTCGAATAGTTGCATTATTTCTTATTTTTGGTTTAATACTTCAATGGCTTTTTTTACGGTGTTATCGTATTTGTTCAAAACAGGGAAAAATCCGTCATCGTTTAGGATATTGCGAATAATGTAGGCGTTCACTTGCCGTTCTATCAGTGTGCGCGATTTATTTTTCGATGGCGAATCTTTTACGCCTTGTTTGGCTCCGAAATTCACTACTTGTTGGAACAGATTTTGCTCTATCAGGTGTTTTTCCAACGCTTCCCAATTTTTGTAAGCGGAAAGTGTGGCACGGTTGGCTTCCGTGTAGTTGAGCGCGAATTTGTAAATGCAATTTTTATTCACCAAATCATGGAAATAGGGAGTATCCCCTATGGTGTCGCGTGCTACAAAAATATCCGGCATTATGCCGCCTCCGCTAAATACGGGGCGTCCGCCTACGGTTTTGTAGGTTACAGCGTCGTTTTGTTTAATACTGTCTTCCGAGAAAAATTCGCCGTGCATGAAACGTTTCCAAATATCGATTTCGTAATTTTCGGAGTCGCCTTTGATGTAGGGTTTTTGTATGCAGCGTCCGGAGGGCGTGTAGTAGCGCGCAATAGTCAGACGCACTGCCGATTTGTCGGCAAAATCGAACTGTTGTTGCACAAGCCCTTTCCCGAACGAACGGCGACCAATAATAGTGCCTCTGTCGTTATCTTGTATGGCTCCGGCAAAAATTTCGCTCGCCGAACCTGAAAATTCATCAATAAGTACGGCAATTTTTGTGTTTTGAAATGCGCCTGTTCCGTTGGCAAATGATGAAGTTTTTTCGTATGCTTTTCCTTCCAAATAAACAATGAGTGCGCCTTTCGGCAAAAATTCATTGAGCATATTAATAGCTGCATCCATGTAACCGCCGGCGTTGCCACGCAAGTCGATAATGAGTTGCGATGCTTGATTTTGACGGAGTTGGGCAAGTGCGGTTAAAAATTCTTGGTAAGTGGTTTCGCCAAATTTATTTACAGCGATATAACCTGTTTTTGGTGCAATCATATAGGCTACGTCAATACTTTTAACGGGAATGTCGTCTCGCGTAATGTCAAAATAGAGAGTTTTTTGTGCACTTCTGCGCACGATGCCCAATTTTACGGTCGTTCCCTTTTTCCCGCGCAATGTTTTCATTACTTTTTCGTTGTTAATGTTCTTGCCGACAAAGGCGGAATCATCAACGGAAATAATGCGGTCGTCGGGCAGTATGCCGGCTTTTTCCGAAGGACCTCCCGAAATAACATCTACAATATAAATAGTATCGTTTTGCAGGTTGAATTGCACCCCAATACCGCTAAAACTGCCTTCCAACTGTTCGTTGACAGCTTCTATATCTTTGGCGGGAATGTAGGCGGAGTGCGGGTCAAGCTGCGTTACAAGTGTAGCCATGGAAACGTCGGTGATGCTGTCCATATCAATGCTGTCCACATAGGCATTGTCAATCAAATAGAGCAAATCCGACAATTTATTGTTCGTGCTCCGTTGTTGCAAAAATTGTAAGCCTTGTTTTTTATTATGCCATGTGGCGTAAAATTCGCCTATAAGGATGCCGCAAACGAGCGTTACCGCTATTATGGTAGGAAACAGAACTTTTTTCATTTTTGGTGTGTTAAATTTCGATAAAAACAACTTCGATGTTGGCACGTTTCAGCAATTCGATACCGTCCATGATGCGGTAGTTTTCGCCGTAAACAACTCGTTTTATGCCGCTTTGAATAATGAGTTTGGCACATTCGATGCATGGCGATGCGGTAACGTAGAGCGTGGCACCGTCGCTGCTGTTGTGGCTGCGCGCCACTTTGGTAATGGCGTTCGCCTCAGCGTGCAAAACGTAGGGTTTCGATACGTTGTTGTCGTCTTCGCAAATGTTTTCAAAACCCGATGGCGTGCCGTTGTAACCGTCGGAAATAATCATTTTATTTTTCACCAACAATGCACCTACTTGGCGGCGTTTGCAGTACGAATTTTCTGCCCAAATGCGTGCCATGCGCATATAGCGTTTGTCCAATAAGAGCTGTTTGTCGTCCATAAATCAAGAGCCTTTTAAAATAGGTACAAAGTTACTGCTAAATTGCGAACTATGAAAATGTTAGTGTTAAAAAATGTTGTTTTTTGGGAGTAATAGCCAAAAATAATGCTGTAAGTCATTATTTTACCTTAATTTTGCAAACGTTTTCAGAAATCAAACAAAACACCATATAAATCAATGAAAAAAACAATTGCAATTGTAGCGGGTGGCGATTCGTCGGAGTGGCAAGTGTCAATGCGGAGCGCAGCGGGACTTAATTCGTTTATCGACGATGCGAAATACACCAAATACGTCGTTACCATTGTGGGCAAAAAGTGGCAGGTCGAATTAGTCGATGGTCGCAAGTTGCCTATCGACAAAAACGATTTTTCGTTCATGCTCGACGGTCGCAAAATAGCGTTCGATTTTGCTTACATCACCATTCACGGTACGCCGGGCGAAAACGGTATTTTGCAAGGCTATTTTCGTTTGTTGGGTATTCCGTTTTCGTGCTGCGATGTTTGGGCGGCGGCACTCACGTTCAACAAATTTCCGTGTAATCAATATCTGAAAAGTTTTGGCATCAATGTTGCAAAATCCGTTTGGCTGCATCGTGGCGATGTTATTGATACTGCTAAACTTGTGGCTGAAATCGGATTACCGTGTTTCATTAAACCGTGCGACGGCGGTAGCAGTTTTGGCGTAACAAAAGTAAAAGCGGAAGAGCAAATAATGCCGGCTATCGAAAAAGCTTTTGCCGAAGGCTCCGAAGTGATGGTCGAAGCTCTAATGACGGGCACCGAAGTAACTTGCGGTATGTATCGCACCAAAACGAAAGAAGTTGTTTTCCCCATTACCGAAGTAGTTACTCATAATGAATTTTTTGATTACGATGCTAAATACAACGGTCAAGTTGAAGAAATTACGCCGGCACGCATTCCTGATGCTTGGGCTGCCGAAGTTCAGGCTACTACACGCAAAATCTATTCGGCACTCAACGCCAAAGGCATTATTCGCGTGGATTATATTATTGAACCGTTCGGTAATGTGAAACTTTTGGAAGTAAATACCATACCGGGAATGACTGCCACCAGCTTTATTCCGCAACAAGTACGTGCCGCCGGACTTGATATTCGGGACGTGATGGACGACATTATCACAAACGAAATAGGCGATTGAATAAAAAAATAGATAAAAAAGGCTTGATAATTTGGTAATTAAATTTTTTTTATTACCTTTGCAAGTGATTTAAGTAGATGATGGAGGGGACTTGACAAAGTCCCCTTCGTTGTACAAAGAATTGAATTATGGTAACGAAAGAGGCTGTAGAACAATTTGTTAATGAAAAATTGTCGGGAACGGATTACGTTTTAGTTGACGTTGCGTTTGAGTTTGGCAATCTCATTGTAATAAAAATTGATTCGACCAATGCTGTCGATATTGATTTTTGCGCCGAGCTGAGCCGTAGTATTACAGCCTATTTCGGTGACGATTTAGACGATTATGAATTGGAAGTTGGTTCGGTGGGACTGACTACGCCGTTCAAAACGTTGTTTCAATACCAAAAAAACATTGGTAACGAAGTGGAGGTGCTGACGAAAGACGGTAGAAAGTTTACCGGCGTGCTGACAATGGCTGATGAACAACAGTTTACCGTAGAAATAGCTAAAAAAGTGCGTTTGGAAGGCGAAAAGCGCAAAACACTTCACACAGAGCCTCAAACATTTGATTATGAATCAGTAAAATATACAAAATATCTAATAAAGTTCAAATAATTATGAGCAAAACAAGTAAAAACAGCATTAACTTGGTGGATACGTTTGCCGAGTTTAAAGAACTCAAAAGCATTGACCGTTCGACCATGATAAGCATTTTGGAGGAAGCTTTTAGAAATGTCCTTGCAAAAATGTTTGGAACCGATGAAAATTACGATGTTATCATCAATCCCGACAAAGGCGACTTTGAAATTTGGCGCAACCGTACAGTAGTGGCAGATGGCGAAGTGGAAGACCCCAATATGCAAATTGCGCTGTCGGAAGCACAAAAAATTGATGCTGATTATGAAATTGACGAAGAAGTTGTTGATGCGGTCGATTTTGCATCGTTTGGTCGTAGAGCAGTGCTGAATTTGAGGCAGACGTTGGTGTCCAAAATTTTGGACATCCAAAAAGATTCGTTGTATTCCAAATACAGCGAAATGGTTGGTCAAATAGTTACCGGCGAAGTTTACCAAGTGTGGAAGAAAGAAATATTGCTGTTAGACGACGAAGGCAACGAAATGTTGCTGCCAAAAACGGAACAAATTCCCAGTGATTATTACCGCAAAGGCGAAATGGTGCGTGCCATTGTTGCTAAGGTGGAGAATAAAAACAACAATCCGAGAATTATATTGTCGCGCACTTCACCGCTCTTTTTGGAACGTTTGTTCGAATTGGAAGTGCCTGAAATACACGACGGTTTGATAACCATTAAACAGATAGCCCGCATTCCGGGCGAACGTGCTAAAGTGGCAGTAGAATCGTACGACGACCGTATCGATCCGGTAGGAGCTTGTGTTGGCGTGAAAGGGTCGCGCATTCATGGCATTGTTCGCGAACTGCGCAACGAAAATATTGACGTTATCAACTACACAAGCAATTTGAGCCTACTCGTTGCAAGGGCATTGAGTCCCGCCAAAATTTCATCGATAGAAATAGATGAGGAAAATAAGAAAGTGAACGCTTATTTGAAACCTGAAGAAATTTCGCAAGCCATTGGTAAAGGCGGTGCTAACATTAAATTGGCTACCATGCTGACGGGATATACGATAGATGTTTACCGCGATGATATTGAGGTGGACGAAGAAGATATCTATTTGGACGAATTTGCTGACGAAATAGATGAGTGGGTTTTGGAAACTTTCAAAGCTATCGGTTGCGACACAGCTAAAAACGTGCTGAACAAATCGCGTGAAGATTTGATAGAACAAACTGACCTTGAGGTGGAAACCATCGACGAAGTATTGCGCATTTTGCGTTCCGAATTTGAATAAAACGGCTCTGAAATAGAGATAAGCATTCTTTTTTAAACATATACAGAAACATCGATTATGGCAAGATTAGGACAAATAATAAAAAAATTAAACATTGGAATTTCTACAGCGACAGAATTTCTGAATAAAAAAGGGGAAACCATAGAAGCTAATCCTAACTTAAAACTTTCGGAAGTTCAGGAAAGTTTGCTTATTAAGGAGTTTAGTTCCGATAAGGATTTGAAATTGGAGTCGGAACGTATCAGCCAACAACGTTTGGAAAAAGAGAAACAGACGGAAGTCGCTATTGAAGGCTACGAAACAACCCCCGAACCGCAGGAGATAAAAATAGAAATAGAACAACCTCAAATCAAACAAGTCGGTACCATTGATTTAAACAACCTGCAACCCAAAAAATCTGACAAGGCGGAAAAACCTGAAAAAGTGGAGACCGAAGTAGTAGAAGAGCAACTCAAAAAAGAGGAAAAAGTTCCGTCTGCTACAAAGAAAAAATCGCCGCAAACGAAAGCAGAAAAAAAATCAGCAGAACAGCCGATGAAAGAATCGGTAAAACAATTGGAAACATCGACCGAAGTGCTCGCAGAAGCAACTGAAGTTGAAAAAGAAGATAACGTTTTTGTTTATCGCAAGCTCGAACTTGAAAGTAATATAAAAGTTGTTGATAAAATTGATTTGTCTGCTATCAACCATGCTACACGTCCGGTAAAAAAATCGAAAGAGGAAAAACGCAAAGAGCGGATGGAAAAAGAGATACAAGACCGTGTGAAGATTAAAAAACAAAAACCGTCAGATGATTTATCTTTCGATGACAATAAACATGCAGCAACTTCCGGTTCGAAGAGCAGCAGAAAAAAACGCAAACGCATAGGTGGCAGCGAGCGTATCGATGTGGCTCAAAACACTTACAGCGACACAAAAAGTCCACGTACAAAATTCAATAAACGTCCCGTTAAGGGCAACGTTATCAGTGAAGAAGATGTTGCTAAGCAGATAAAAGAAACATTGGCGCGTCTCACTGAAGGTAAAAAAAGCGGCAAAAGAGCTGCTCGTTACAGAAAAGACAAACGCGAGGCGAACGTACAGCGTATGCAAGATCTTGAAGCTCAAGAACTTCAAGATTCAAAAATATTGAAACTGACGGAGTTTGTTACGGCAAACGAACTAGCGATAATGATGAATATACCGGTTACGGATGTTATTAAAACCTGTTTAAATTTAGGTTTATTTGTCTCCATTAATCAACGTCTTGATGCTGAAACCATTAATATTGTAGCCGATGAATATGGCTTCGAAACTGAGTTTGTTAGTGCCGAAGTGGTTGAAGCTATTGCCGAAGATGAGGAAAGCTCGGAAGAAGATTTAGTTCCTCGTTCGCCGATTATTACCGTTATGGGACACGTAGACCATGGTAAAACATCGTTGCTCGACTATATTCGCAATGCCAATGTTATTGCCGGTGAAGCGGGTGGAATCACTCAACATATTGGAGCATACAATGTTAAATTGGAGAGTGGGCGGAGAATTACATTTTTAGATACTCCCGGACACGAGGCATTTACTGCCATGCGTGCACGTGGTGCCAAAATTACGGACATTGCCATTATAATTATTGCAGCCGACGATAGTGTGATGCCACAGACCGTTGAGGCAATCAATCACGCTTCGGCAGCTGGTGTTCCTATTGTGTTTGCTATCAACAAAATAGATAAACCGAGTGCCAATCCTGAAAAGATAAAAGAGGAGTTGGCTAATATGAACTATTTGGTGGAAGATTGGGGCGGTAAATATCAATCGCACGATATTTCAGCAAAGAAAGGTTTACAAGTTCAAGAATTGCTCGAAAAAGTACTTTTGGAAGCCGATATTTTAGATTTGAAAGCAAATCCCGACCGTAGAGCGGTTGGTTCTATCATTGAATCATCGTTGGATAAAGGTCGCGGCTATGTTTCTACCGTACTTGTTCAAAACGGTACTCTCAAAGTGGGCGACATTGTTTTGGCGGGAACTTACTACGGACGTATTAAGGCAATGTTTAACGAACGTAACCAACGCATAGAGTCGGCAGGTCCCTCCGAACCTGCTATTATCTTAGGTCTGAACGGTGCGCCTCAAGCTGGCGACAATTTTAATGTGTTAGCCGATGAACATGAAGCTCGTACTTTGGCAGCAAAACGCGAACAGTTGGCGCGCGAACAAAGCTTGCGCACTTCACCGCACCTTACTTTGGATGAAATTGGGCGTCGTATTGCTTTAGGCAATTTCCAAGAGGTGAATGTTATTGTGAAAGGTGACGTGGACGGTTCGATAGAAGCGTTGTCCGATTCGTTAATAAAACTTTCCACGCCCGAAATTCAGGTAAATGTTATCCACAAGGGCGTAGGTCAAATTTCCGAATCGGATGTGATGTTGGCTACTGCTTCCAATGCTATTATCATTGGTTTCCAAGTGAGACCGTCAATTGGTGCACGCAAATTAGCCGAACAAGAAAAGATAGATATTCGTCTCTATTCCATTATTTATGATGCGATAGAAGAATTAAAATCGGCTATGGAAGGTATGCTTTCGCCTGATATTAAAGAAGTTGTAACTTCTACGTTGGAAATTCGTGAAGTGTTCAAAATATCAAAAGTGGGTTCAGTTGCCGGTTGTATGGTAAAAGAAGGCAAAGTGAAACGCAATAATAAAGTGCGGTTAATTCGAGACGGTATTGTTATCTATACGGGCGAATTGGCTTCGCTGAAACGTATGAAAGATGATGTAAAAGAGGTAAATACCGGTTTTGAATGCGGATTGAACATAGCCAACTACAACGATATAAAAGTGGGCGATATAATAGAAGCCTATGAAGAAGTTGAAGTTAAGAAAACTCTATAATGCAGCCTATTGATTACGTTTTTTTACTACTGATTTTAATCGCTTTTGTGCGTGGAATGATAAACGGATTGCTGAAAGAGATAGCCTCTCTTTTGGCAATTGTTTTAGGTATAGTAGCCGGACGTTTGTTGGGTGAAGAGGTCTCACTTTTATTAACAGAGTGGTTTGGGTGGTCGAAAACAGTTGTTTCAATTTGCGCTTTCGTTATTATTTTTTTAGTAGTAGCAATTGGATTGCACAGTTTGGCATTCTTGCTCAAAAAAATTCTGAATGCACTCAATATTAATTGGCTAAACCGATTGGCAGGCGGTTTGTTTGGTGCATTCAAAATTGCGGTAATAGTGAGTTTGGTACTTAATCTTTGCGGTTATGTAGATAAATATGTAGTGGTGTTTAAACCGGAAACAAAAGAAGTTTCAGTGTTGTATTGTCCCATCGAAAAGTTAGTGCCTACATTGATGCCGTTACTGAAATTTTAGAACTTGACTTTTCAGCCAAAAACTTAAAAAGGATATGCAAGCAGCATATCCTTTTTAAGTTTAAAATGTTTCAAAGTGTTATCCGGTAACCCGTTCGAGCCATTTAACCATGCTAAACATCACGCCCATGGAGATGAGGCATATTACAACGAACACACTCCAACACATCCATAGTGGCATGCTGTTGTACATCATTGAACCTAAGAACAAAAATGCGTTTCCTACCGCTGTAGCGCCTAACCATAAACCTTGACACAAACCAAGCATATGTTTTGGTGCAACTTTAGAAACAAATGACAATCCGAGTGGAGAAATGAATAATTCCGCCACAGTTAAAAAGAAATAGGTAACAAAGAAGACCCAAACGCCTGCTCTGGCAGCTTCTTGTTGAGCTTCGGGATATGCAAGAAATTCTTGTGCTGAAGGATATTCCATAATGTATGAGAAGATTGCTAAAAATATGTATGCCAATGCTGCAAGTCCCATACCGATACCTATTTTTCTTGGAGTTGATATAGCTTTTCCTTTTTTAGCTAATAGAGCAAATATCCACATAATCACTGGAGTAAGAATAATTACAAAGAACGGATTAATTGCTTGTAAAAATTCAGGGGCAACCTTAGAGGTGTCCATAAAGTCTCTTGCGAACAAAGAGAAAGAGGCTCCGTTTTGATGGAATGAGAACCAGAAAAATATTGTAACTCCCAATACTGCAAAAAGAGCATACAAACGTTGTTTGATTTCTTTTGCCATGGCTGCTTTTTCTTCAGAAGTATATTCAATAGTTTCTGTTTCAGTTTTCTTAATAGGCATGGGAAGTCCCTTTTTAGTCAAAAGAAAAATAACCAATGAAATCAGCATTGCCAAAACAGAAGCAATAAATGAGAAGTGAACTCCTTGATTAAACACTTCCAAATAAGCACTAGGGTCAAAAACAGCACCTGCTTCTACCATAGATTGAGCAGATAATTCGTTATAGTTTACCAATTTTTCACCGGTCAAAGTTCCATTAAGGTACTCATGGCATAGTGCCGGAAGTTTTGCGTTATAGATAAATCCTTTCGCCCCCAACCACCACGACCTGATAAGTGGAGCCACAAAAGGAGCTATCAAACCACCGATATTGATAAACACATAGAAGATTTGAAAACCTGAATCTCTTTTTTCCTTTGCTAATTTAAGAGCTTCAGGCCCTTTTTTGCTTTCTTCCGCTTCAAAATTATCATATAGTTGTCCTACAATAGCTTGTAAATTACCCTTAAACAGACCGTTACCAAAGGCAATCAGAAACAATGCTAAGCAAGTTAACGGTAACAACCAAGAGGTGTTAACATCAGTTGCTGTGATAGGAATAGACAAGAGGATATAACCCGCAGCCATTATAAGCAAACCTTTTTGAATGGTTCCTTTGTAATTTTGAGTTCTATCGGCAATTAGACCACCGAAGAGACTTAAAATATAAATTCCGCAATAGAAACTAGAATAAATAATAGTTGCCGTTGTGTTGCTCAAACCGAACTTTGAACAAAGAAACAACGTTAGAACTGCGTTCATGATGTAGTAGCCAAAGCGTTCTCCCATATTGCTAATCGCAGCGGCAAATAATCCTTTAGGATGGTTTTTAAACATAAATTTTTGGTTTATTAATTATTAAATAAAAATTGTGAGTTATAGTTTTTATGGAATAAGTTATTGTTGTTCAGTAGCCTGCAAATAGTTTTTGAGCGGATTAGCGTACATTTCCAAAAGTTTTTCGCGTACAAAAGGCACATCAACGTCAGGTAAATCTATTTTAGTTATCTGTCCGTCGAAGTAGTTTAATGCAGCCTTTTTTTCATCGGCGGAATATTCCGCTGCAAAGCGTTTGCTGTCGAACAAAGTATCGTAGGCAATTTTATTTATCGGATAGATGGTATAATTGGCGTGTATGTAGCGGTCGATGAGGTTTGCTATTGTAGCGATTTGTTCTTTTCTGTTAGTTGTTTGTTTGGCTATTATTTCCAAATCGGTATTGATGCAGGGCGAAAAAGCGTAATGAACACGTCCTTTGTAGCCTAAAACGCCTGTTTTCATGCTGATTACGTCATCATTTTTCGTTTTTTTATAATCTGTATGGTCGCGTTGTAGCTGAAATTCTTTTGCTTTCAGAAAGTCGCAAGGGTCGTATTCGTACGATATGGTTACAGGCGTAATGTTTAGTGATTTAAGGTTTTCTATAAACGAACTATTGCCACTAATAGCAAACATTTTAAGGATGCTTTCCTGTGTTTTGTCATCGGAGTCTTTGGCTCGACCTTCGCGTTGTGCTATCCAAATACTGGTGCGCTTTTCGGTGATGGCGTGGCGAATGTAGGCTGACAGTTGCGTTAGAGCGTGCAACATTTCACGTTGCGACAGTGCCCGTTTTATGATGAAACATTTCGCCATACGAATAAAAGTATATAACCAATTGGTAGCTAACAAATTATCTCCAATTCCCATTTCTGTTGTTTCCATTTGGTTACTCATCAGTACATAGTTCATGAAAGCGGCGTCAAGAATGATGTCCCGATGGTTGGAAATGGCTATGGCGGGTTGTTCAAAGTTTTCGAGTCCTGAAAAGGTCAGACCATCTGTTTTGTTCTCTTTCAACCATTTAAGTAGCGGAAATCCGCAATAGCGGTGTACGTCGGTCGGAGTTTGTATTTGATTAAAGATAGCCCGTAGTTCTTCAATGTTTATTTGTGGTTGAAATTGTTGTACGAACGTTACAAAAGAGTTATCGTCGAGAAGCCGTTTTATAGTGGCGGGTATTTCGTCGGTGGTGTAGGGGCGGATGTCCGCAAAGTTGTCGGTCATGGCGTTCTTATTTTTTTGTAAGTGGTGCAAAGATACAAAAAAATCTTTTCATGGATAGAGTAGGTATAAATAAAAACAGAAGTGCTTGTGCACTCCTGTTTTAAAGAACGATTGACTAGATTCTTAGTCGATTATGATCTTCTAAAACCGTTGTCTCTTCTTTGATAACCTCCTTCCGGACGTTCTTCGCGCGGTTTTGCTTCGTTTACAACGATGGTGCGTCCTTGTATCTCAGAACCATTAAGTTCTGCAATTGCTTTTTTTGCGGCAACTTCATCTTCCATTTCCACAAAACCAAAACCTTTACTGCGACCAGTAAATTTGTCTGTAACAACGCGAGCTGATGAAACTTCACCATAAGTCGCAAAAAGTTCTTTTAATGCTTCATCTTTCACTGCGAAAGGAAGACTTCCAATAAAAATGTTCATTTGATAAAAAAATATTAAAATGTCCGACAAAGATACGCAAATAATTGGTAAAAAAATCTTTTTTTCCTGTTTTTTTCGTTTTTTTGCAGAAATAAAATCAAAAGGTTCTTTTTAATACATTTTTATTGAAGAATTGTCGTACATCGAATCGATTAATGCTTTATAGTTGTGCTGTATCACAGCACGTCGCAGTTTTAGTGTTGAAGTCAGTTCGCCCGATTCTATTGAAAATCCTTTTTTAATAAGCTTGAATTTTTTAATTTGTTCAAATTTGGCCATGTCTTTCTGACCTTCGGCAATACGTCCTTCGTAGAACCTGTAAACTTGTTCATTTTCGAGCAAATCTTCAATGCGTTCGTAGGCAATGTTATTTTTCTTGGCGAACGCTTTGAGCCGTTCTAAAGAGGGTGCAATAATTGCGGTAACAAAGTTACGTTCGTTGCCGATAACGGTTACGTGTATGGTGTCGTTTGGCGAATCGAAGCACAAACCTGTCAAACCGCTACAAAGTTTATTAGATGTAATACCCTTAATATTAGCACTATCCGCCAAATGCACTATACACGATGTTAGCGTTTCGTTGTTCATTTTTCTCGTTATATTTCTTTCATTTTTGCTGCATCGGTTCTGTCTGCCGTGTGTTTGGGCAGGCATACTCTTTTGCAAGCTTTGGATTTGTGTTTTGGCTTGTGCGGCTTGCAAATGTGTATGACTGCGAAGGGTTGGCATTCAATTAAAATTTAGATTGTTTTCTTAAACCAGTTACTGCTATTGCAATGTCCTGTTTTGCTTTGTCATTGCTCCATTCTTTCCAGAAATTTACAGTAGCACTTTCAGGTTTAATAGTTGGTTCGGTAATTATAATCCTTGTCGGAAGTAGCGAAGCATCGCCAACTATTAATGCTTCACCGATGTCAAGGATTGGCAATACTTCTGTTAGACCTGCTAAGTTGTCGGGAAGCAGACGTTTAATTACTGCTTGGTCTTCTGCGTTTGAAAGACGCAACGAAATAAAGTTGTTGCATTGACTCAAAACAGTTCTATTTACTTCTGATGGTCTTTGACTAATTACTGTCAGGCTTACCCCATATTTTCTTCCTTCCTTAGCTATTCGTTCAAAACTCCTTAGACCAAGTTCAGAAGCTGCATCTTGGTTAGTTCTCTCTGGAATGTATAAATGTGCTTCATCACAAAGTAAACCAAGAGGATGCTGTTTTTCTTTTGGTGTCCATTGTTGGACTGAGAAAACAATTCTTGCGACTAAACCTATTACAAGTGGAAGAACATCAGAAGGAACTTCTGAAAAATCAATGATTTTAACACCTGCCTTTTTAGTGTTGAGAATTGAGCCTTGCATTAAACGGTTACATAACTCATTCATCCAATTCAACTGAAGTTCATCGTCAGAAATTTGAAAAAGAAAACCTAATCTTTTGTCTTGGCTCTTTGCTTCTAATCGTTGAATAAACCTTGTCAATTTTCCAAAATATGGTCCTTGCTTTTCAGTTCCAGCTTTTGAACCTTCAACCATTTGTTCATCAAGAATTGTTAATTCATTTAAAACATTTTCAATTTTATATGGAATTGGACTGTCAATAGTAATACTTCCTTTAAAAGTAGTGTCACCAACTTCGTATAAATATTTCTGTTTCTCGTTAAAAACCGTCTTTGAAAATAGCATTGCTTGGTTAGGTGCGTTACTGTCGCTTCTGTCAAGAAGCATTGCCAACATTTCCTCATAAGTCAATAACCAATAAGGCAACATCAAAACATCATTTGCAAGATTTCCCTTCTTGCCCAAATCAGAAGGGTTTGCAACACGTAAATGTTGTATCCCATCAGCTTTAAAATCTTTCCCACTATATTCTCCGTGAATGTCAAATAAAATGCAATTTGCCATTGGTAATTTTGCAATTTGTTCAATGAGTTTGGCAACACACCAAGACTTACCTGAACCTGTACTACCAACAATTACTGCATGCCGTTGAAAAAGTTTATCTCCGTCTAAAAATGCTTCGGCATTTTCATCAATTGAATATTTGCCAATTGAGAGAGGAATTTTATAATTCTCCTTGGTTGAGATTGTTTGCATGAATTTAGTAATATTCTCGCCATCTATTGGAAAGCAAGGTGCTTCAATTTCGGGAACTGTGTCAAGTGTTCTTTTAAATACATTTTCTTTTTCACCATGTTTATCAAGCAATGTTCCAATTAAATTTACTTTCAGAATGTTCTCGGTAAAAAGAAAATTACTTAAACCTAAATCATCACCTGCTGGCTGTTCTTCATCAGAAGCCTTTCTTGTTATACGATTGATAATACCGATAAGGTGTTGCCCTGCTTTTGAACTCTTGATTGCTACTAAATGATTTACCTGTAGTTTTCTTAGCTTTTCTATTTCAGCAACTTTAACGATGAGCGTTGCCGTATCAACACTAAAAACTGTTCCGATAGAAGAAGATTCTTCAAATTTGAAAATTGCCATAAGTTTATGATTTAATTAGTTTTAGATATTCAGCCAATGTCCAGTAGCTAACATTCGGAATAATTTCTGGTGTTGGAAAGAGTGAAGAATAAATACGAGTATCAGTTGTATTTGCTTCTTCAATTAGAATATATGCTCTACTTTTATTATCAATGATTGCTTGTTTTGTTTTTGGCGTTATTTCTTTTGAGATTACGATAATTGGTTTGTTATTTTTGATTTGTGTAATTAGTTTTGGCTGAACATGAATATCATTAAAACCGTAACCGATACACAAAAATCCATTTGCGTTTTCTATTTCGTTATCCGCTTGCGTAAGTATTGTTCGGAAGGGTTCTAATTGAGTTTCAAAGTATTTTGATAGACCCGGAGTTACTATTGAGGGCTTCAAACCTGTTGGTATTGTGTGTCGTAATGGAAGTTGAAGATCTTGCTCTTGTTGTGTTTTAAACCAGTCTAATGAACCATGAACTTTCCAAATATTTACTTGTCCGCTAAATCCCTTTAGTGATTTTATATTATTTTGATGAATTTGATTTGTAAAATGTCCCAAATAGTTTTGAGCAAAACCGTTGCATATAAAAGCATCAGCCATACTTGCAGCATATTCTGCAAGCCTGTCATAATTTGTTGTTATTATTGACAACTTTTTGTCTGTTGGATAAACAAGATACTTCGTCAACTCGGCTAATGGAAACTCAATTTTGTTATTTATAAATTGGTCGTATGCTTCAAGGTCGTGCTTGTTTACTAATTCCCATGTCTTGAAAATGATTTCAGTAAGAACTTTGGGTCGAATACGTAATTCTTGCAACGCCAATTCCAAGTCTTTTAACTTATCAAGCTGAATTATAAATTCATCAAATTGCTTTTGGTCGTCAGTGTCTGTAAATGATATTGTTTTTTTTAGATGCTCTCCGAGTGACCACATTGAAGGCAAGCCAAATGAAATGGATGCACCGCTTCCAAGTATCACCAATGGCACTTTATTTGTCCAGTCTTGAAGCTGTTTTAGTAGTGTGTCGAAGTCCATTGTTTATTCAAAAACTTTTATCGTTTCGTCTCCACTGATATTTCTGATTTTCAGTCTTAGCGGCTTTTTGTCTGCTGAGATTTTACCGTTCCAAAAATCTTTGGTTTTCTTTCCGTTTACTGAAATGTAACCAAGTTTGTCAATTTTGATTTCTGAACTGCTTGACCAAACACCTTCTTTATTTTCACAATCAAGCGAAAGATATTCTATCAACTCCAAACCTTCCTCGCTGATAGTGATAGGCGAGAACTTCTTGCCTTTGTTGATGGCTTGCAGATTTCCTTTCTCGTTAAAATCATTGATTTTCTGATTGAGTCGGTCGCTGACGAATTTGGTTATTTCTACTTCAAAACCCTCTTCGGTTGTAGTGGTTTTAGTTTCTACTTCGTCTTCAACTACAATGGCGTGCAGGATTTCTTTTAAATCCTTTAGTTCAATAGTGGTTTGAGTTGCATTGTTGTCTTTGATAAATTTCTCCAATGCCTTACGGTCGTCCACATCTACATAATAGACAATGGCTTTTTGGGCATTGATTTCTAATTTTTGAAGTTCTTCATTGATGATTCTGTTTACGGCAGGAATATCCAAGACCTTTTCAGAGCCGTCTATTAAGTTTGGAACGTAAACGGGAACAGTGCCCAACTTACTATCTTGCAAAGCACCAAACCAAAATTTACCCACACCCGGCACTTTTTGTTGTAAACCTGGAATGAGTTTGGCTAACTTGTCCATAGTTTGCTGTGGATTGCGAAACAAACTAACACCGTCTTTTATTTCTAAAATCTGAAAATTGGCTCCCGCTTCCACTAAGCGGTCTCTGGTGGTTTGAATGCTGTTAAGACCAATATCCACATGGATAAATTTTCTACCTAAATCGTTGGCAACTTTTGCGGTAACACCACTACCACCAAAAAAATCTGCAACAATCATATTTCGTTTTGTACCATCCTCATTTTCTATAAATTCATTAGTACTTGCTCCAATAATTCTTTCTAGTAATTTTTCTGGTTTTTGTGTTGCATAATCAACTTTCTCAGAAGTGTCTTTTGGGTCAACTGCTTGAACATCTATCCATACATCATCAACAACATAGCCCTGAACTTTCATAATTACATCATCCTTAGTAGGCTTTTTACCATTATTGTTTTTTAGCCATCTATTTATGTATCCATCAAATCTAGAATCACTTTTAGGATAATTATCACCACGAATTTCATTACCGTTTACTAAAAAAGACTTCCACCTTTCATAATCCACAGTTTCCATATAGTTTTCACCATATTGTAGCGTGAAGTCGTTTTTGGTTTCTGATTTTTTATACCAAAAAATCGTATTATGTTTTCGTGGGTAATAATTTTTTACTTGACCTTGATAAGTTCTAAAATGCCATATAATCTCATTTAAGAAATTAGCTTCACCAAATACTTCATCCATTAATATTTTTACATAATGCCCAATATGCCAATCTAAATGCATATAAATAGTTCCATTTTCATGCATAATACTCTTGATTGCCATTAGATTTTCATACATCCAATTTAGAAAATCTTCTTTCTGCCATATATCGCCATACATGGTTTCCTCAA
>JGI24710J26742_10001427_pt1 | contig 21911 bp, 16 predicted proteins | sample BioPla2DNA2_FD_26742 | JGI IMG/M metagenome (IMG submission 26742) | reverse complement strand
TCCACAGATGGACACAGATTCACACAGATGAGGGCAAAATTGGGCAAAAATTGCATTCTGCTACCGCATAATCACAATTTTTGCCCTAGCCTCTGATAAAGCAGTTGTTGACTGTAATGTTGAGTTAAAAAAGTATTTCACTACTCCCTATACCCTAACCTCTATCCCCTCTAGTGCGCCTGCTGCATCAAAGAGCCAGAAAAAGATTCTTATCTTGGATAGGATCAAACGTAACTTTTAGATGTTACACAGCACTAGTCACTGCTTGCTTGGCTTTATTAATGATTATATGTTAGTATTCGCATCTATGGAGAATGAAAGCAAAAAATATCTTTTAAACGTCTTCGGTTGTCAAATGAACCTTTCTGATGCTCAACGCATGAGAGGTATACTTAATGCAGAGGGCTATTCAGAAACCTTTGTGGAGGAAGAGGCGGATTTAATCCTCTTCAACACTTGCAGCGTCAGACAAAATGCAGAACAGCGTCTTATAGGACGAGTCGAAGCCCTTTCCTCTCTGAAACGGAAAAATCCTGCCTTGATTATTGGAGTCGGTGGCTGTGTCGGGCAAAACAAAAAATCAGAGTTGCTTCAACAACTTCCAATGTTGGACTTGGTTTTTGGTCCTAATGATATAGAAACTTTGCCCTCTTTGCTTAAAGCTGCAGCCAAGAAACCAGTCTCGGGCGCCTTTCGTGGTGAAGGACACTTTGACGGTGAAATGGCAGACGGAATTGTCCTGGAAAGACCATTCTCGGCCATGGTCAGTATTATCAGAGGCTGCACCAATTTCTGTGCTTATTGCATCGTTCCATATGTCAGAGGTCCAGAGGTCAGCCGCAAAAAAGATGAATTGCTGGCTTTTATAAAAGATTTGGCTGATCGCGGAGTAAAAGAAATTACATTGCTTGGGCAGAACGTCAATGTTTACGGTAAAGATTTGGGCTATAAAGAGGGTTTTGTTTCTCTCTTGGAAGAGATAGAAGAAATTTCCGGTATTAAATGGGTTCGGTTTCTCACTTCTCATCCTCGAGATTTTACAGAAGAAGCTGTTAAACGTATAGCTCAGCTTTCAAAAGTCGGAAAAAATTTTCATTTGCCTGTTCAGGCAGGAGCTGACAGAGTTTTACGCATGATGAACCGCGGCTATACGAGGGAAAAATATCTTAAACTCATAGAAATTGTAAAAAAACATATTCAAGATGTTTCTGTAACCACAGATATCATCTGTGGTTTTCCGACAGAAACAGAAAAAGAATTCCAAGAAACTTTATCTTTGGTTAAACAGGTCAGGTATGAGTCAGCTTTCATGTATTATTATTCTCCGAGGCCTGGAACAAAAGCGGCTGAAATGGACGGACATCTTTCAGATGAGGAGAAAAAAGAGCGTTTGGCAAGACTTATTGAAGTTCAAAATGTTATTTCAAAAGAAGAAAGCGCCAAGCAGATAGGCAAAGTTGTGGAAGTTTTGGTCGACAGCAAAGCGGCAAGAGGCGATAATCATGTGGCTGGAAGAAACTTGGCAAACCGGACTGTTAATTTCGAAGGCAATGAATCTATGGTGGGCACTTTTCAGCAGGTTGAAATAACTGAAGCTCGCAACTGGACTCTTTCAGGAAGGCTTATATGAAAATCCTTCTTCATTCTTGTTGTGGTCCTTGTCTTTCCGGTTCATACCCGATTTTAGTTGAAGATTTTCCCGAAGCTTTTATAACAGCCTTTTGGCATAATCCAAATATTCATCCGTATATTGAGTATTTGGAACGTTTCAAATCATTTCTAAAAACCGCGAAAATTCTCAACTTATCAGTCTTGAGCGGAGATACTGCTTATGGGCTTGGGATTTATATTAAAGCCTTGGAAGGAGATTATTCAAGAAAGCGTTGCGCCAAGTGTTATGAGATGAGACTTATGGCAACTGCTAAAGCAGCTGTAGCTCATGGTTTTGATGCTTTTACGACTACTTTGCTTATAAGCCCTTACCAAAATCATAAGCTTATTCATGAAGTTGGCGATAAAATAGCCAAGGAACATAATCTTAAATATATAGCTGCGGATTTTTCTTCCGGGTTTTCTCATTCAAAAGACTTCGCTTTAGAGCATGATATCTACAGGCAAAAATATTGCGGATGTATTTTTAGCGAACACGACCGCTATTCTATGAGCAAAAAGCACAAGGTTCCTATGCAATCTGATGCTTTATTGGAGGCCAGTGAATTTTGAACCGAGTATTTTCGCTTGGAAAACTTGCTGCTTTTAAGCTGTTTTTTGTTGTTTTTTTTCTTCTTGTTTGCCAGTCTTCTTATTTATATGCCAAAAACAAGAAAGCAGAGCCTATTTTTAAAATAAAGTTGGGCGATAAACATGACAAGATAAAAATAGTTCTTCCTGATGGCGGGCGCGTTCTGGATGCTTCAGGAAAGCGGGTTCAAGGTTTTCGCAAGAGAGGAGTCTTTGAGCGAAATCTGAAGAATCACAGAGGAAGACAAAGAACTCCTTTGAATTTTATTTCTAATAATGGTCTAGTTGAATTTAACGGTAAGACCTATAGAGGTTCTTTGACAGCTCACTTTAAAAAAGACCATGTTGTTATTGTGAATAATGTCGCTGTTGAAGATTATTTGCGAGGTGTTGTTGGCGGAGAAATGAGTTCTCTTGCACCTTTGGAATCCTTGAAAAGCCAAGCTGTAATAGCCAGAACCTATGCTTTTGCTGGCAGACATAGGCATAAAGACGAAAATGCGGAGCTTTGCGATTCAACTCATTGCCAAGTTTATTTTGGAATTGAGGCGGAAAGAAAAAGTGTGGATTTGGCTGTGGCTGCTACACGTTCTATTACAATGTTATATGATGGCAATCATGCGGAAACTCTTTACCATTCTACTTGCGGCGGGGAAACTTCAGATTCTTCAAGTGTTTTTGGCGGCACATTCAAGCCTTGGCTTCGAAGAGTCCAATGCTCTTTTTGTGAAAATGCGCCTAACTACCGGTGGAGCAAAGTTATTTCGCTTGATATGATGAGAAAAGTTTTGACAAACGAAAAAATCAATTTTGATGCAGTGACGGACATAGAGATTGTTTCTCCATCGTACATGGATATAGTCGAAAAGATTGTGTTTAAAACGCCGACTTCTAATCATGAGATAAAGGGCTCGCGTTTTCGCTCTCTTTTCAAGTTGCCCAGCATGACGTTTGTAATAGCTGATAAAGATCGAAGAAGACAGATGCTGGCTGATTCTTTGTCCGATATGGAATCCTCTGAAGCGTGGCGTGTCAATTTGCAAAGAAACACGCTTTTGAGCAGACAGCTGTTTGTTCAGAGTGCAGAAGGCTTGCATAGAGCTTCAGAACCATTGGGAGGCTGGGGCGTTCTAAGCGTGCAAAAAATACTTAAAACTTCTCCAAAACCTCAACTTCAGGATTCTTTCAAAAGTTCTGTTATGAGCCAGTCATCCTTGGATAAAATTTCACTTTTCGGGAGAGGATATGGCCATCAGGTCGGTCTTTGTCAGTCAGGAGCTATTGAGCTAGGCAAAAGAGGCTGGAATTATCGTCAAATTCTTTCTTACTATTATTCAGATGTTTCTTTGGCAAGTCTTGCCTATTAGTGCAAATAATTAATATAATTAGTACAGAAGTTTATTTCTTAGTTAACTATATCTGAACATCTGCCGATAAGTTGGAAAAGTCGCAATATTCTATACACTTGAAGCTGCGCTTCAGGTAATTTCTTTGGAGGAAGGCTTATGAGTTTTATTGGTTCTGACAATACGGCCTTGGGGATAGATATAGGCTCCAACAGCGTCAAGATTGTTCAGATAAAAAAAGCGGGAATGGGCAGGGAGCTGGAAAAATTCGCCATGGCTCCTCTGCCTCCTAACGTATTCGGTCCAGGTGGCGAAATGACCGATGTTTCTTCGGTTTCGGCCATAATCAAGGATCTTTTAAAGGCACATAAGTTCCAGAAGAGCAACGTCTTCGCGAGTATATCCAGCCAGAATGTCATCATGAGATTCCTTAAAATTCCGCCTATGGAAGAAAGCGAAATAGCAAGCACTCTTGAGTTCCAGTCCAGCAGTTATCTTCCTTACGAATTGGATCAGTGCAGCATGGCTCACCAAGTTCTTGCTCATGTTGATGGCGGCGGTGACGGCGGAGCTGGAGAACTTCTTGTTCTTATGGTAGCTGTTAAGAAGCTTATAGTCGAGTCTTATACTGCAGCTCTGAAAGGGGCAGGTGTTGCTCCCCGAGTCATGGAAGTTGACACCACTGCTTTGCTAAATGCTGTGGAAGCTGCATCTGGCGGTTTCGGCGGCGATGGCGGTGGCGGAGAGGTTGTAGCTGTGATTGACGTAGGCGCTTCTACCAGCAGCATATCTGTGCTTATAGGCGGGGTTTTGCACTTTACCCGTAATATTTTGGTCGCAGGCAACAGCATTACAGACAAGATTGCTGAAAATATGCAGGTTCCATTTGAGCAAGCTGAAGAAATGAAAGTACATGAAGGCTCTATAGATCTTTATGGTTCTGAAAGCCCTGACAGCATTCCCGGATTGGTTCGTATGGTTCTTGATGACTTGGCAATGGAACTTAGACGTTCTTTCGACTTCTTTAAAGCTCAGACTCGCGAACCTCAAATCGACAGAATAATATTTACCGGCGGAACCGGTAAAATGCAGAACTTTTCTGGCTTCCTTTCTAACGAGCTCTCAGTTTCAGCAATGGAATTTAATCCGATAGATATTCTTTCGGTAACAGCTCCAGACGGTGAGTCTTTCCCATCCGACGTGCTTCAGTACTCTGTTGCGATCGGACTTGCTCTTGGAGGTTTGGAGGATAAATAAATGATTAAGATTAACCTACTTACCAAAAAAGCTCGTAAGCCTATACCCTTGCAAGCTATCCTCTCTGTCGGCATAGTTATTTTGGGAGCTGCTGCTGCTATTTTCGCTTTCATATATGCTAAGGGCTATTTCGAGCACTATAATGATGATGAAAAAGCCCATCTTAAGACTCTCAAAACTGAATATGCCGGATTGAAAAGATACACTGATGATAAGAGAAAGCTTGAGAGTACTATCAGAGGCCTAGAAAATGAGATTAGAGATCAAGATGCTGGTGCTGACCCCAGCGGTAAAGCTTGGACTCACGTTTTGTTCGGTCTCTCTCAGAAGGTTCCCGAAAAGACAGTTTGGCTCCAAACCTTGAGGGTTGATGCTGACAAGCGTATACAAATGTCTGCTATAGCATGCAGTGAGGCTGAATCCTCTGGCTCTTCAAACAGAAATGCCAGTACAAAGATGACCTCAGGTATCCAAGAATTTCTATTCGCTTTGAATGGAGTTCCCGGGGATAAGAGTGAAACAGGGAAAAGTTCTCCTAGACAGTTTTCTGCGATTAACTTGCAAAGCGCTTCTCAGATTGAGTTTAAAAACAAAAAAGCTTGGCGTTTTGACTTGAATTGCAAAATGAACGAGCAATAAGAAAGGAAACCGCCATGTTTATAATTATAGCCTTAGTTATTGTGCTAATGTTCTTTGGCGTATCAGGCGTGCTGGTTCATCAGAAGCTATATGAACCGGCAAAGAACGAGAAGACTAAGCTTGAAGGCGAGATAAATGTTGAGAAACAAAATATAACAGTAGCTAAAAAAGCCAGAGATGAATTGCCTAATCTCGAAGCCAGAATTGATGCCTTGCGAGAAGAGCTTGAAAAGAAAAAAAGGCCGACTGTACAAGTCGAAATGGTAATTCCGAAGGTTTTAGCCTCTATTGAAGCTATTGCTAAGATGTTTGATGTTGAGTTTAAGGATATAAGAATTGCTCCCATAATGAGAGAAGACAGCTGGAGCGAGTTTCCTGTTGAAATAGTGATTAACGGTCAATTCAAAAACATTTTCAACTTTCTGTACATAATGGAACAACGCGGTCTGGTAACAATGTCTAGCGGTTCAATCAATATAAGCCGAGCTGGCGGTCCCAAAGATGCCAAGGCTGATGATAGTCCATTCCTCAATGTTAACATTACCGCTAAAATAGTAGTTAGATGAGGAGGATAAATATGATTAAGCCCAGATTCGGAAAAGTGTTTCTAGCAGGGATTCTATTCTCACTCTTAATGCTATATGCAATGCCTGCAGCCTATGCTCAGATGTCAGAGATTGAGGATGAGACTCTCAAGAAAAAGTTGGCTGACTGGACTAACGATAGGTTAGACAGAGAAGAACAACTTGCCAAAGAAATTCAATCTCATCTTAATGCCAGTTCCAACTCAAACTATAGGACTCAGCTGGATATGTTAAAGGATCCATTTAAGGAGCTTATTCAGGACAGACCTGTTACTAGAACCTTGCCTCCTAAAACAGTTTCCGTAAAGACGATGGCTCCCAAGCGTGAACAGGTGCCTCCTTTACAGATGACGGTTCAAGGCATAGTAGGCAATGATCAAAAAAGACTTGCAGTAGTAAAGTTTGAGGGAAAAGAATTTGTAATTTCACAGGGACAACCTGTAGAAGGCAAGTTCAGAGTAGTAGATATTTTCCCTGACAGAGTTGTAGTAACTTCTATTAGAGATAGCAGTCGCTCGACATTCAGACTGGAAAAAGAAAATCCGAACGTGCGCTGACGCGACTTAGCGTATCGTTCTAATAAGCCTTAATCCAATTGTAAAGCGGAGAACTCAGGTTCTCCGCTTTTTTTTGCAAAAAAAATTAAGAAAAAATAAATTATTAGTTAAGAAAGAATAAAACAATGCCGATAGTGGTTCAGAAGAAGCTACTTTAGAGTATGTGTCGAACTTTTTGAACTTTTATCGTTCGGAGGTAAAAAGAAGATGATGTTTATTTACAGAGACGGAAGGCGAAAACTTCCGGTAGTAACGGCCCTCTTGCTTGTCGCCGCCTTTCTGCCTGCGATGCTCTGGGCTCAAAGTCAAGAGAATATCTCTCTTAACTTTAAGGACACTGACATTAGACAGGTCATAGGCGTTATTGCTGAACAGTCAGGAACCAACATTATCGCTGAAAAGAGCGTCAGAGGCAACGTGACTGTAAGCCTTAAGGACGTTTATTATGAAGAGGCGATGAACCTTATTGCTAAGACAAACGGATTTGCCGTAAGAAGAATTGGCAATACTTGGATTTTGGCAACAGAAAAGAACTTGGTTGACGCCTTTGAAAAAGGTTTGAGCATGACAAAACGTTTGCAGTATGCCAAACCTTCAGATGTCAGCAAGATTATAACCGCGACTATTAAAAAAGATGTAAACGTTGCTGTTGATGACCGCATTAACGGAGTTGTAATATCAGGCGGTAAAGATATTCTTGCTGAAGTTGAAAAGCTGATTGAAACTTTGGACGTTCCGGTTCACCAGGTTATGATCGAAGCAAAAATCGTTAAGGTTGAAACCAATGCTACCAAAAGACTTGGAGTTAACTGGAAAGCCGGTGTCACAGCTCCTGGTGAAGGCACATTTGACCTCTTGTCAGGCACAGAGTTTTTCGCTAAAAATCCTAACTCCCAGCTTTATGATCCTGCTGCATCAGGCGTTGGAAAAATATTCGGATTGGGTGACTTCTATAGAGCTCCTCTTAAATATAGTGCTACTATTAACGCTTTGGAAAGTCGCAGTGAGAGCAAGACACTCAGCAATCCCAAAATCTCAGCTATCAACGGTGAAGAAGCTTATATTAACGTGGGTGACGTTATTACCTACGGTGGAACAGCTGACCAGCCGCCCAAAGAAAAAGATACTGGTGTTAAACTTAAAGTTCGCCCTATGATCAACGATGACGGCTATGTGACCGTTTACGCTGAGCCTGAGGTTTCAACTTCCAGAACTGACGGCAGCTATGACTATCCAATTATCAGTACTAGCGCAGCTAAAACATCTGTCAGAGTTAAAGACGGCGAAGAGATATTGATCGGCGGAATGATTCAAGACAATGAAAGCACTTCTTCCATGAAGATCCCTCTTCTTGGCGATATCCCAATCATCAAGTCTCTCTTCAGAAACACTGATAGAAGAACCAATTCGCAAGAACTTATATTCCTCTTGGTTCCTCATATCATAGCTCAGTCGCTTGAGCCTGTTTCTACCGGATTTGCCGATATGGGTGGTCCCTTGCAGGCTCCTATGTCCAGCTACCAGCCTTCAATGATGCCGATGGGCAGCATTGACGACTCATTTGACAATGCCTTTGACACTTCCTTCTGAAGATAAAATCAAAAAGACACAGGCTCTTTTGACTAAGGGCTTGTGGAAACGTTAGCTTCCACAAAAGGTTTGCGCTAAGGATTTTCTTGGCGCATTCCTTCTTGTCTTTTTATTTTATCTGTAAGTTTTGTATTTGTTTTGTATTTGCCGTCTGCTGTGTACTAATCACTGCTTTTATTAGATGACGGCTGTATTTTGGGAAAACCGGGAGAGCGTTCGCCTTTAGGCATTTTTATATCATCTTGGAAAAGAATCGCTCGTTTAATGGCATCATTGCCGAACTTGGCTCTAATGCTTTCAACAACGCAAGACAATCGGTCGAGCTTTTCTGCTTCCTCGCGATTTGAAAACAGATCCCGCTGAATAGGAGAACCTTCAGAAACAAGGTTTATTGCTCGCAAGGTGACGCTTCTTACAGGCAGTTTCCATAGATAGTTCTTTTCAAAAATAGAGAAAGCGAATTCAGCCACTTCTCTGGGAAATTGAAGGGGCAGAATAGACTGATTTTGCCATTCTTTCACGCCAAAATCTTTGTCTTTTATTGAAATTGCCATACCGGAGGCCTTTTTTTTGTGAAGTTTAAGCTTATCGCTTACTTCTTGAGCCAGCTCCAGCATAATCGGCCAAACCTCTTGTGATTTTTCTAAATCCTCTGGCAGTGTCATTCCCGCGCCGAGACTTTTAGGAGGGGTTGTATATTTGATGGAGGCAACAGGCGAATTATCTTCGCCGTTTGCGAAGGTTTTAAGCTTCAAACCATTCTTTCCTAAGAGGCTTTGAATAAAGCTGTCTGGAACGGCAGCGAGTCTGCCAATAGTAGTTATCCCATAAGATGCCAGAAGTTTTGCTGTTTTCTTGCCTATACCCAGCAAACAGGAAGCAGGCAGATCCCAAATCTGTTCTTTGAAAGATTCCCGTGAAATTTGGGTTATTGCGTCAGGCTTTTTCAAGTCAGAGGCAAGCTTGGCGAAAATCTTATTGAAGCTCACGCCTGCGGAAACAGTAAGACCTAACTCTGATTTGACTTGTCTGCGTATTTTGTCAGCTATTTCAAATCCTGTGCCGAAATGATAGCTTCCTGTAACATCCAACCAGCATTCATCTATGCCAAAAGGTTCGATTTGATCTGTATATTCCTCATATATTTTATGTGCAAGTTTAGAATAGAACGAATATGTTTTATGGTTCGGAGGCACTACAATAAGATCCGGACACTTTCTTTTGGCTTGTCTGATCGTTTCGCCTGTTAATATGCCTGTTGCTTTAGCTTTGCCATTTTTGGCCAATACTATTCCGTGTCTGTTTTGCTCAGAGCCGCATACGGCAATAGGCTTATCTTTTAATTCAGGGTTGAGAAGACATTCGACTGAAGCATAAAAGTTGTTCATGTCGATGTGAAGTATTACGCGATCTTTTTCTATAGTTGTTTGTTGCAAGTAAAACTTCTTTTTTCCAGAGAGTAGAGATGGAATTTTAGGCAAGCTAAAATCTGGGATCAGGGGATAGCTGGTAGGAGTGGTGAAAATCTAATATTCCACACCCAAACATAGGACACAATTATCAAAAAAAGCAAACATTTATTATTAATTTATACTTTATATTTTTTTATCACGCTGCCGCATAAATTCAGTTTTTGGTTATACATTTGAATTAAGGAATTGATAGAGGAATTTTATTCTGAGACTAAGAATATTGATGTTTTTTTTAGCTTGGAATCATAAAGAGGTTAAAGACAAAAAACAGCAATTATGTAAGAACATAACTGCTGTTTCAGAATGAACTTTTATATGTTAAACGAGAAGAGTCTGCAATTTTTCTTTAAAGCAGTTAATAGTTTAAGTGTTTTGTTTTGGGACAACTTTCACTGCCTACTATTCACTGCTCACTATTTCTCAGTAGCCTTTGCTGTCGTCAGAGGTTATTCCCTTGACTATGGCGACCGAAGCGCTTGCTCCTACTCTTGATGCTCCTGATTTAATCATTTCGAAAGCTGTTTTAGTATCTCTTATTCCGCCGCTTGCTTTTACACCCATTGAGTTTCCGACTGTTTCTCTCATAAGCTTAACGTCTTCTGCTGTGGCTCCGCCTGTGCTGAAGCCTGTGGAAGTTTTCACGAAATCGGCGCCGGCGAGTTTTGAAAGTTCACAAGCCTTAACTTTTTCTTCATCTGTAAGCAAGGAAGCTTCTATAATAACTTTAACTATATTGCCGCCTGCTGCTTCAACAACGCGTGCAATATCGTTTTTAACAGCTTCGTAGTTTTTGGACTTCAAAGCGCCGACATTTATTACCATGTCAATTTCTCTGGCTCCGTTAGCCACGGCATCTCTTGTTTCCATTTCTTTTACGAAGGTTGAGTTTGCGCCTAAGGGGAATCCTATGACGGTACAGACTTTAACAGGGCTGCCAGCAAGAAGCTTGGCTGCTAATGCGACTCTGCCAGGATTTACGCATACAGAGGCGAAAGAATACTGTCTAGCTTCTTCACAAAGCTTTGTTATTTCTTCGTCTGTGGCATTGGCTTTTAAAAGAGTATGGTCAATGAATTTTGCCAGTTGAGCAGGCGGCAAAGCTCCATCAAGACCCTTTTCTATTCTGTCGGCTCCTGCAGATATTACATCCATTACTCTGTTGGTGCAGTTTGCAGCACAGCTTCCGTATGGGCGTGTGCAATTGTCTTGCAGACAAGCATCCGGTGTTCTTACTCTAAGCTGCGTCTGTTCTTGTATTTCTTGATTTCTTTCAAAATGCGTTTTTAAGGGTGGAAGCAACTCGCGGAATTTCGAAAGCGGAGCTGTTGCAGGAGCATTTGAGTAAGCAGGTAAAGCTGGCGCATAAGCAGCAGTTTGAGAAGGGGCGGCTGCGGGATTGCAGGAAATACAATTGTTCTCTGTGCCTGAAATGCAGGTTGTACACTTATGTTGAGGTGTTACGTTAAGCTTGGCGCATCTTTCAAAAATAACGCCCATTTTTTCCAAGTCGCGTCTGAAAGAGTTAATTTTTTCAGCTAAACCGGCAGGGAAATATCTTGCAGCTTCTATGATTGCAGGGTCAGTAATAGTTATTCTGACACCTTCGTCAAGGGCATGGCATAAAACTCTGGTTATGAAGGTGTCAGAGATTAGATTGGCAGCCTTTGAGAGTGTGTTAACTGAAAGTGAAGGAATAATCAGTTTTGAAATGCCTTGCAATGCAACATTGCTGGAGGTGTTTTTATAATTGAGTATTTTACATCCGCTTGCGGCCAGCTTTTGGCCATAACAATCTTCCACGTAATTGGAAATTATCAGGGTTTCGCCTCTTTGAAGTAAATTGGCTGTTTGTTCAGCGACTTGGTCAATAACCTTGAAGTTTCCTGTCAATACATATGCTGTCTTGCCAGAAACTGTAGCTTGCGGGTATTGTTGTGAGGCTGAGCTTCTAGGGGGAGTATAAGCCGATCCCCTGTTTGTGTTGCTGTCTCTGAGTTTCATCATTACTTCCTTAGCTATCTGCTCAACGATAGAATCCATTTATGGAGCCTCCTAATATTTGCTGTACTGCTTAAAGGGACTTGTTGAAGGCGTTTTTGCCATCAATTGTGATTGTGTCTATTATTCCTGTTATGGCAGCATCTGTGGGGGCTTTTTTTAAGCCCAGTAAATCGTTGATGGAGCTGCCTTCTTTATTTACAATAACTATTTCGTTTTCTGCGGATCCGACCAAGTCTATGCAAAGCACTTCTTGTCCTTTCGGTTCCAAGGTTTTAGGGTGCAGTGGTTGAACCAAGAGCAAAGGTTTTGAAGCGAAGCTCTCGTGTTTGACGGTGGATACAACTTTTTTTACTACTCGTGCAATATCCATGGTTTTATCTCCTCTGTTCCAGGTCTTTTTCACCTTCTATGGAATCTATAATTCCTAGAATCGTGGCATCAGATGGGGGCCTCTGAGCGAAGGGATAAGCAGCTTCCATTCCGCCGCATAAAAAGACTGTTTCGCCGTAACCGGCTCCAGAATAGTCACATGCTACGAATGGTTTGCCAATGTGGTTGCCGTCAGAGTCAATCTTGGTTACCAAGATGAACTTCAAACCTTCTAATAAGGGGTCTTTGGCAGTGCTGACAACCCTTCCCAATACTTTCCCTATGTACATTTAAATTATCTCTTTTTTATGATACAAGAAATTTACCGGAATATCCGCATTTCTGCAAGTTTTTCAGGGTTGAAAAACTTATAATTCAGCATGTTTGGCGAAATATTTCAGAAGACCTTCGGTGGAAGAATCGTGGTTTTTTAAATTGACCTTTTTGCCTGCGAGCAAATCTTTTTCTTCTTGGAGTATCGTTTTAGCCAGTTTCTTGCCTAATTCAACGCCCCATTGGTCAAAGCTGTAGACTTGCCAGATCACGCCTTGGACAAATATTTTCATTTCATATAAGGCTATCAATTGTCCAAGAACGGCAGGAGTCAGTTTTTTTGCCAGAATAGTTGTGGTGGGCTTGTTTCCTTCAAAAACCTTGTGAGGGAGAAGCATATTTTGCTCTTCTTCTGTCAGATTTTCGTTTTTGAGTTCCTCAGCAGCTTCTTTGACAGTTTTGCCTTTCATGAGGGCTTCTGTTTGGGCAAAGAAGTTGGCCATAAGTTTTTCATGATGGTCGGAAAGTCTGTTAAGGGTTGTCGCGAAGCCTATGAAGTCGCAAGGGATGAGCTTGGTGCCCTGATGTATTAGCTGGTAAAAGGCGTGTTGTCCGTTTGTGCCTGGTTCTCCCCAGATTATTTGTCCTGTTTCCCAGTTGACTTTTTGTCCGTCTCTGGTAACAGTTTTTCCGTTGCTTTCCATGTCACCTTGTTGGAAATAAGCTGCAAAACGTTTTAAATACTGGTCATATGGCAAAATTGCCAAACTGTCGGCTCCGAAAAAGTTGTTGTACCATATTCCCAACAGAGCCATTATGACAGGGGCATTTTTTTCGAATGGAGTATTTCTGAAGTGCTTGTCCATCTCGTGCGCGCCTGACAAAAACTCGTCAAAACGTTCTGAGCCTATAGAAAGCATGACTGGAAGGCCAATGGCTGACCACACAGAATATCTGCCGCCTACCCAGTCCCAAAATTCAAACATATTGGCAGTGTCTATACCGAAAGCGGCAACTTTTTCGGTATTTGTGGAAACTGCAACAAAATGTTTCGCTACGGCTTTTTCATCGCCTAATGCTTTAAGAAGCCAATTTTTTGCAGTTTCCGCGTTAGTCATAGTCTCTTGGGTTGTGAATGTCTTAGACTCTATTATGAAAAGAGTGGTTTCTGGATTCAGCTTTTTAACTGTTTCAGCGAAATCTGTTCCGTCGACATTGGATATGAAATGGAGCTCGGGGCCATCAGCATAGTATTTTAGAGCTTCATAAACCATGACTGGGCCAAGATCTGAGCCGCCTATACCTATATTTACGGCATCTGTAATTTTTTTGCCTGTAAATCCCTTCCATTCTCCGCTTCTGACTTTTTTGGAAAAATTGCGCATTTTTTCCAAAACTTCATTTACTTTAGGCATTACATCTTCGCCGTCTACTAAAATTGGGGTATTAGCTTTGTTTCTGAGTGCTGTGTGCAAAACGGCCCTGTTTTCAGTTCTGTTTATTTTTTCTCCTGTAAACATAGCTTCAATGGCTTCTTTGAGATTTACGGCTTTGGCAAGATCCAAAAGAAGTTTCATGGTCTGTGCGGTAATTCGATGCTTGGAATAATCAATTAGCATGTCTGGAAGTGAAACAGAGAACTCTTCGAATCTGCGAGTATTTTCTCTGAAAAGATCCCTCATATGAACGAGTTTCATTTGTTTTGAATGCTCTTTTAAAAGTTTCCACTCTCGAATTTCTGTGAGATTACTGGTTGAAGGGAATTTCATGGTTGTCCTCTTATGATTCTTATAAATTTGCAAGTTAACAGCAATATAGCATAAAAAGTTGTTTTCTTTTGATTTGTATTATAAATTAATGCGGGTCTGTTTTTTTTTCTCTTTGTGAGTCCAAGCTAGAGAGGATTTTATATGAAGAATTTTTTACGCAAATTTTCAAGTAGCTGCTTTTTCATTTGTTTTGTGACAACTTGCTTTTTATCCGTTGCTTTTGTTGCTACAGCACAGAATAAAAACTTGAAAGCTTCTTCTGAACATCCTTCTGAGTCAGTTATACAGCAATTGATGAAAGAAGCTGGAAACTCTAATGGAAATTTGGCCACTCTTACCGGTAAAGCTGTGACTATATCTGAAAAAACCGGTTCGCCTGATGCGAATGTTTATATAGCGGCTTTAAATAAACTCAATAATTTAGACAGTGAAGCTTTAAGAAGACTCAAAGGTATAAATTACGAAGTTCTTCATCCTATGTCCATATTGATAGCTTATACTGTTAAAGCTCAAATGCTTGATTTTTCAGACAGCTTGGAACTTGAGACAGCTTTTAGTTTGGCCTCTGACCTAAATCTGCCATTTATGTACAAAGAGCAGGTTGCCGCTCTTTCTTTGCCTCTCCCGGCTTATCTTGTTTTTGCTTTGTTGATGGCATTGGCTGCTTTTATTTTCTTTAAAACCTCTGCCTTTAAAGGCGGAGTCCCTTGGGTGATATTTACATTTTTCTACTTTGCGGGGATTCTGTCTTTTGCTTCGGCAAAGGGCGGAGATTATTTTCTTAAGCAACTTATAGGTTTAAACGATCTTAATTTTGAATATTGGCTTGTCAGATTATTCTTCTTGAGCGTCATTTATTTTTTCTTTTGGATGATTCCTTACGCATTCTTGTCGCGGCAAATTGGCAAGAAACGGCCTGTTATGAGTTATGAGTTCTATACCTCATACTTTGTGGGGTTTTCTTTTATAATGCTGGCTGTGGCGGTTTTGAGTTCTTTGGGCGGCAAGCTGATTTTTATTTCAGCAGCTCTCTTCTTGGCAATTTTACTTGTTCACAGTCTTTTATACAAAAAAAATGCCTCCCAGCCTTATGCTATAAGCCCAGTCTCAACTCCTAAGAGAGGAGTGCAGGTTTTCAGTAAGGCTAAAACTGCATCGGCAGCAGGAAGAGAAAGAATGTCTCCTCGAGAATTTGATTCCTCCTTTGAGGACTTGATGCGTAAATCTGAATATAAGTCTGCTTTGGTGCTTGCTCAAAGTTTTTTGCTAAATGACAGCTCTCATTCAAACTTTTCTTTGGTTTATAAAATAGCTTCTTTTTATTTGCTTATGGATAAAGTTTCTTATGCCAGAGAACTTTGGAATAAATATTCAGCCAAAAGCAATATGAATGAAAAAGCGGCTAAGCTGAGAGGTTCGCTTTTTGAAATATCTTTAAAAGCTGCTTGCGGCAATTTTAAAGGATACGAGCTTTTGCTTGCTGATCTAGATCTGAATGCGGTTTCATTGTCTCCATTTGAAAAGTGGAGCTTGAAGATGTCCGAGGGCTATTCCAAGTATGCAAAAAAACAATTCGCAGAAGCTTATAATGCTTTTTTCGCTGCTTCAAAATTGCCAGGCGTTTTACCGCTTGAACAATCAAAAGCCTTGACTTGGGCTGCTGAGGCTGTATCGAAAACAGATCCTTCTCTTTTGGCTTCTTTGTTTAATCAAGTTTCAAAGATTAAGTGCGGCGACTATGGACTTTCTCACACTTTTGCATTGAGGGCGCTGACCGACGAAGCTTCCGCTAACCGTGAATCTGCATTGAATAATATAGCTGAATCTATTGTTTTGACTCCCGATAATTTGGTTTCTATTTTAATTTATTCAAGACTATGGGCGGCAGCGAGGAATTCTGAGAAGGTAATAGAGGCTTCGGCAAAGCTTGATTCTATGAGTTTTGTTAAGACGATTGTGGCGGAAATGCTTGTCTGAATCTGCTTCGCAGATATAATTAGGCTTTCTTTAGGTATTTTGGAGAGATTGCTCTTGCGATTTTTGTCGTTTCATTGTATAAATGCGCGAACAATAAAATCAGGAGGCCTAATTATAGTATGAAGCCTATTCACACATTTGTAGTAACTCCGACACTTCCCGAATCTCTAAAGCCCTTGGAAGCAATGGCCTACAACCTTTGGTGGTGCTGGAACCCGGAAGCCACCTCCCTTTGGCGCAGAATGGCTCCGGAGGCATGGGAAGAGACATATCACAATCCTGTCAAAATGCTTGGAAGCATTTCGCAGGAATTAATCGTAGAACGTGCCGCTGATCCTGCCTTTATGGCAAATGTGAACAGAGTTTATGCCGACTTCCAAAACTATATGGATGACGACCATACTTGGTATGCCAAGAAATATGGTAAAAGCGAACAGCCTGCTGTTGCTTATTTCTCGGCAGAATTTGGTCTTACTGAAAGCGTAAGACTCTACTCCGGCGGTCTTGGAATGCTTGCCGGTGATCATCTTAAGTCTGCGTCTGACCTGGGTGTTCCTTTGGTTGCAGTTGGACTTCTTTACAGAGTTGGTTATTTTAAGCAGAAACTTAATGCCGGTGGCTACCAACAAGAACTTTACCCAGAAAACGACTTTTTCAACATGCCAATTAAACCTGTGCTAGATGACGCAGGCAAACAAATGAGAGTCAGTGTTGAAATGCCTGGCCGCCTTTTGAAGCTTCTGTTGTGGAAACTTCAGGTCGGCAGAGTTTCTCTCTACCTTTTGGACTCCGATACTCCGGAAAATGCCCCTGGTGATCGCTGGATCACTCGCGAGCTTTATGGCGGCGATACTGAAACCCGCATAATGCAGGAAATCGTTCTCGGCATTGGTGGTCTTAGAGCTCTCCACGCACTTAATCTGCATCCCCGCGTTTATCACATGAACGAAGGTCACTCGGCTTTCTTGGCTATTGAAAGAATAGCTGTTTCTATGGCGAGACACAACATGAGCTTCCGTGAAGCTCTTGAATTAACCAGAGCAGGCAATATATTTACAACACACACTCCTGTTCCGGCAGGTATTGACGTGTTCAGCCGTGAACTCATGGAAAAATATTTCACGGATTACTATGGTAAACTGGGTATCAGCTGGCAAGAATTCCTCGATTTGGGCTGGCAGAAAAACACTCCAAAAGGTGACGGTTTCTCCATGGCAGTTTGTGCTCTCAATCTTTGCTGCGAAGCAAATGGCGTGAGCAAATTGCACGGCGAAGTTTCCAGAAAAATGTGGGCAGACCTCTATCCTAAAGTTCCTGCACAGGAAATCCCAATTAAATCAGTAACAAACGGTGTTCATACCGCTTCTTACGTTTCCAACGAAATGGCCGCTCTTTTTGATCGCTATTTGGGTCCGACTTGGCAGAACTGCGGGGAAGATTTCTCAGTTTGGGATGCTATAGAAAAAGTTCCTTCTGAAGAACTTTGGAGAACCCACGAAAGAAGAAGAGAACGACTGGTAGCTTTCGCAAGAAAGAGACTGGAACAGCAGCTCAGAGACAGAAATGCTCCAGCTTCTGAAATAGCAAAAGCTCAGGAAGTTTTAAATCCTGAATGGCTGACAGTAGGTTTTGCCAGAAGATTTGCGACTTATAAACGTGCTACTTTGTTGTTCAAGGACAGAGAGCGCTTGATTAAGATTCTCTGCAATCCTGAAAGACCTATTCAGCTTGTAATAGCAGGCAAGGCTCACCCCAAAGATGAACCTGGCAAAAACTTCATCAAAGAGATAGTCAAATATAGTTCTGACCCCGTATTGAGACGCCACATTGTCTTTATTGAAGACTATGATGTTGTTGTTGCCAGATACTTGGTCCAGGGCGTTGACGTATGGCTTAATAATCCCAGAAGACCTCAGGAAGCCAGCGGAACTTCAGGCATGAAAGCTTCTGCAAACGGCGTTCTTAATCTCTCCATACTTGACGGTTGGTGGGATGAAGGTTACAGCCCTGAAATCGGCTGGGCTATCGGCACCAGAGAAGTCTTTGATTCAACTGATTATCAAGACGAAGTGGAAGCCAACTCTCTCTACGAACTTTTGGAAAAAGAAGTTGCGCCTTTGTTCTACGATTTGTCGACTGACAATTTGCCCCGCAAGTGGATTGGCATGATGAAAGAAGCGATAAGACAAGTAGCTTCATACTTCAATACCAACCGAATGGTCGGCGAATACACAGATAGATTCTATGTCCCCTGCAATAACCGCTACTCTCATCTTTCTGAAAACAAGAGACAGGGAGCGAGAGAACTTGCGGCTTGGATTGACAATGTTAAACGTGTCTGGAAAGACGTTTCAATTCTTGAATTCCATGCTAATGGCAAGTCTTCTCATTCGGTAGGCGACACTGTAGAAGTTACTGCTAAGATCAACCTTTCTGAGCTTAAAGCTAACGATTTGTCAGTAGAGGTCTTCTATGGACCTATTCTTGAGCAGGAAGATCTTTCGGAAGGTGTAATTCTTCCTCTTAAGTCCGCAGGCGAAAAGAACGGCGTAGCTGTTTATGAAGGCGAGATTAAACTCGTTTCAAGCGGCAAGATGGGCTTGGCCTTAAGAGTTGTGCCTCATCATGAAGATACGGTGCATCCTTTGTTGACAGGTCTTATTAAGTGGGCTAAATAATAGCAGTTTGAGCTTTCAGCTCAGCTTTTAGAGAAAAATAGACGATAACAGTTAAAACCAAGTTTATCGGACGAGATTTTGACTGTTATCGTTTTTTTAATTTTAGCTTGTTGCTTTGCTTTTGCCCTTTTCGCTTCACAAGTGTTTTTCTGTAAGAGGCACGGGAGGGCTTTTTGGCGTGGAGCTTTGCCGCCAACGTTGCTAAAAAAATGGTTCCCTGAGGATAAAATCCTCATGGAACCGTTAGATTATGTTCAAGAATTAGCAGTTATGCTGTTTTTGCTCTCCAGCATGCTGTTGCCTGCAGGAGCTCTTTACTTTATTATCAATTCATTCAGCGGCTGAGAGAAGTCCGGATTGTTCTTCTTCCTTGCCTAGCAAATAAAGCATAGGTATGTGGAAGCGTTCTGCCCATGCTGTCTCTGTATGAATGGCCTTTTCGGCAAAATATCCGGCAAGGTTTTCCCCTTCTTCAAAGCCAAAACTTATGAGCAATTCCATCATGTCAAAGTAGGTTTTGGTAATGACTTCTTCGTATTCGCCTGTATCCAAATAAATTTTGGAATCAAATGGCAAATCTTTTGCATTTTCTTTGACATATTTGAAAACTCTGTCATTTCCGCTTCTGGAAAAAGCGGAAGAGAAGCAGGCAGCCTTTTTGAAGTAATCGCTGTATTCCATAGCCATCTGAAATGACATGAGACCGCCCATTGATGAACCGGCTATTACTCTGTCTTCAGCTTCTTTGCTGACATTGTAGTTTTTGTTGACATAGGGTATAACCTCGTTGACTATAAACTCTGCGTAAGCTCTGCCTTCGGAAGTGTAAAGATTCAGTTCTTGCATTCTTAAAGGCGAGTTGGGTATTCCCACTACTATAGTGTTTTTTATTAATCCGGCATTCATCAAGCTGGACAATGTTTCATCAACCTTCCAGTCGGTGAGGGTATAGGATGTTTTGGGTTCAAAGAGGTTTTGCCCGTCATGCATATAAATTGTCATGAATGGCTCTGAAGTTTCAGAGTAGTTGTTTGGAAGCCATACAGCTATTGGACGTTTGTGACGCAGATTTCTGCATTCAAAATTGTCTATGGAGGTCAGTTGGCCTATAACAGGATCTGACTCTACAAAGGTTTTATCCAGCCAGTCGTGAATTGTGATTTCTAAGGTTTGGTCATGTGAAAGCTTGAAAATCATGTTTTTGGGAGGCACCTGTCCAGGTGTTGTAATTGCCTGAGTTTGCCAATTGCCTCTTGTGATCTTCAGCTGTATTGCACTGTTTTTTCTTGCGTTGAACTCGGTGTAATAAGTTCCGTCAACTGCTTGGGTAAGCTTTTTGCCTGCAGGATCCCATTCTCCGAGCTCAAGAAGATTTCCTGTAAGGTATATTGAGTCCGTTTTTGGGGTGTCAGCGAGCAAATTTACGGTAAGTTTTACTCTGATTATTCCGCTGTGAATGTTGTGTTTGCTCATTTTTGCTTTTTCCTTATTCACCTATGGCCTTTTCCATAAGATCTGTGACTATTTTGTTGACTTCTGAAGGATTGGATAATGTTCCGCCTTCCGCCAATACAGCCTGAGCATAAATCAGGTTTGAGAAATCTTTGATTCTGGGATCTTCAGGATTTTTCTTGTAGAGTTCCAAGAGATTGTTCATTAGAGGATGTTCGGGGTTGAGTTCCAGAGAGCGTTTTGTCGGCTCGACCTTTTGGCCAGCTGCTTTCATAAGAGCTTCCATTCTAGGAGAAGTCTCATGAGCTGAGAGATTCAGGCAAGCCAAGGATGAAAGCATTTTTCCTGAGACTTTAACTTCTCTGACGGAGTCTTTAAGGTTTTCTTGCAAGGCTGTCAGAAGATCTTTCATTTCTGCAGATTTTTCCTTAATTTCTTCTTCACGTTTTTTCTTATCTTCTTCGCTTCCTGTTTCTATTTCTGTTTTTGCCAAAGAAACCATCGGATGGTTTTTGTAGTTGGTAACATAGGTTGTCCAGACTTCATCGAATGAATCGGTCAGCAGAAGAACTTCATATCCTTTTTCTTTTGCTTTTTCTATGTGGGGACTGGATTTCAGGGTTTCTATGCTGTCACCGCTGAGATAGTAAATTTCTTTTTGCTCTTCAGGCATTCTTTCAATGTAAGAGTCCAAATTTGTTGGTTCGTCAACTGATTTGGTGGTATTGAAGAGCCCCAGTCTTAAAAGTTTTTCTTGATTTTCATAGTCTCTGGTTATACCTATTTTAAGATTTCTGGAAAAGCTTTTGTAAAACTCATTATAAAGATCGTTTTCTTTTGTGAGCATTTCATAAAGGGTATCCAGGACTTTTCTTGTAAGAGTTTTTCTGATTACTTGAATATGTCTGTCTTCTTGGAGTATTTCTCTGGAAATGTTCAAAGACATGTCAGCAGAGTCTACAACGCCTTTTACAAAGTTCAGGTAGTCTGGAATAAGCTCTTTGCAGTCTTCCATTATGAAAACACGTTTTACATAAAGCTGAATTCCGCCTGGAGCATCGGGCATGTAAGCCATTAGTCCCTGATGTTTGGGCAAGAAAAGTAAAGCCGAAAATGAGCCGGTGAGGCCTTCTACATTGAATCTGAACCATTTAAGAGGTTCCATCCAGTCTGAGCTGATATGCCTGTAGAATTCTTTGTATTCTTCATCGGTGACTTCTGACTCTTTTTTCAGCCAGATTGCTTTCATAGAGTTCAAAGTTTCATCATCTACAACAGTTTCGGGTTCAGTGTCTTTTATAACTTTTCCTTCCTCATCAGTTTTGGGATAGGTTCGTGTAGTTTTCATTTTAATGGGATAGGCTACAAAGTCAGAGTAGCGTCTTACTATGGATTTTATTTCATATTCGTCTGTGAAATCTATCCAAGTTTCGGCTGAATCCGCATCGTCTTCGTCTTTGCTTTCGGGTTCACTCTTTAGATAAAGTTTGATGTCTGTGCCATTTGTTTCTTTTTCGGCTTCTTCTATGCTAAATGAATCTCCGCCTTCAGAAGTCCAAAGGTAGGCTTGTTCTTCTCCAGCTTTTTTTGTGAGGACTTCTACTTTTTTTGCCACCATGAAAGAAGAGTAAAATCCTAAGCCGAATTGTCCTATGAATTGTGATTTGTCTTCTTGAGAGCTTTTTATGGCTTTTAAGAATTCTTTA
>JGI24710J26742_10001425_pt1 | contig 21921 bp, 18 predicted proteins | sample BioPla2DNA2_FD_26742 | JGI IMG/M metagenome (IMG submission 26742) | reverse complement strand
TAAATTTCTTTTTTTATAACATCACCACATGCATATACTTTATCTATATTAGTACGCATGTGTTCATCAACAATAATATAATCATTATCTAATTCAATTCCAAGACTAATCAGATAATTAGTATCTGGAATATATCCAATGTTGACAAATAATCCATCAATCTCTATTAATTCTTCNACTTTTTTTATTTTAACTTTTATAGCACTCAATTTATTGTTTGTTGGGATCAACTTACTTACTGTACTGTTATATTTAATTTCAATATTTTTTAGATGCTTCAACTTTTTTTGTGTAGTTTCCTCAGCTGTAAAATAATCTCGTCGATGAATTATTATTACCTTTTGACAAATGCTGGATAAGTAAATGGCATCTTCGATTGCACTATTGCCACCACCTACAACGGCAACAATTTTATCCTTATAAAAAGAACCGTCACATAGTGCACAGAAGCCTACTCCTTGCCCAATCAACTGCTCTTCGTTTTCAAGACCTAATTTTCGAGGAACGCGTCCACTGGCTATAATAACAGATTTACTTTTTATTTTTTCTAAATCAGTTTGAATTATTTTATAATCCCCTAAATCTTTTATTTCTAAAACATTTCCATATCTGTAAGTAACACCGTTTTCAATAATTTGTTTATACATGTTTTGTGATAAAATAGAACCTTCTATTGTTGGAAAACCGGGATAATTTTCAATATTAAAAATGTTATTTAACTTTCCACCAGGTGCGCTTTTTTCAATTATCGCCACATTAATATTTGCGCGTTTCAAATACATAGCTGCTGTCATTCCAGCTGCACCACTACCTATTACCACACAATCAAAAGTTAACACGCTCAACATTCTCCTCATCATTATATAAATTACTTAGTTTGGAACCTTTATTCTTAATAATATATAAGATAATCCCAGCAATTATCATTAATATGGAAGTAAATTGTGCGATTTTTAGATTATGATACATCAAACTATCAGTTCTCAAGCCTTCTATAAAAAATCTTCCTATTCCATACCAAACTAGATAAAAAGCAGTTGGTTGCCCTATTTTTATATACTTGTATCTACGAACAAACAAAATAATAATGAATCCTATTAAACACCATAGTGATTCGTAAAAAAAGGTCGGATGGTNGTAAACGCCGTTAATTTGCATCCCTTCAATTACAAAATTAGGAANAAATAAACTCTTTAAAAAGGCTAAACTTGTCGCTGAGCCATAAGCTTCTTGATTAAAAAAATTGCCCCAACGTCCTATTGACTGCCCTATTAGTAAGCCCACCACAATTATATCCAATAACCTAAAAGTATTGATTTTATGTTTTTTGCTGTAAAAAATTATAAATAATAAGCCGGCAATAATGGAGCCGTGGATTGCTAATCCACCTTCCCATACTTTAAAAATATTAATAACACTAGTTTTATAATAATCCAAATTAAATGACACATAATACAATCTCGCACCAATAATCGCAAAAGGTATTAAATAAAAAAATAAATTAATCATAAAATCTTCAGTGATAGCCCATTTTTTTGCTTCGTTAATAGCTAAAGTTCCACCTATTAACAAACCCGACAAAATCATCACTGAATACCAATAAATTTTTATACTTCCTAAATCCAAAAAAATTGCATTCATCTAAGAATTCCTCCTTAATATTGGTTCAATAATTAATGCACTCATTAATAAATTCATTATTGAAATACATATAGCCACCACAAAACTCATAAGAATTCCTCCTATTTCAAAATGACTCCCCAATATAAAATCAACTATATTTAGTATAAAAACATTTATGAAGGGGTAAAATAAACCGAGTGTCAAACCAGTGATAGGTAAAGTTAACCATACCAATATAGGTTTTATAGTTTTGTTCAATACATAAATTAAGATAGCTGATACTAATCCCCAAAAACCAAAATAACTATCATCTATATAAATTGTTTTTTTAAAAATTAATGACACTGCAATTAATACTAATGCATAACCAAACATGTGTATTAACCAATCTATAAAACTATTTAACCTTTTAGATTGGTTTTTTATGATTACTATTTTCATCATCTCATCTCCTAAAAAATATTATATTATTTAATGTTGTATTTCATATTATATAATATTTCAAAAAATATTACAATTATTTACACAAAAAACATTGTGTCTGAAATACGTTATTATTATTTTCCTTTTAATTCGTATAATATATTTCTTAACTCCATAGCTTTTTCAAAATCTAAGTTTTTAGCTGCTTCCTTCATCCCTTCTTCGATATTCATCATTAAATTTATTTTTTCTTTCTTACTTAACTTTTTTGGTTCTACATTTTCAACTTTCTCTGTATTACTTATTAAATCTCTAATTTCTTTTTTAATTGTTTTGGGTATTATATTATTCTCATCATTGTATTTTTGTTGAATAGAGCGACGACGATTTGTTTCTTTTATAGCAATTTCCATAGACTCACTAATAACATCAGCATACATTACAACTCGACCATTTTCATTTCTAGCTGCTCTACCAATTGTTTGAATTAAACTTCTATGACTACGAAGGAATCCTTGTTTATCAGCATCTAAAATAACTACCAAGCTTACTTCAGGTAGATCAAGTCCTTCTCTTAATAAATTGATTCCTACTAAAACATCATATTTTCCAATTCTTAAATCTCTAATTATTTTTAATCTTTCTAAGGTTACAACCTCACTGTGTAAATATGCCACCTTTATGTCCATCTTTTTCAAATAAGCGGTTAATTCTTCTGCCATTTTTATCGTTAATGTTGTGATTAACGTTCTTTCGTTTTTCGCAATTTGTTCATGAATATTACTTATTATATTATCAATTTGACCTTTTGTGGGTTTTACCTCAATAATAGGATCTAAAAGACCCGTCGGCCTTATTATTTGTTCCACGACCAAATTCTTACTCTTTTCTAATTCATAATTCCCAGGTGTTGCCGAAACGTAAATAACGTTTTTTACTTTTTTTTCAAATTCTTCGAATTTTAGTGGTCGATTATCTTTAGCGCTGGGTAATCTAAAACCATATTCTACTAAGTTTGTCTTTCGAGCTTGATCACCATTATACATTCCACCAATTTGTGGAATAGTTACGTGGGACTCATCTATAACTAACAAATAATCTTCACCAAAAAAATCAATTAAAGTAGTTGGTGTTTCACCTGCCTTTTTTAAGGCAATATGACGAGAATAGTTTTCAACACCTCGACAAAAACCAGTTTCTNCCAACATTTCCAAATCATAATTGGTTCTTTCGGACAATCTCTGATACTCTAATAATTTACCTTGACTTTTAAATTTTTGAAGTTGTTCTTCTAATTCTTCACGGATATTATTGATTGCGATTTTTAATTTTTCTTCACTAGTAACAAAGTGACTAGCAGGAAAAATACTAATTGATTTTTTATTACTTATTATTTCACCAGTTAAAGTGTTGAATTCGTTGATTTTTTCAATTTCATCACCAAAAAAATCAATTCTTAATGCCTGACCATGTTGACTTATTGGCACAATTTCTAAAATATCTCCTCTGACTCTAAAGGATCCCCTTTTTAAATCTATATTGTTCCGTTCATATAGCATATCAATTAATTTTTCAATAATGACATCCCTATCTATTTGATCGCCAACGTTTAAAGTTAGAGTTTTGTTTTTATATTCTTCTATCTCACCTATACCGTATATGCAAGATACTGATGCTACAACAATAACATCTTTGTGGTTTAAAAGCGCTGAAGTTGCCGAATGTCTTAGTTCATCTATTTCATCATTAATTGAAGCGTCCTTTTCAATGTATGTATCTGTTTTAGCTACATAAGCCTCTGGNTGGTAATAATCGTAGTACGAAACAAAATACTCTACACGATTGTTTGGAAAAAGTTCTTTTAGTTCGCTATAAAGTTGTCCCGCTAGTGTTTTATTGTGAGCAAGAACAAGAGTTGGTTTTTGAATTTTTTCGATAACATTTGCTATTGTAAATGTTTTACCAGTACCTGTTGCACCTAATAAAACTTGATGCTTTTTATTTTCTTTTATTCCGGTTATTAATTGTTTAATTGCTTGTGGTTGATCACCTGATGGTTTGTATTTTGACTTTATTTTGAACATTTTTTCACTCCTTCCATTCTTATTTATTTTAACACCTTTTCTAGATATTAACAATGATTTAAATTTATTAGTTATACTGCGGCTTTAATTATAAAAAAACTGCATTACTGCAGTTTTATTCATTTTTATTTATCTTAAATGTAATGTGATAACTATCTCCAAAATCTAGTTCATCTAAATCAACATAAAATCCTAAATTTTCAATTTTTTTAGAATACTCACGTATTTCATTTAGAACCTCATTAAAACTTTTGGTTGCATTTTCATTGATTTCGGTATCATTAACACCAGGAATCGTATAATCAACCTTATAATCATCATTATAAATATTTGCTGAATTAGAATCAAATATTTGATTATTTTGACTATTATCAAGATCATCAAAGTTAAAATTATAATCTGGTGCTGTAAATGTATTATTATTTAAGATTGTAGTCTCTTCTGAACTTACTTCATTATTTTCAGTTTTGGGTGTATCAAAAACATCAGTGTTATTAATTTCTGAAAAGATGGTTTCACTACTTTCTATATTATCANTTTTATTTTCATTCGCTTCATTATTTTCAATATTATCGAAATTACTTTCAGTTGATGAAGTTAAATCAAAATTAAAATTATCAAAATAGTTATCTGGAGTTGCTTCTTGATTATCATTTTCGCTAATAAAACTAAAAAATTTTCCAGAAATAAGATTAGAATCCTCATTATCTTTTGGTTCTTCGGGTTTCTCATCGATAAACTCTTCATCTACTTTTAATAAACTATCAAAATCTACTGGAGGCTTTTCGACGTTGATTTCTTCAGCATTTTGTTCTATTTTATCAATATCTAAAAATCCTGGTTTAAAATCAGTTTCTTGTTCNTTGATTGAATCTAGACTTTCACTTGCTGGGTTAATTAGTTGCTCTTTTGGATCAAATTCATCAAAAATTTCTATTTCTTCAATAATAGGTGAAGATGGTATATTAAAAATTCCCTTCGGTTCTTCTTTATTCATAAAAATATCCTCTCTCAGGTTTTTTTCCGTACTCTCCTCAGTGTTTAATAATTTATCTATTTCCTTATCAGTTTTTCGAACAGTTAGTCGTTCTTTAATTATTCTATTTAACATCTCTTTTTGTTGCTCTTTTGGATCAAGTCTCAATAAAGATCTAGCATGTCTTTCAGAAATTTGATTATTTAACAAAGCTTCTTGAACTTCCTCATCTAGATTTAATAGACGAAGTTTGTTTGATATAGTAGATTGCGTACGATCTAATTTAGTTGCTAAAGACTCCTGATTTAAATACCCCATATCTAATATTTTTTTATATGAAATTGCTTCTTCAATTGGTGTCAAATCTTTTCTTTGTATATTTTCTATTAGAGCAACCTCAGCGCTGTCGCGGTCATTTAAATTATTAATAATAGCCGGAATAGTTTCTTTTCCTGCCAAAACACTAGCCTTATATCTTCTTTCACCTGCTATAATTTCATATTTATCTCCAATTTCCCTTACCAAAATAGGTTGAATCACACCATGCTCCTTAATTGAACCAGCTAATTCATTAATTGCATTTTCATCAAATTTTATTCTGGGTTGAAATCTATTTGGTAAAATATCATCCAGTTTTAACTCAAGTACTCTCTTTTCTTCCACAACGGTACCTCCTTTTTATTCTTTTATAGATATATAATACTATATTTTGGGAAATAAAACAATGTTTTTTGGGAAATATTTCCCAAAAAAAATAAAGTGATTTTTTTATTCACTTTATAATGGTTTTTTCTTGATTTTTTCCACTCTTCTAGGATACATTTTATCTGTTTTTTGACTTTTTCGAATTAATACTAAACTTCTTACGCTGTTTTCNAATGGTAAATGAAATTCTTTTATCTCTATTAATTCACTTTTCAGTTTATTTAATGCGTTTTCAGATGAATTTATTTCCCGGGAAATATTTCCTTTCATGGAAATAAAATATTTGTCGATTTTTGTTATTGGGATACAATATTCCAACAAAATATTTAAGGGTGCTACTGCACGGGCAGTTACAACATCAAATTTCTCTTTATTTTTTTGACCAAAATCTTCAATTCTACTATGAATAGCAACAACTTCTTTAAGATTTAACTTGTTTATAACTTCATTTAAAAAGTTTATTCGTTTCATTAAAGAATCTATTAAAGTAACCTTTAATTCTGGATATAAAATTTTAATTACAATGCCAGGAAATCCTGCTCCTGACCCTACATCACATAATGTACTTTCCTGGTCTAAGTTAATTATTTTAACTATTGTAGCTGAATCGTAAAAGTGTTTTAAATACACATCCTCTTTTTGGGTAATACTAGTCAAATTTATTTTTTTATTCCACTCAATTAACAGTTTATAATATTTTTGAAATTGCTCTAATTGAGTAATTGTAAGTTCTATTCCTAATTTACTCATCTCTTTAATAAAGTTATCTTCAGTCATTTTTATCACCTTTTTTCAAGTATATCATAAGTATTGATATATCTGACGGGTTAACACCGCTAATTCTAAGTGCTTGTCCTAGTGATGTTGGTCTAATTTGCTTTAGTTTCTGAACTGCCTCACTAGCTAAATTATGAATTTTTTCATAATCTATGTTCTCTGGAATCTTTTTTGCTTCTAATTTTATCATTTTCTCTGCTTCTTTTTGAGCTTTGTTAATATATCCTTCGTATTTAATGTTTATTTCTACTTGTTCGATTATTTCTTGTTCAAAGGGAATATCAATAAACTGGCGAAGTTTAGAAATAGTTATTTCCGGTCTTTTTAAGATATCATACATTGTTATTCCATCTTTTATAAGAGCTGAATTAATACTTTTTAAATAATCATTTATTTCATTAGTTGGATTTAATTTACTTATTTTTAATAATTTTTCTAATTGTTCAATATTTTTGGTTTTTGCTTTAAATTTACTATATTGCTCCTCATTAATAAGCCCTGCATCGTATCCTTTTTGTCTCAATCTTATATCAGCGTTATCATGGCGCAAAAGTAAACGATATTCTGCTCTGGAAGTAAGTAGACGATAAGGGTCGATTACACCCTTTGTTACTAAATCATCGATTAATACACCTATATAAGCTTCGTTTCTTTTTAAAATTAAAGGTTCTTTTCCTTCTAATTTGAAAGATGCATTTATTCCGGCAATTAATCCTTGACATGCTGCTTCTTCATAACCACTAGTACCGTTAATTTGCCCGGCCGTATATAAGTTTTTAATAATTTTTGTTTCTAAACTTTGCTTTATTTGAGTTGGATTAATCGCATCATATTCGATTGCATAAGCGTATTTTAAGATTTTAGCATTTTCCAAACCTTCTATACTACGAACTAACTGTTCTTGGATATCATAAGGCATACTTGTTGATAAACCCTGCATATAAATATCGTCATAATATCTACTTTCTGGTTCTAAAAAAATCTGATGACGATCTTTATCACTAAATCGAACAACTTTGTCTTCAATTGATGGGCAATATCTAGGTCCTACACTAGTGACATCTGCTAAACCACCATACATGCTAGATTTAGTTAGATTATCATTAATAATTTGATGAAGTTTTTTATTAGTATATGTTAAATAACAAGGTTCTTGTTTTTCAATGTCATAATCATAATTAATATCATGATTAAATCTTAATGGTATCTTATCACCAGTTTCGATTTTTGTTTTACTAAAATTAATAGAATTTTTATCAATTCGAGGTGGGGTTCCTGTTTTTAGACGAATAATTTGAAAACCTAATTTTTTTAAATTATCACTTAAGTATAGACTAGGTTCTTCATTATGTGGACCTTTTCTAGTTCTAGTATCTCCTATTAAGATATCAGATTTTAAATAAGTACCCGTTGTTAATATTACAATCTCACCTAAAATTATACTTTCATCTTTTAAAATAACACCTTTTATTTTTTGTTCTTCTATAATTAAATCTTCAACCATACCTTCTAAAATATCTAAATTTTTTTGATTTTTTAAGACCTTTATCATTTCTTTTGGATAAACTATTTTGTCAATTTGTGCTCTTAAACTTTGAACAGCAGGTCCTTTCTTACTATTTAATTTTTTTATTTGAATTTGGGATTTATCGGCAATTTTGCCCATTTCTCCACCTAAAGCATCTATTTCTCTAACAACAACTCCCTTTGCACTGCCTCCAATTGATGGATTACACGCCATATCGGCAATGTTATTTATGTTACTAGTTATCAGCAATGTTTTGTGCTTTTTTCGTGCTGATGCTAAAGCTGCCTCACAACCTGCATGACCCCCACCAACTACAATTATTTCATATTTCATTTTTACNCCCCCTACTATTAGTTTTGTTAGTTAAATTGAAAAAAGGTTAAAAAACCTTTTTACCATAAACTGTGTTTTTTCATTTCTTGTTTTATTTNTTTTAACATATATTTAATCCCTTTATTTAATAAGATTTGAACTAAATCCCACCCAGTGCCTCTATTTCCCTCTATTATTAATGGACCTTTTTCCATATCTATTAAAGGAGTTAAGCCTCCAGCATGAAAATTATCTACGACAGTATTCCCTTNTCCGATTCTTGCGGCCATAAAAAATATATCGGCCTTACCATTTATTGCAAAAGTCATTAATTCCGCTCTCTACACCTCAATCTTTGTATTAAAAGTATAACACAAATAGTGTTAATAAACAATTATTTACTTTCCTAAACAAAACTGTTTAAATAATTGTTCTATCAACTCATCTTCGTACGTTTCTCCAATTATTTCCCCTAATTGTTGCCATATATTTTTAAGATCTATCTCGAGCATATCTATATATTCTGAATTAACTATTCCTTTTTCAATATCTTCAATAATTTTTACTATATTTTTTAATATTGAAATGCTTCTAGCATTTGTTAAATAAGTTAAATCTTGTGTAATAATTTTTTCTAAATTATACATTTCTTTGATACAATTTTTTAATTCTTCAAAACCTAAATTATCTTTAGTACTCATATAAACAATATTACTATCTGTCAGATATTTTTCTTCAATTTTTTTATCTAAATCTATTTTATTAATTATAATTATATGATTTTTATATTTTAATTTAGAAATAATTTCTAGGTCCTCTTTTGTTATTTCTTCATTATTATTTAAAACATATAACACTAAATCTGATTTATCAGTTAATTCTAAACTCTTTTTTACTCCAATGCTTTCTACAACATCCTCTGTTTTTCTTATTCCGGCTGTATCAATTATATTTAATAATAAACCACCTATATTAAGTGTACCTTCCACAATATCTCTTGTTGTTCCTGGAATATCAGTGACAATCGCTTTATCCTCATCTATTAATTTATTCAAAATACTACTTTTACCAACATTTGGTTTTCCTATTATAACTGTTTTTATTCCTTCTTTTATTATTTTTCCATTTTCGCTTTCTTCAAGTATTTTAGTTATTTGTTTTTTTATGTTTTTCATTTTCTTTTCTAAATCCTTAATAGTAAGCTCTTCAATATCTTCATATTCTGGATAATCAATATTTACTTCTATATTAGCAATCACTTCAAGAATTTTTTGCCTTAAAGTTTTTATTAAATTAGAAACTTTACCTCCAACTTGATTTATTGCTAATTCACGTGATTGTTCAGTTTTAGAATTAATTAAGTCCATAATTCCTTCAGCCTCAATTAAATCTATTCTTCCATTTAAAAAAGCTCTTTTAGCAAACTCTCCTGGTTCTGCTAAACGACATCCTATATTTAATAACATTTCTAATATTTTATTGGTGGTTGCAATTCCACCATGACAATTAATCTCGACAATATTTTCACGTGTAAAAGTTTTAGGAGCATGCATTACAGAAATTAAAACTTCATCAATTATTTTTTCATTTTCACTTATGTGACCATAATTTATCGTGTGAGAAGCAACTTTTTCTAAATTTTTACCTATGAAAATACTATTTACCTTTTTTATGGCATCATCACCACTAACGCGTATTATTGAAATTGCTCCAATTCCAAGTGCTGTAGAGATTGCAACAATTGTATCATTCATTTTATCACCACAATCTATTTAATTCCTTTCATTTATATTTTTTTTACTTAAAGTTGGTTATTAAGTATTATATATCATAATATTTATTTTGCAAACAAAAAACAATTATTTTATTAATATAAACAATTGTTTTATTTGTTCTACCCTTTATATTTAATCATTATATAACGGTTAGGCTCACTTCCGCTACTTTCACTTTCTAATTCATGGAAAGTACTTATAACTGTATGAACAATTCTTCTTTCATATGAATTCATTGGATCAAGCTGAACGTCGACTTTAGTTTTCAACACTTCTTTACAAATTTTTTTAACTTCATATTCTAAATATTTTCTTTTTTTAGATTTGTAATCAGAAACNTCAATATTAAGTTTTATATTGAAAGGTGTTTTATTATTTAATATTTGTTTCAATAAAGACTGGATAGCTGCTAGGGTTTTTCCATCCTTACCTATAATTATAGAATTGTTTGATGTAATTAGATTTACATTTAGTAATTCTTCTCTAATTTTTATTTCACACTTTATATCCACATTCATTAGTTCTGATAATCTTGAAAAATGATCTTTTATAAATGAGATTAAATCAATGTTTTTTAAAACAGCTAACTCACACTTCCTACCTTTAAATAATCTACCTTCAATTTCATTGTAATTTGCTAAAATTTCAGTTTCGTCTACATTTAATTTAGAAAGCGCTTTTTCTAATACTTCTTCCTTTGTTTTTCCTTCAAAATTATGAATTTCCAACATTTTTTTTACTTCCTTTCATAACTAAATTTTGAAAAATTGTAAAACCACTATTAAAAATCCAATAAAGACCAATTCCAGTAGTTAAATTAAATGAAAACACAGATATCATTATTATCATTATATTAGTAGTTAGCTTCATTTGTTTTTCTTGTTCCGAAGACATAGCAACTGTTTTATTCATTTTAAATGAAAAATAAGTTGTTGTTATTATTAGTATAATAAAAATAACATAGTAATATTGATTTAATTTAAACGCTTCCATAGGAGTACGTCTTAATTCGAATAAATTTAAAAAATTTTCTTCAAATAACACCGGTATCCTATTTATTGCTTCGAAAAAGGCAAAGAACAATGGTATTTGAATAAAAGCAAATAAGCACCCAGACATAGGTTTAATATTATATTTTTTATATATTAGCAATTGTTCTTGACTCTTCATCATTAATGAATCACGATCATTCTTATTCTCATATTTTTTATTTAATCTATCTAGTTCTGGTTGTGCTTTTTTCATATTTTCAGATTGTGATGCTGTTTTAGCGGTGATTGGCATTACTATTAATCTTAATAAAATTGTTACTGTTATTATAGCAAAACCATAACTATTTAATAAATCACCAAATTTCAGTAACAGTAAGGCTAGTGGTTTTACAAAAATTGTTGTCCACAAACCCTCGTAACCACCATCAGTAATTTCAAATTCTGAACATGGTTTTAATTTACTTATATCAATATTATTCTTTTTATAAATTTCAATAGTCTCTGACTTTTGAGGTTGACATAATACATTTTCGGTATATAATTTACCTTCATGATTAAAATTTTTAGTACAACCGGTCATTGTCAATAAAAAAAACATAATTAGGAATATTTTTAGATATTTTTTCTTCATTTATAATTCTCCTTCGTTATTTTAAAATATTTAAAGTTCTTATAACTTTATTTATATCTGATTCTATTTCTTGGAATGTTTTAGAATTAATTCCACTATTAACCATTATAATACAATTAAATCCATTTTGATAGTTATTTTTAGAAATAATTGATTTTAATTGTCTTTTTATTTTGTTACGGCGCACTGCTTTTCCAATTTTTTTACCAATTGAAAATCCGAAAAAATAATTTTTTTCGGGTGTTTTTTCAACATAAAAACTTAAATATTTATAACGATAAGGTTTGTTATTAGTTATTATCCTATTGTAATCCTTATTTTTTTTTAATATATTCTTTTTTTTCATATTTCACTCCATAGAATAAAACACTACAATATAGCAGTGTTTAACGAGATAAAACTTTACGTCCTTTTTTACGTCTTCTATTTATTATATTAGTTTTCATACGTGCAAAAAAACCATGCTTTCTACTCTGTTTTCTTTTTTTCGGTTGAAAAGTTCTTTTCATTTATAACACCTCCTGAACTTAATTCACATTTGTTGTTATAATTATATATATGTTTTTTTCTTTTGTCAAATGTTATCCACACAATATTGTTAATTACTTTATAATGGTTCCTTTATTTTGTTATCTTATTAACTATTATCCACAATTATGTGGAAAACTTTAAAATTAAATTTGTGAATTATCAAAAGTTTTCCACAAAAGTGGGGAAAACTATGTTTTAAACCGTTTTTAATGTGGAAAAGTCGTTTTTTGCTTGGTTTTTTATTATTTTTGGTGTAAAATGTTGGTAGTAGTAATGTGAGGTGAGGGTTTTGTGGAAATAACTTCTATATGGGATACTTTTTTAAAGAAAGTTCAAAATAATTTAGCACCTATGTTATATGAAGCATGGTTTGCAGAAACAAAATTGATAACACTTAATGATAATAAAGCTACTGTATTAGTTCCTATGCTTATTCATAAAAAACATTTAAAAGAAAATTATAATACATTAATAGAAACTATTTTTAATGAAGTAACAGGGTCTAATTTTATATTTGAGTATTTAACAGAAGAAGAAGTAGAACAAAAAAAAGATCAAAAATTGTTTTTTTCTGAAGTAGATAATACCGAAATTTTTCAATCAAATTTAAATCCTAAATACCTTTTCGAAAATTTTGTAGTAGGGGATAGTAATAAATTTGCTAAAACTACTGCTATTGCTGTCGCTGAAAAACCGGGAATTATGTATAATCCTTTATTTATATATAGTAATAGTGGTTTAGGAAAAACTCATTTAATGCATGCTATAGGAAATTATATTATTCAAAACAGCAATAAAAGAGTATTATATGTAACTAGTGAGCAATTTGTTAATGATTTTATTGAATTATATAGAAAAAATAAAAGTGATAATAATTTTAATGAAGTTGAAAACTTTAAGAAAAAATATCGTGATATTGATGTCTTAATGATAGACGATATTCAATATTTAGAAATAGCTAATAAAACGCAACAAGAATTTTTTAATACTTTTAATGAACTTCACACAAATAATAAACAAATAATTATTTCATCAGATAGATCACCGGATGATTTGAAGCAATTAGAGGATAGATTAAGAACACGATTCACTTGGGGATTAATGGTGGATATCATGCCACCCAATTTTGACCTTAGATTATCAATTATTGATAAAAAAATCGAAAGTCATGGATTAAGTAGTAGTTTTCCACAAGAAGTTAAAGAATATATTGCTAGTAATTGTATAGGTGATATAAGAAAATTAGAAGGTGCGATAACTAGAGTAGTAGCCTACGCGACTATGATGAGTGGTTCAGATATAACACTGAATTTAGCAACGGAAGCTCTTAAAGACTATTTTGGGAATTGTATTAGTTCGAAAAATAATATTGAACAAGTTCAAATCTTAGTAGCCAACCTATATAATATATCTGTTGATGACCTAAAAGGAAAGAGGAGGGTTACTTCAATAGCAGTTCCTAGACAAATTGCTATGTATATTTGTAGAACTGTTTTCAATGAACCACTGGCGAAAATTGGATTGTTATTTGGGGGGAAAGATCATACTACAGTTATCCATTCAGTTGAAAAAATTAAAAAAGAATTAAAAAAGAATCTAGAGTTAGAAAAAGAAATTAATAAAGTAATAAAAGATCTAAAATAAGATGTTAATAAGTAATCAAATAATTATAGTTTTCAACATTTTTATATACCTGTTATCGTGTGTAATTGTTACAAAAATGGACTTTTCCACAATATCCACATCTATAATAATAATATATTCAAAAAAATAATAATAAAGGAGAATTTTATGAATTTTGAAATAGAACAAAAAAAACTAATTGAACATTTAAATTATGTAATTAAGGGAATATCAAATAAAAATTTAATACCTATACTGAATTGTATTAAAATGGAATTAACTAACGATGGACTTTATTTGTTAAGTACAAATAATGATATAGCTATAAAATCATTTATTCCAGCAAATGAAATAACAGCAATTAAATCAACTGGTATTATTGTTGTATATGGAAAATATTTATATGAAATAATAAAAAAATTACCTAGTGAAATTATTAGCATTGAGGAAGTCTTAGAAGATAAAATTAACATCTTCACTCCAAAGTCATCGTTTTATTTAAATTGTAACAAAGTAGATGATTTTCCTATCTTAAATTTAGAAGAAACAAACGAACCTATTCTAATTAATAAGAAAGTTTTAAAAAATTTAATAAATCAAACAATATTTGCAACAAGTCTTGAAGAATCTAGGCCTGTTTTAACAGGTATAAATTTCCAGATAATAAATAATAAATTAAAATGCACGGCTACAGATTCGTATAGATTAGCCTCTAAAGAAATTGAACTAGATCAAAAAACTGAAAACGAATTAAATATAATTATTCCTGGAAAAAACATGGTAGAATTAAATAAAATAGTTAATGATGAAGATGATGTTGCAGAATTACACATTTTTAATAATAATATAATATTTAAGTTTTCAAATATTGTTTTTATGTCACGGTTGATTAATGGGACATATCCAAACACTTCAGCTTTAGTGCCTAATGAATTTAATTTGAAATTTAAAGTTAAAAAGACAGATATTTATAATTCTATCGATAGAGCCTCTTTGTTAACTAATGAATATGAAAAACATACAATTAAACTAGAGTCTCAAAATAATGAAGTAATAGTATCCTCAAATATCCCTGAAATTGGAAAAGTTGAAGAGCGATTAATTGTAGAAAAAAATAATGATAATAATATAACTATTTCATTTTCCGCTAAATATATGTTAGAAGCATTAAGATCTGTTGAAGAAGAATATATAGAATTATTATTTAATGGTGAATTAAAACCATTTATTATTAAAAATATAGAGGATGATTCATTACTTCAATTAATTTTACCAATCCGAACATACTAACTTAATGTCTGAAACAACCTAAATTAGGTTGTTTTTTTATTTTTATTTTATTTAAGACATATATTTGATTATTTTAGACAAAAAAATAAAAATAAATATAAAATACAGTATTATAGAAGGGAATTCGCATTTTTTGTCGAATTATATTAGTAAGGAGGTGAAATTATGGAAAAGTACGAAATAAACACATCAACCATTGCAATTCTTGCTCTAGATGGTGATAAAAGTAAAGTAATTGAAGAGGATGATAGTTTTATAATTAATAGAACAACTCCAAAAATTATTGATGATAGTTGTCGTTATTTTGGAAGTTCTTATTTAGGTAGATTTGAGGGAAGTAAAAACTTCTTAGGAGGTACAATTTATAAATGTCCAATAATAATTGAAGAAACACGTGAAATTATTTTTTTTCCTACAGGTTCTGCTCGTTCTACTGAATGTTCATGGATCTCTTTAAATAAGATTTCTCATTATGAAAAGAAAAAAGATCAAACAATAATTCATTTCAAAAATGGAACTTCTTTTGTGCATCCTATATCATATTCCTCATTTGAAAATCAAATTTTAAGAGCATCTAGATTAGAATCAATCTTAAGACAAAGAAAATCTATTTAAAAAGCGTTTAACAACGCTTTTTTTGTTTTATAAGGTCTAAAATTATGGTATAATGTATCTGTAGGTATAGGGGGTTAACATTGGTTAAAAGTTGAAAAAAACGCCTAAAATAAGAAAAGAGGGAAAAATGGTATTAAAAGATCTTACAATTACTAATTTTAGAAATTATAAAAATTTAACAACATCATTTAGTCCTAATGTAAATATTATTTATGGCAATAATGGGGAAGGAAAAACTAATTTATTAGAAAGTATATATGTTTTAGGTTTAACAAAATCTCATAAATCATTAATCGATAACCATTTAATAAAAAATGAATCACAGTATGCCCGTATATCTGGAGTAGTTAATAATGGTTTAATGAATTCGAAATTAGAAATAACTATTGAACCAAAAAAAAAGCAATTAAAAATTGATGGAAACTCAATTACAAAAGTTGCTGACTATTTAACTAAAATGAACATAATTATATTTTATCCAGAAGATTTAGAGTTAATAAAAGGTTCACCGATGGAAAGACGGAGATATTTAAATATTCAATTATCCCAAATTCATCCTAATTATTTAAAAGTTTTAAATGATTATAATAAAATATTAAAGCAAAGAAATGAAATATTAAAAAATTATAACAGAACTAAAAAACTAAATCAGGATTATTTTGATATTGTAACTGATACACTAATTGAAAAAGGGACCAAGTTATATCTATATAGGGAAAATTATATTAAGAATGTTAATCAAAATATAAGGGATATTTACTATAATATTATGAATATAAAAAACTTTAAAATAATTTATAATCCATCAGTTAATATTGAAGTATATAAAAGGCAAGAAATTTTTGAAAAGTTTAAAGAACAACTAAATCGAAATTATGAAATGGAAATTAAAACAGGAATAACTTCGATCGGCCCTCATAGAGATGATTTTGATTTTATGATAGGAAATAACAATCTAAAAAACTATGGATCCCAAGGTCAGCAAAGAAGTGCTGTTTTATCTTTAAAATTATCAGAAATACCTATTTTTAAAAGTTATAAAAACACATATCCTATTTTATTATTAGATGATGTGTTTAGTGAATTAGATGATTATAAAAAAAACAATTTATTGAGATATATTGTTAATGATATTCAAACTTTTATTACAACCACAGATTTGAAAAGTATTAATCAAGATATCTTAACCCAAGCAAAAATAATTAAAATAGAAAATAGCAACATCGTTTGCAAAGAAGAGGTGTAACAAATGGAAAAAGAACAACATTATGATTCTTCCGATATTCAAGTATTGGAAGGCTTAGAAGCAGTAAGAAAAAGACCAGGAATGTATATTGGAGCAACTAGTTCGAGAGGGTTGCATCATTTAGTATGGGAAATAGTTGATAATGCAATAGATGAAGCATTAGCTGGATATTGTGATGACATTGAAATAATCATAAATCCAGATAATTCAATAACCGTTAAAGATGACGGAAGAGGAATCCCAACAGGAATTCACGAAAAAACAAAAAAATCAACTGTTGAAACAGTTTATACAGTCCTTCATGCTGGTGGAAAATTTGGAGGAGGGGGTTATAAAGTTTCAGGCGGTTTGCACGGAGTTGGAGCAAGTGTTGTTAACGCTTTAAGTAGTTGGTTAGAAGTAACTGTTTATCAAAGTGGAAAAGTACACTATATGCGTTTTGAAAAAGGTGGAAAACCAGTTGAAAATTTAAAAGTTGTTGATGAATGTTCTATTGAACGAACAGGAACAACAGTTACTTTTAAACCTGATCCAGAAATATTTACTGAAACAACAAGTTTTGATTATGAAATACTAAAAACTCGCGTACGCGAATTAGCATTTTTAAACAAAGGTTTAAGAATAATCATAATGGACGATAGAATAGAAGATAAAAAAGAAACATTTTACTACGAAGGTGGTATATGTGAATACGTTCAAATGATTAATAAGAATAAAAATGCCATTCACGAAAAAATTGTTTATATAAATGGTCAAGAAAAAGATATTTCAATTGAAATAGCTTTTCAATATAACTCAGGATATAATTCTAATTTATATTCCTTTACCAATAATATAAATACTTATGAAGGTGGAACTCATGAAGAGGGTGTAAGAAGAGCCTTAACAAGAGTAATAAACAATTATGCTAAAAAAACAAATATCTTAAAATCAAATGATGATAGTCTTAGTGGCGAAGATGTTAAAGAAGGATTAACTATGATTATTTCTTGTAAACATCCTAACCCACAATTTGAAGGACAAACCAAGACAAAATTTGGAAATAGTGAAGTCAGAAAAATAGCTGATAACATTTTCAGTGAAGGATTTGAAAGATTTTTATTAGAAAATCCTAATGAAGCTAAAATAATAATTGAAAAATGTATGACTGCTGCTCGCGCTAGAATCGCTGCTAAAAAAGCAAGAGAATTAACAAGAAGAAAAACAGCNCTTGAAGTATCAAGTTTGCCTGGTAAACTTGCTGATTGTTCTTCAAAAGATGCTAGCATTTCTGAAATGTTTATTGTGGAAGGGGANTCGGCAGGTGGTTCAGCTATAGGAGGACGAGATTCCAGAACTCAAGCTATATTACCTTTAAGAGGAAAAATATTGAATGTGGAAAAGGCTAGATTAGATCGTATTTTAGCGAATGAAGAAATAAGAAGTTTAATAACAGCATTAGGTACAGGTATTGGTGAAGAATTTGATATTACTAAGTTAAGATATCATAAAGTTATCATAATGACCGATGCGGACGTTGATGGTGCTCATATCAGAACCCTTTTATTAACCTTTTTCTATCGTTTTTTTAAACCATTAATCGAAGGAGGCTATATCTATATAGCACAACCACCCCTTTACGTGATTAAACATGGAAAAAATATAAAGTATGTTTTAAATGATAAAGAAAGAGATATATATTTAGCAACCTTGAATGAAACTACCCGTTATGAAATAACGAGAAACAAAGGTTTAGGGGAAATGAATGCTTCTGAATTAGCAGAAACAACTATGGAGCCTACTAATAGACATCTATTAAGAGTAAATATTGAGGACGCAATTAGAGCAGATAGTGTATTTCAAACACTAATGGGTGAAGAAGTAGAACCAAGACGTCAATTTATTGAAGAAAATGCTACTTATGTTAAAAATCTGGATATATAAGGGGGAGATAAAATGGATGAAAAATTACAAGATATAAATATATCAGATGAGATGGAAGGTTCCTTTCTCGATTATTCAATGAGTGTTATCGTTGCAAGAGCGTTACCAGATGTTAGAGATGGTTTAAAACCNGTCCATAGACGTATTTTATACACAATGTATGAAGAGGGGTTTTTACCTGATAAAAAATATGTTAAAAGTGCTAACACGGTTGGGAATGTACTTGCTCATTACCATCCACATGGAGATACAGCTGTATATGATACAATGGTTAGAATGGCTCAACCTTTTAACTATCGTTATCCATTAGTCGATGGTCACGGAAACTTTGGATCGATAGATGGTTATTCTGCAGCTGCACAACGTTATACTGAATCTAAATTAGCAAAAATTTCAATGGAAATGTTGCGTGATATCAATAAGGAAACTGTAGATTTTGGTAGAAACTATGATGGTGAAAGAAAAGAACCTTCAGTGCTACCAAGCCGTTTTCCTAATATATTAGTCAATGGAACAATGGGGATTGCAGTTGGAATGGCAACTAATATTCCACCTCATAATCTTTGTGAAGTTATTGATGGCTGTGTAGCTTATATAGAGAATAACGATATTACAGTATTGGAATTAATGGAACATATAAAGGGTCCNGATTTTCCGACAGGTGCTAATATTTTAGGTAATAGTGGAATTAAAAAGGCTTATGAAACTGGAAAAGGAATAATTACAATACGCGCAACTTGTGAAATTGTAGAACAAAAAAATGGAAAACAAAGTATTATAGTAACTGAGATACCATATCAAGTGAATAAATCATCTTTAATTACAAAAATAGCGGAATTAGCACGCGAAAAAATTATTGAAGGAATAACTGACTTACGAGATGAAACTGATTTAAAAGGAATACGTATAGTTATAGATCTTAGAAAGGATGCAAATGCTAATGTTATTTTAAATAATTTATATAAATATACTAATTTACAAATTTCATATGGTATAAATCTTTTAGCTTTAGTAGATGGTGAACCGAAACTTTTAGGTTTAAAAACTATAATCGAAAAATATATAGAACATCAAAGAACAGTCATAATAAGAAGAACAAAGTTCGATTTAGATAAAGCTTCCAAAAGAGCGCACATATTAGATGGCTTAGTAATTGCATTAGATAATATAGATGATGTTATTCAAATTATAAAGTCAGCCAAAAATGATAATGATGCAATCGAACAGTTAATAAATAAATATAATTTAACTAAAGAACAATCAGAAGCTATACTTGAAATGAAATTAAGAAGATTAACAGGATTAGAAAGAGATAAAATAGAATCTGAGTTGAAGGAATTAAAAGCATTAATTGAAAGTTTAAAAGAAATACTCGCGAGTGAAGAAAAAATTCTTAATATAATAAAAGAAGAATTATTAGAAATCAAAACCAAATATGGTGATGAAAGAAGAACTAATATTGATGTAACTTCTATTGAGCATATAGAAGATGAATCATTAATACCTGTTGAAGATATCGTAATTACTTTGACAAATAAGGGTTACATTAAAAGAATTAATAATGAAACCTATCGAACTCAAAATCGTGGTGGAGTAGGTATAAAAGGGATGACTATTAATGAAGAAGATATTGTCGAACATTTATTACTTATGAAAACTCATGATTATATAATGTTCTTTACTAACAAGGGAAAAGTATATAGAATCAAAGGATACACAATACCAATCTTTAGCAGACAATCTAAAGGATTACCAATAATTAATTTATTACCTTTAGAACCAGACGAAAAAGTAAATGTCTTATTAAAAGTGAACGAAGAGGACATTGATAGTAATATTGTATTTTGTACACAAAAAGGGTTAGTAAAAAGAACTAAAATATCAGAATTTGAAAATATTAGAGTAACTGGGAAAATAGCTATTACACTTAAGGACGATGATGAATTAATCGCTGTTAAAAAAACTACTGGTGATAATGAGATTATGATTGCGTCAGCAGATGGAAGAATGATTAGATTTAATGAAAATGAAGTAAGAATAATGGGAAGAACAGCCAGTGGAGTTAGAGGAATTAATATCGGTGAAAACGGTAAGTGTGTTGGCTGCGAAATAGCCACTGAAGACCAAATGGTATTAATAGTTACAGAAAACGGTTATGGAAAAAAGACTGACATAAATGAATACAGAACTACACATCGAGGGACTAAAGGTGTTAAAGCACTTAACATTACAGAAAAAAANGGCAATATAGTTTCCTTTAAATTAGTTGANGGAAATGAAGATTTAATGATAATAACAGATTTTGGTATAATCATTAAATTATCTTTAGAACAAGTTTCAACTACTGGTCGCGTTGCTCAGGGTGTAAGATTAATAAATTTAAAAGATGATCAAAAGGTTGGTTCAATCGCTATTGATAACTCTGATGAAAAAGCAGAAGAAAATGAAGATGTTGAAGAAAAGGATGAGTAATACTCATCCTTTTTTTATACAATGTTTCACGTGGAACATTGTATAAAAAAACAAAGTATTTTTTTAACATAAACAACTAAGAAACTTATCAACGTTCCACGTGAAACATAACAAAATATATTTTTTTGAAGAAATAAAAAAAGGAGTAAAAATTTGGACACAATAACTGGATGGTATTGTTCCACGTGAAACATAATAAAATGCAATCCTTTCGTGGAAATAAAAACAGAAATAAAATTTTAGATTGATAGCAATAATATGTTACTGTTCCACGTGAAACATAACAAAATATATTTTTTTTTTGAAGAAATAAAAAAAGGAGTAAAAATTTGGACGACAATAACTGGATGGTATTGTTCCACGTGAAACATTAGATTGTCAGAAAAATATTAAAA
>JGI24710J26742_10001422_pt1 | contig 21937 bp, 20 predicted proteins | sample BioPla2DNA2_FD_26742 | JGI IMG/M metagenome (IMG submission 26742) | reverse complement strand
GATGGAAAAGGCTATCTTGTTCTATCCAAGGATAGTAGCTATGAATGGTATCGCGACGCTAGCAAGGATGAAAATAATAAGCATTATGGTAGCTATGGATGTGATGTAGAAAATGCAAATATGAGTATGGTTGAGGGAGAGGGACTCTATCTGGTACTATTCCCTGAAGCCTTAGTCATAGATGGGGTGACCGAAACATCATTGCAATACAAAGTGGATTATCTCATTTCATTAGACCCTGAAGAAAATGGTGGATATCAAATGGTCAACATATCCTCATATGCACTCTTTAATATNAAAAAGCAGTAAANNGAAAAGGCTGCCGCTGAAGTAATTAAGGGAGTGTATATATTCCATCACACACTGATTANTAGTACAGTTTGCTGCGATTTGTAAATCTTAATCGGACTAAAGTCCGCTTATGATTAAACAAATCATGGCAAACCGTTCTCCTAAATGTGCATGATTGGAACATATACAGCTCCCTCTTACATTTCAGCGGCAGCCTCATTAATATCAGAGTTTCGTTACCTCATATACTGATAAGTAGTTATCATTCACCTTAAACCTAATATTATACCCTGCAAAATAGAAACCATATATTCTCTCTGGATCATCATGATATGATGGTCTTGGGTCCTGCGAAAGAACTCCCATGACAGCTTCATGATACTTCTTAGGTAACTGATTAAGTAACTCCTCCCTAAATTCTACCTTAAGCCTACTATCTTCTATCTTATCTAGGTAACTCCCTAGGGCCTCTGGATGGCTGTCAGTATAAGCAAGATATGGCTTAATATCGTATATTGGTGTCTGATCTACCAGGTCGACACCAGACACATGAATTATCGGGCCATATTCCCTGTGATATTCAATANCATCAAGCCTTACAGAAGATAAGCCCAGTGGATTAGGTCGATTAGGCGATCTGGTTGCAAAGACCCCCATTCTCATATTCCCCCCTAGACGGGGTGGCTTCACCATGGGCGCCCAGTTTTCACGTTTATTATGATGAAAGCCCCATATAAGCCATATATGCGAGAAGCCTTCCAATCCTCTTAAGGCATCAGGATTACGATATTTTGTTTCGAATACAATTGTAGCCTTTAGTTCTTCTACNAGTCCGCTTTGTCTCGGCACACCGAACTTATCCGGAAAGTCTGTGTGTATCTTGGCGATACATTCAAGTGATAANTCACAAGAAATGTCCTTCTCCTGCTTTTTATTATTTTCTACTGTCATAAAAGACTCCTGTTTCCTATATACATAATCTACTTATATCTCTAAGCTCCAAGCTTGTCCCTGCTTACTAACATCCATAATTATTGCAGATGATTTGCTAGTCTTGCTATCATTTTTATACCTTTGAACTATCTCAGGCTTATCCCAAAAATGCATTGGAAATACATATCTGACATTTGCACAATCAAGAAGCTTATCCAAGCCAAGACAATACCAGTCCTCCTGTCTAGGATCTAGGGGAGCAAATGCTATATCGATATTAGTCTTCTCAAGCTTAGATATTTCCTTATGAAATCTCGCTCTCATATCATTGTTATATTGCTTAGTTTCACCCATCCACATCCATAGATTCAAATCTCCTGCATGATAAATGGTTTTTTCATTATAGCCAATCAGGAAAGCCACACCACTATCTGTTGATTTTAGCGTTTCTATGTGAATACTATTCTTGTCCCCATCAAAGATCTCATATTCTTCATTCGGCTTAACAATCTTAATATTACTTAATATCTCCTCTGTAATACCGTATTTTAAATTAGTTCTTTTATCTAACTTGATATCTGAAGAGATAAGATAGATTGTCTTAGGATGTTCCTTATATAGATTGAAAATCTCTGGATTAAAATGATCCCCATGTCCATGACTGACAAAAACCAAAAGCATTTTATCATTATCTANNTCNGGAATCTGACCATTATAATAATCGAATAGAAAATAACAGCGTTCCCACTCCAGCAGGAAGCCACTATGATTAATATAAGTTATATTTATATTCATTATACACCTACTTTCCTATAGCTTCCGGCTATAATTATTTATAGTTTAAACAATAGAACCGACACCTGTAATAGTCCTTTTTCGCCATTAGAGCTCATCTATAAAAATTTATCTTGCCCTGTACCTTAAAGCTATTATAAAATTCATTTATAAAGTATTGTAAATATAGCAAAAAATACTATTGCTGTCAATTGTACCGGGTACTGTACCTGGTACAAATTTTCCATCAACACTTTTGCTTTCTTATTCGTTATATTAGTATAAGCACAAAAAGGAGGATAAAACATGATAGAAAATCTATATAGAGATTATCATAATCAACTACTATGGTATTGCATTAAACTAGCCTCCAATAATCGTGCTTTGGCCGAAGATATTGTGCAGGATACATTTATGAGAGCTCTAGAAAACGCTCATATCCTTAATGATCTTAGTCCAGCTCAATGTCGCTCTTGGCTCTACAAAACATCAAAAAATATATTTATTGACAAAATGCGGCGCATTAATAATGAACCTAAATCAGAAATGAAGCTTATATTTGAGGATGATTTAAGCGAGGTTATGGTCAGACAATTGTGCGCTCAGCTACCAACAGAAGAAAGAGAGCTGTTTTGGCTCAGATATATGGAGGGATATAATTCTACGGAATTGGGTAAGATTTACGACCTTCCAGCCTCTACAGTAAGGGCCAGATTGTTATCGGCAAGAAAGAAAATAACAAGTTTATATTTCAATCAGAAAGGTAATGGTGAATAATATGGAAAAGAAAAACTTAATTGTAAATGCAGCATTATGTGATGCCAGAGCGGTTACAGAAGAAATACTAAATTCTTATGAAAGCATTTCTGTAAATGCCGCCATCCTATTAGTCTCAGCAAAATCCAAGGAGCTACTCTCCCGCTATCCTGTAGCATTAAACATATCTGANATGCTTGAAATGAGCGAGGAGGNAGAGATTAANTTACAAAACGGAAGCTATANAATATCAAAAGGCACAATAATGGCAAAACCCACAGTACTTATAGTAAATGGCTCATTAGAAATAGAGAAGGATTCTGAAGAAGCTCTTAAGACCTTTGAAACTATAATAGTAAATGGCTCTGTCACATATCCTTCAGGACTTCAAAATCAGCTACCATCATTAAAAGTCAATGGCTCAACCACAACTTATCCCTCAGATGCCATATGCCTAAAGAATAAGTTTATAGTCGATAAGGTCTTTATTCTTAAAGCGAAGGAAGCAAAATACTTTGTGAAAAACAAAGTAGTAATAGCTGATGAAACACTTGATATATCAACACTAGTTAAAAAAGGAGCATCATTTATTACCAAAAGAGCTATAATAGCTGAAGAACTTTTAGAAAATGCGATAGATCTTTTCGATGACGAAACTGATATAAATGTGATACCTAGGGGCTATCGGTATGTTCAAGGTGGTATTTTAAGTGACCTAATGGTTAGTAAAAGTGGAAATGGCTTATATGTGGATGGTGACCTACAAATATTATCTGAAAGTGAAAACGCTTTAAGTAAGCTTTGTGGTATTCGAGTTAATGGCTCTATCATGATAACAGATAAACTAAAAGACAAGTTACTAAATTTAGATGCTGAATATAATGATATTACTATAATAAAAGGTAATATTATTGCAAATAAGGGCATGTTGAATATAAGCAAGCAGACTCTTATGGATCTAGACGACGGACTTACCATTATTGATTGTGGAAGGGTAAAACTTGATATGAGCATTACACCATCTGAAATCCAAGAAAAGCTTCAGTTTATTGGTTGTGGATATATAGAATGTAATTCTGAGCAAAGAGGTGTAATCGAGCTAGTATCAGAGGATGTTGGCTTTATTAGTGACAAAGCTTCAGAAAAGTCTGAGGAATCAAGTGAAGAAACTAGCATTGACCTCTATCCAAAGAATACGCAAGTCATTAATGCTGCCAGCTATACGATATAATATGGGAGATGATTATATGATTGATTCAAGTAATTGGTCTAGGCAATTTAGCTACACAGAATTGATAATGAGTTCCTCATCATCAAATAAAAGAATTAAGAATCTTAATAGGCAAGAATATAAAGAATATTTAGATTTAGAGCATCGCCATAATGAACAACTCATAAAAGAAACCCCAATTATTACTGTACCGGGTACAGTANCGGCTACAGTANCGGCTACACTTTAAATAAATCGAATCAACTAGTGTCAAGCAAGTAATTTACATAGCGCTTGACATTAGTTGATTTATTTTTCCCCTATATACATGATGTGAGCTGACATTATTAAATGATCTTCCATATCACACATACGATATGCATAATCTATATAGAGACTTCTATGAGGTTCTTCTATATTATCAAACTGATGTATAAATGGACCTAGAAAACCCTCTTGACCGAATAAATTTATTTGCCTTAACCCAAAGGAATTACAAAATCTCTTTATCTCTGGTATTGCTTCAAACCTGGCTTCTGTAAATGCTTTGCCATTCCATCCAATGTTTTCTAACAAGCAGTGACCATATGAAGTATCTATATCATGTTGCTGCTTAAATCCATACTTATCATCATCTAAATAATATAATAGACCTGCAAAAAGATTTATAAATGCTATGTAGATTTTACCACCCTTCTTAAGATGTAATAAAGCATTATCAATTACCCTTTTTCTATCTTCATACTTAAACAAATGATACATAGGCCCCATAACTAGAATATGGTCATATTTTTTATCGGGATATAAACCTTCATCAAGGGCATTACCGCAGATAGTTTTAATTGATAAATTATGTTCTTTTGCCTTTGTCTTAGCTAAATCAATATTACCTTCAGATAAATCAATTAGCGTAACATCACAGCCACGTGATGCAAGCCAAGTAGAGTACCTTCCAGGACCCCCACCGATATCAAGCACAGACTCTTCAGGACTTATATACCTGCTAAGCATTTTTGTAGTAATAATATACTCAATTTGATTTTCGTTAGTCCTCTCCCATTCCAATAGTGGATTACTATCATAATAAGCCTTTATAACTTCAGAATTTTCTTTGACTAGCTTCATTCACCTCTTCCTTTCAAATAATTAATATATAAGTTGCCGTCTCTTACATTGTTTTATGATATTATATTCCATTTTAATATAATGTCAACTAATTTGCCTTTGTTTGAGTTATTTTTCTACACCTATACATAATGATATGATATTTTCATTTTTCGCTGTACCGGCTACGGTACCGGGTACAATTCGGGTACCGTACCCGGTACACTTTAGTAGATTATACATATGATGAATTAGAAACATTTGNAGTTAAGAAAGGAATAAATTATATATGTATTATAATAGAAATCCATATAATAAAAGAAATAATCCATATGATTCTAATAGAAGAAACTATTACCAAGGTAGATATAGAGTTAGGGATTCAAAGGATCAAGGTCCTAATCCATTTGCTACAAACATACGTGAAGCTACTCTTCATAATAATACCTTTCGTACTGCCCTATGGACAGGTGATTATCTACAGCTGACTCTTATGAGAATAGATGTAAATGACGATATTGGCTTGGAAATGCATCCTTATCTTGATCAATTCCTTAGGTTAGAACAGGGCCAAGGTCTTGTAATTATGGGTAAAGATAAGAACGACTTATCCTATAAGAAGAGAGTTGCCGAGGATTATGTCATTATCATTCCCGCAGGCACATGGCACAACTTAATAAATACCGGAAATGTCCCTATAAAACTTTATTCAATCTATGCACCACCAAATCATCCCCATGGAACCATTCATGTAAAAAAAGAGGATGAGGATCATTAAATAAACCAGCCCATTTTGTACCCGGTACAAAGCAAATCGGTACCCGGTACAGCCTGATTTTGTACCCGGTACAGGTACAGAAAAAGTGCCAGATAAATATATCTGGCACTTTTTGGCTTGTTATTTATTTAATTTTACAGATTAGTTGAGTCATTGTACCCATAGGGCAATAGATACACCAGGACCTAGGCTTGAATAATACATTAGTAATAAGCCCTAGAATTGTTGAGGTCAGCATAACACTATAAAAGCCAAAAGAAAATTGTGATATCCATAAAGGGATATCTGTGACTCTATAGGCAAAACTCCATGGCAGTCTAAATGTCCATAATATTTTTACTGTTTCTGAAAGTCCTCTTACATCTTTAAATACTAAATAGGTTATAAATATCATTTGTAGAAACATTATCAGAAAAAATGTTAGAAAACCGTATCTAAACCACTTTGAAACCATCCACCTTGGCATTGGTTTATTTCTGGATAGTCCAAACTTCTTCCCGAGTAACGAAAAAAGCTGGCCCCTACCACAATACCTATTACAATAAGCCTTAGTCCCCCTAGTCNCAGATATTAAGAGTGGAATTATAAAACAGAGCATTCCAAGCCATGCAAATAATATATTGAAAAACCCCAAAACTAAATAGATTGCCGAGAATATCCACATATAATCATACCAGTTTTTTCTTACATTTATTCTGGACTGAATCTTTTTATTATTCATGCGACCACCTCCACCTTCTTAATGGTTATAATGGAAGCAGGACACTCCTTTGCACATAAACTACAGCCTATACATTTGCTCTCATCCACCTGTGCATATTTCCCCTGATGAATAGATATTGCATTTCTTGGACACACCTTTACACAGGACCCACAAGCAACACATAATTCTTTAGTAATTTCTGCAAGTCTTTTAGTCATTTTATATTACCACCTTATCATAGATTAATTATGATATATGATAAATCAAAAATATATAAATTTCTGTGATAAGGTTACATAGGTTCTGCAAAACTGTTTTGCTGTACCGGGTACAGCCCGAATCGGTACCCGGTACACTTCTATTCTTCTAGGAATTTCATTATATCATCAGAGAATTGATCTCCGATATTTACCCTTCCCTTGGGATACTGGTCAAGGTAGTCACTGCGAATAATCTTCTTTACGCGAAGAATTTCTTCCTTTAAATCACCTGCTGAAAGACGCAGCGCTCCTTTACCCATTATAATTAATTGCTCAAGGGCATCAGATGTTGCCACGGTTACATGGTTATCCCTTGCGATTTCATGGGTAACCTTCTCTATATATTGGTCAGCTGTTTCTGCTTCTTTAGTATATATCACATCTATATTATGGTGCCTTTGAATGGATCCCACACCGCCTTTGACCTTATGTGCATCAAATACAAGTATAACTTTACATTTTTTAAAGCCTTGATAATTACTTAAAATATCCATAAGCTTTAACCTTGCAGCATCAATATTGTCCTTGGCCAGCTCATTTAGTTCATCCCAGGCAAATATAATATTATAGCCATCTACTAAAAGGTATTCTGGCCTTGACTGTTTAGGCTCTCTTTCGTATCTCTTCTTGTTNGTCTGTGAGCTAATCGCTCCATCTGGCCTTTTCTCATATCCCAATCTGCTAGAAGTATAGATTGCACTCTCTTTTATAGGACCGAAGGTCCGGGTAAATATCTCCTCAAGCTCCTTATCCTCCTGCCAGGAGTCAACTTTAGCCTTTGAGTGTTTAGAAGGCACGGAATCATGATTTGCTAGAGAAGCATGTGATTTATTTGAACTCATATCCAGTTTCTCATTTACTAGTCTATGAGGAAATAATTCCTTCATGGAATTTTCTATATGCATATACTCCTCTACCCGGTCCCAAGCAACAGTAAAGCCTGCACCATGGCTACAGAATACTGATCCTGTTGGATTATCAGGGTCCAACTCACTATCATATCCTATTCTATCTATTACTTCCTCCTCATTATGACAGGGTTGATAACCAGCTAAGCTAGTGAACAAGCTACCTCTTCCACTAGTATAAGCATTTACCTCTGTCTGATAACCACCCATAGTGGCTACTGGGGCCTTCCCAATTAGAATAGCCTTATCCCCTTCTAAATGAGGTGGCTCAAAACTTCCTTTCATATTTTGAATATCAGTCATAGCCCGTCCAATATTATCTGAAGGTAGTTCCAATCTAAAATGATAGTATGGTTCTAATAGTATACTCTCTGTCTTCTTTAACCCTTGTCTGACTGCCCTATAGGTTGCCTGCCTAAAATCGCCACCCTCCGTATGCTTAAGGTGTGCACGGCCTGATATCAAGCTAATCTTCATATCAGTTAAAGGTGAACCGGTTAGTACACCTAGATGCTCCTTCTCCTCCAGGTGAGTTAGAATTAATCTTTGCCAGCTTCTGTCCAATATATCCTCTGAACAAGCGCTATCAAATATAAGTCCACTACCCGCCGGAAGTGGCTCCATAAGAAGATGCACCTCAGCGTAATGACGCAAAGGTTCAAAATGACCAACGCCTACCACTGGCTTTGCTATGGTTTCTTTATATAATATATTTCCTACGCCAAACTCTACTTCTACATCAAAACGATCTTTTATGAGGCTTTTTAATATCTCAATCTGAACCTCGCCCATCAGCTGAATATGTATCTCTTGAAGTTTTTCATACCAGACTATATGTAGGGTCGGGTCTTCATCCTCCAGTTCTCTAAGCTGAGAAAGCATACGAAAGGCATTATACTGTTCTGGTAATATAAGCTGATAGGTAAGAACAGGCTTAAGCATTGCCATGTCCAGATCATTCTCAACTCCTAAGCCCTGGCCAGGATAGGTCTTAGTAAGACCCGTTACGGCACAGATATCTCCTGCTTCTATTTCATCTAAAGTATCATATCTATTGCCTGAATATATTCTTATCTGATCTATCTTTTCCTCCCATATATCAGAAGGGTTAGTATTAGTATTATGAGGCTTTTTATTCGTTACTGCCGTCTTAACCTTAAGACTACCCCCGGTAATCTTCATATAGGTAAGCCGATTTCCCTGCTCATCCCTGGCAATCTTATATACCTTGGCACCAAACTCTCTACTATATTGCTTATTCCTGCAATATTTACTTAAGCCCTTAAGAAACTCTTCCACACCATCCTGTCTGAGTGCCGAACCAAAATAGCATGGAAATGTCTTTCTAGTGCCTATAAGCTGACCAATTTCATTTGTTTCTATAGTCCCTGTTTCAATATATCGTTCAAGCAAATCCTCATCACATACGGCTAGGTTTTCCATAAATAATTGGAGTTCCTGATCTTTGCTAAAGTCCACGCATCCTTCAGAAAGCCCCTCCTTAAGTTCTGCCAATAATTTTTCCTTATCCGCCCCATCTAAATCCATCTTATTAACAAATATAAATGTAGGAATACTATACCTAGAAAGCAGTCTCCATAAGGTTTCAGTATGCCCTTGTATACCCTCACTACCGCTAACAACCAATATGGCATAATCAAGTACCTGTAGTGTCCGTTCCATTTCCGCAGAAAAATCCACATGCCCAGGAGTGTCAAGTAGCGTGATCTTTATGTCCTCATATGAAAATACCGCCTGCTTAGAAAATATGGTTATACCTCTTTTCTTTTCCAGCTCATAGGTATCTAAAAATGCATTTTTATGGTCTACTCTACCAAGTTTTCTAATGCTTCCTGTTTGATATAGTAGACTTTCTGCCAAAGTAGTTTTACCTGCATCAACATGGGCTAATATCCCGATTACAAGCTTTCTCATCAAATATCTCCAGTCTATTCTATAAGTTCATCTATTATTCAAGTAGCCTCAATATACTTGCTTATCGATTGCATACGAAGTAAATTAATATCCCTTATTAAATCGTAGGCCTTCGTCTGAGGCTAGATCATTCCTGTCTTCTAATAATAATTTAATTGCTTATAGAATGCAAGTAAGTATCTACTAGTTCAATTGCCCAATTCATCCCAGTGGTTATATGCCTCATATAATTCCATTAAGGCCCCAGCCTTATCCTCTGCCTTCACTGCCCCCTTCAATCTTGCAATACTGGTTGATAATTTATTGATTTCATCTCTTTCTGAGCCAAATTGTACTCTTTTTATGACCTTATCCCATAGCTTATCAAGATCCTGAAGCTTACTGGCAGCCTCAGACCATGCCTCATTTTCAACCGCCTCTATAATATTATCTATTGACTTTGGTATATCATCATCCTCACCTAAGGGTCTCTTCAATATATTACCACTAGACATAATAAGTACAAATAAAAGCAATGTAACAATAGGAATAACTATGATAAAAAACTTTCTCATTCCTTACCTCCTAAATCTAACTTTCCTATGAGAAAAAAAAAGCTCCTAATAAGGCCCCTTATAATCACCAATATCCTTGACCTTCTTTATATTGTCATTGTATTTGTCAACATATAGACTACCTGCATCATTTAAAGTAACTAAAAATGCCTCAGATACATCCTTGATACCATGTTTTTTTAACTGATTCATAAGCCATTTCTTATCCTTATTCATTTGTCTAAGGTTTTCCTCAATTAACCTCCCGTCATAAATAAGCTCTGTGCTTATTCCTGTCGGTTTAACCTCAATATTCATATCTTTTGGAGTTAAGGGTAAATATTCAGGTTTCTTTAGAACAGACAGGCTTCCATTAGGCTCAAGGATAGCATAATCAACTTCATTCAAATCAAATATCCCTTGATTTCGAAGAAGCTCTAATATGTCAGAAATCCTAAACTTCATTTTCTTTAGCACCTTATCCATAATCTTGCCATTCATAATAACTACAACGGGTTCTCCCTCTATTACCTTGGCTGCATATCTCCACTTCAAAGAAATATACTGCATTAAGTAGGCTAGAAGAGCCCAGGAAACTAAGCCAACAAAGTGAGGCCACACTCGACTAGATAAATCAACAGTGGCCTCTGAGGCTATGGAACCTATGGTTATCCCCAAAATATAATCAAAAAATGTTAATTGGCTGATTTGCTCTTTTCCCAGTATTCTTGCAAATATGAGTAGTGAGAAAAAGCTTATTATTGCTCTAACAACAACTACTAATCCCTCATTCATGGCAGACCTCCAAATAATACTTTCATTATATTATTAGGAAATCAAAAAAATATATTCAATAAGAGAAGGAACTTTCCTCTTATACCTTAATTATTTATGCGATAGCCTCTTTCTTGTTAAAATCCACCGGCTCCTCCACCTCCCGCTCCTCCGCCTCCGCCAGCGGAGAAACTTATACTAGAAGATGTGCTTGTATCACCTGCAAATGATCTATTAATACTTTTGTAAAAGGAGTTGTCATTTCCACTGGCAAAAATTACATACCAAAATATCCAGCTATTAGTAGAATAAGCTCCATCATAATCAGCAGCATATCCTTGCTTTATTACATTTAAGCTCAGTGCATATATAAGAGTAGGGTCCAAGGTAGCAAGGGCCTCCTCTTTAGATAAGTCAGGATTGTATTTATTTACATTCTTCTTGAAACTCATCCATTTCTTATATTCCATATACCCTTTATCCGAAAGTCTATTAAACAATGTTATCCCATATATTAAGAGAACAGCACCTACAAGAAAGTCTAACATTGAGTTCAAGCTACCAAATACCGCAGTTATAATTCCCAGCACAATTATTATTAAGGATATTACTATTATTATAGTTCCTTGACCTTTCTTACTATAATCACGATAGCCATGCCTATCCGCTTCTTCTTTTATTTTCTTCTTCCATGCGCTTTCCAATGCATTATATTTCTGCCAGTTATGTTTATTATATTTCTTTATATCATCCGTACTTACTTCATAGCCATTTCCCATTTCATCAAATAGCCAACTCATAAAATGCTTCTCATGGTCTAATAAGGATATATAGTTATCCTGTAACTTATGGATAATAAAATTTGTATTCTCATTTACATCTAGTTCTTCATTCTCGCCACTGATTCTTAGGTATCCTCTTCTATTCAAATCTAAAATAGTTGCAAACATAGCATTACTATCAGAATACATACCCGTTATATGAGCTGCTAAAGCAGGCGATATATCCTTTGGTATATCCCTATAATCCAGATTAAGTATTTCTTTATTTATATTTCTCTTACATTGATAGAGGATAATAATAAATACAAATACACCTATAGCGCTAACAACTATGCTGATTTTTTCTAGTTTCCTTTTTGTGTTTTCCTTCCTAATTCTATCCTCTTCATGTTTTTTAGCTAAGGCAGCTTCTTCATCGATTATATCCTGATATTTATTTACATTTTGGATATTATCGGAGTCTTTAATAAACTCTGTGGGAAATAATAATCTTCCCTCAACGAATCTCTTAGCTGCTAGATTATCAACAGTTAATCTATAAAGTTGATTATTTACTTTATCAATCTTTCCATTTAAGGGTCCATGTGCATATACCCTAATCATATTATCTTTATCATTTTGATTAAAATGTATATTTACAATAAATCTTCCGATGGATGTCTTGTTTTCATCTCCAAGAAATTTGTAATAGAGCTCACCGGTATCCTTATACTTAACTGCCACATTCTTAACTATATAATTTAATCTAAATGTCTTTGACTCATCCTTGGCCGGAGAGAATATCTTTATAATAAGCCTGCCATCCTTCTCATCTATGGTATATACCCCTTCATCACCATTCTTAGCCTTATTTACCTCTTTATAGACAAGTAAGCTATTACCATCGACCATACCAACCTCGATACCTCTTATACCGGAGGTCCCCTTAAGAACTATGTCCCTATAAACACCATTAAACTTTTTATTGAATTCAAAGGTAATATCCTCGGATATTCGTAGGTCACCATTTGCTTCTAGATTAGCATCAACCACCCAATCCTTGATGTATAAATCCTCTTCTGCTGATGCATACTTGGGGAAGCAAATTATTGATAAGGATGCTATTAATAGTATCATTAAACTTTTAATATATTTTCTCATAAGCCCACCTACCCTTATTGTTTTTTAGTTTATTCCATTATATCACTAATTAATATATATAGATAAATTTATTAGGCAGCTGTCCACTATGCCCAGATTTCCTTCGTAAGAAGTGAGATGATATATCCTATTTATTATTATAATTCTTATATTAGTTTATATATTTATAGAATACTTATAACAATATTAGAATTTGATTAAATACAAAAAATGCAGTGTATTTACTTATACAACTGCATTTTTTGTCTATAAGAAGATTTATGTGCTTAAAACTTAAATACACTAAGCTTTTCCTTTAATTGGTCGGATAAGATTTTTAGTTCTACGGCATTCTTAGTTATGTCTTCCATGGTCATAGCAATCTGTTCTGTTGACGCAGTAACCTCTTCTGTTGCAGAAGCAGACTCCTGTGATATAGCCGATATACTCTCTATTTGACTAACAACATTATCCTTTTTTATATTTATTCCATCTACAGAGCTCTTTATTTCACTTACTTTGCTGGATAAAGACTGTACCGCAGCCATTATTTCCTGGAAGGCATCCTTAGTTCTTATAACAAGGGACAACTGTTCTTGGACGTTTTTATTGGTTTCTTCCATAGCTAGTGCCGATTGCTCAGTCTTGTTACTGATCTCTTCTACAATCTTCTTAATCCTATCTGTTGATGTTTTTGATTGCTCAGACAGTTTTCTTATTTCTTCAGCAACGACAGCAAAGCCTCTTCCACTCTCACCTGCTCTTGATGCTTCTATAGAAGCATTTAGGGATAATAGATTTGTTTGTCTTGTTATCATATCTATGGTGTTAGAGATAGCATCTATTTGCTTCATGCTTTCATTTGTCTCAAATACTAGTTCAGTAACTGTATTGGTAGAATTCATTGTAATGTCAGATTTTTGAGACAGCAATTCAACCTGCTCCAATCCTTCTATTGTATACTGATTAGCATTCTTAGATAAGGTCTCAATAACCTCCGTGGATTCATGAATGGAAGTAAGATCCTTCGATAGTTCGTATATACTTTCTGCTCCTTCAGCAGAATTCATAGCCTGCTCATTTACACCTTTGGCAACCTCTTCAACAGCTCTAGCAACCTCATTAAGGGATGCACTAGTTTCTTCGGAAGCACTAGATAGCATGATCGACGTATCCTGTACTTTTATAGATGAATCACTAACATTTAATACTAGTATAGAAATATTTTCAACCATCTGATTGAAGGAATCTGCCAATATTCTAAACTCATCCTTAGATTTAAGGGTTACGTTAGTTGCCAAATTTCCTTTCTCAAACTCTTGAAAGGCCTTTAATAAACTATTTATATGTACAGATATGGGCTTACTAAATCCTATTGCACTAATTATTGCAACAATAATAGCTAAGCATACAATCATAATCATAGCTCTTAGTATCAAAGAGGTGTCATCACTCAATTCAGATGTATACATTGCAGAGATAATCTTCCAACCTGATCTACTGGTTCCATAGGCCGCAAACCTTTCCCTACCTTCATACTCATATACAGTAAAGCCTTTATCACTGTCCTTAGCTTTATCCCAAAAGGATATAGTGGTCACAGTATCTGTACCTATAAGTGAAGAATCTGGATGGGCTATTATAATACCATTTGCATCGACTATGTAGACATATCCAGTCTCACCAACCTTTATAGAAGATAAGGCGGATGCATATGTAGTAAGCTCCAAATCAATTCCTACAACACCTATAATCTTGCCATTATCTCTCATAGCACCAGAAATAGTTACAACCAAACCACCACTTCCCGTGTCTATATAGGGGTCAGAAATAAATATATCATCTGGTTTCTCTAATGCCCCTTTGTACCAGGATGACTTTCTAGGATCATAGCCTTCGGGTAATCCTGCAACTGGATCAACAAGGAACTCTCCCTCTTCAGTACCAACAAAGACATTAATAATACTCTCATCTCCAGCATTCACATTATTAATTAATTCCCTGGCAGATGCTTGACGGGATAAAATGTCCGCCCCTTTAATATAAGAATTAGCAGATAACATATTTATCAAATTCTCAATTGAAGAAAGATTATTATCTATTCCTCTTGTTATTTCTTCAATAATCTGTGTAGTCGTATCCTCCAGATTTTCGGTTATTACTTTACTAGACGTATTATAAGATATAATACCTGTTGCTAGGGTTGGAATTATACTTAATAAAAGTAGCATTGTAACAATTTTACTTCTTAAAGTATTAAATCTACCTATTCTGCTTTTCATGGTTTAATGCCCTCCCTATAAACTTTTTAGTGTCGAATAATTGATGATTATGTAAATTTGGGTTTGTTTTGACTGTAAGTGTTCAAGGACAATTTGTCAAGTAAAACTTTATACATTTCTATGCAAAAAAATAACACAATCAGCACCACCTGCATAGCAGGTGGTGCTGATTGGTGATACAAAAAGAGCTACCTATCTGATAAATCAATAGGTAGCCCTGTAATTTATATAGTATACTCTAATAGCCTGCGTGTTCTTTATCCTGAACTACACCAAAGTAGGAGTATTTAGGTTTAAAATTAAGATCAAAGAGTAATGGACTTCTTTCTCTTCTCCAAGATAAGCTATCTGAAACACCCCAGAATGTTATACCACTAACATTAGTTGTCCCTGCTTTATTTCCCTCTACAATTCTATTTATGAATTCATAGTAGTATTGTCCCTGTTCCCTAAGGTTCTCATCGGTAGCCTGTAATATATTCGTCCAAGTACCTAGACTTATATCAAGCTCTGTGATTTGAACTTCCAGGCCAGTAGCCTTGAAGGCCTCAAGCATATTTATGTATTGGTCAATAGAATCCTTTGTATATAAATGCCCCTGACATCCTAAGCCATCAATCAAGGATCTTCCATCTTCGTCCACTAATGACTCAGCTAGTTTTACAAAATGCTTAGTCTTAAATTGCTCATTAAAATCATTGTAATATAACTTAACATGCTCAGGTGCATACTTATCAGCAAAATAAAATGCGTGCCAAATAAAGTCATCACCTATTATTTCAAGCCATTTACTTTCTCTAAGAGAACCGTCATCATTGATTGCTTCATTAACTATGTCATAGGCATAGAACATATCTATATAGCCCTGAGCTTCAAGAAATTCAAAATTCTGCTTAATATAGCTCTCCATCCTTGCAAGCATTGTATCTCTATCGACAAGCGCCTTCTTAGTGTCAAAATCCTCATAAAAAATCCATTGTGGGGTCTGACTGTGCCATACAAGCACATGGCCTCTGGCCTTAATACCAGCCGCTTTAGCCCAATCAAGAAGGTCGGTTGTTCTCTTCGTGTATTCGACTACTAAATCACCTGCTTCAATGCTCTTTGCATGATTTAATATAGCATCAGGCTTCATTTCATTTTCTAAGGTAATACTGTTATAATTCTGCAATATATGGTCTGAATAATCTTTAATAGCCATAGCATTGATACAGGTCCCTGTCTGCAGAAAGCCAAGGGATTCAAAGACATATTTAATCCCATCAGCTACTAAAGGAAGTTCTCCTACAATATAATCATTAACTTCTTCTGCTTCTTCTATTTCATCGACTTCTTCCTCGTTACTTTCCTCTACAACGGTGTCATTAGAATCTATATCATCACTCACACCTTCATCGGCAGTGCCCTGCTCATCAGAAGCATTATTAATATNCTCATCTACCTCAGCCGTATTGTTTGTTATATCACTGGGTGTATCCTTTTCCTTCTTTGAACAGCCCGCCACAACTATCAACATGGATAACATTGCTACTACTAGCATTAGTAACCTTATCTTATGCTTCATCTTATAGCCTCCTTAAAGTTAAATAATTACTTAATATGTTTAATCGCTTAATATTAACACAAATCATGTTTTTGGTCAACTTATATATATTTNTTATTATCTAATACCATTTCTTCATGCAATTCATACTATATAATCATAACAGTTGCCATAGAGTTCTATAAATAATGCCAGTTGCGGGTAAAACTGACCGATTGTTCATATTTGTACATTGTTATTATAAAAGGCGAATGATAAAATGAATTAACAATTTTTATAGGGGGATAAAATCATATGAATCCTAAAACAAGCAAATCTGAGGCAACTAAAATGCGGATATTTCAATCAGCCAAGAAGCTTTTTCAACAAAAGGGCTTCGAAGCTACATCTGTAAGAGAAATCGTTGAAGATGCAGGCTGTGCCAAGGGTACATTTTATCTGTATTTTGAAACCAAAGTTGATCTACTACTCTACCTAACTAATTTCTATTTCGAAAATATAAATGAGCTAATAGCTAAAGAATTATCATTTATGACTGATGACCCCTTTGCTCAAATTGATAATATATTTCATATCTTATCCCTGTTTGTTAAAGAAAGAGGGATTAGTTTAAGTATATTTCACACTAATGAAATCCTTGGAATTATTACAGAGCAAAAAGTCAATGACAATTTTGTTAATAAAATCATCAGTCACCTTTCTTCTTTTTTGGATGAAGGTATAAAAAGAAAGTTCTTTCGCCCTTTAGACAGTCACTTATATGGCAAAATCATATTTAGTTTTTGCCATCAACAACTTGAATCCGTCATGCTTTATAAATATCCAGCTGATATAGAAACCGTGTCAAAGGAGCTATCAATAATTATTCGAAAAATATTAGAAAGAAGATAGGAGTATAAGATGTCATTTATAAGATTTAATCACGTCACCAAGGATTATGATATGGGAACGCTTAAGTACAGAGCAGTAGATGATATTAGCTTTGATATTGAAAAGGGTGAATTTGTGACAATACTAGGTCCAAGCGGCGCCGGTAAGAGTACTCTACTTAATCTCTTGGGAGGACTTGATTATGTAACTGATGGTTCCATATTAATAGATGGAGAAGATATAACAAAATACGATGATAATTCTCTAACCACTTATCGCAAGGACACAATAGGCTTTGTATTTCAATTTTATAATTTAATACCAAGCCTAACAGCCTATGAAAATGTGTCCCTTATTAAGGCTCTAAAAAAAGATACCATGGGCTTTAATGAAGCCTTAAAGCTAGTAGGACTTTTAGAACATGGTAATAAGTTTCCTTCTCAGCTTTCCGGCGGAGAACAACAAAGAGTATCTATAGCTAGAGCCATCTGTAAGAATCCAAAGCTACTACTATGCGATGAGCCAACCGGGGCACTTGATACCGAGACAGGAGTCATGATTCTAGAACTTTTGCAGATGCTAAGCAGACAACAAGGACAAACAGTAATCGTAGTTACTCATAACCCCCATATGGCTTTAGTGGCTGATCGTGTTATAAAGATGAGAAATGGAAAAATAAGCGAGATTATTATTAATCAATCACCCCTTTCGGTTATGGAGGTGACTTGGTAATGCTTATTCTTAAGATGTTAAGGGATATGAAGAATCATCTTGGTCAATTTATCTCTATCTTTATTATGGCTTTTCTAGCTTCCTTTGTCTTCTCAGGTATTAACGCTGAATGGTATGGCATGCAGACAGAGGTAGAGAATTTCTATCAAGAAACCAATCTTGCTGATATATGGCTAATAGCTAGTAGTTTTAACTCGGAAGATGAAAGTAAGGTTAAAAAGCTATCTGGTGTAAAAGACACTTCACTGAGGCTTAGTTATGATTGCCCCCTATACACTGATAATGACAAGGTTTTAACTATAAATGTTATTGAGGAGAATACCCTTTCTCTCCCTAGTGTAACTGAGGGTAGTCCTCTTAACACCACCCTTGACGGGATTTGGCTTGATGAATCATATGCTAAGACTAACAAGCTTAATATAGGAGATCAAATACAGTTAGATATCCCAGGTACAGTATTTACTAAGGAGATTTTAGGATTTATCTTACATCCAGAATATATTTACAGTTCCAAGGATAGTGGCTCATTTATGCCTGATCACGAGAATTATGGTTTTATATTCCTATACTCATCCTCTTTGCCAGATAATTTTGATATAGAGTACAATCAGCTTCTTTTATCTCTTACTAAAGATGCAAATGAGGAGAACTTATATCAAGAACTAGAGGGTTTATTCTCAGATAGGTTTATGCTAATTATGGACGAGGATTCCCATCTTAGTATCTCATCCTTTAATAATGAGATCGAACAAAACAAGGCTATGGGAGGTGTTTTTCCTATTGTCTTCTTCCTTATAGCGGCTCTTACCATACTTACAACAATGACCAGAATGACCAACTCTCAAAGAACTCAGATTGGCACACTAAAGGCCCTAGGCTTTTCAAAAAACAGAATACTTATTCATTATGTTTCCTATGGTATCTGGCTAGGACTTATTGGCGGGCTACTTGGACTGTTAATAGGGCCCTTAATAATACCTCCTATACTTTTTATTATGCAAAAATCCATATACANACTTCCAAACTGGTCAATTGCTATATCTCCTTCATCTTTTATTATAGTTGTTTTACTAGCTTTCAGCTGTGGCCTGGCTTCTTATCTTGCATGTCAGGGTCAGTTAAAGGAAGTTCCTGCCGCCTTACTACGCCCAAAGGCTCCAAAAAATAAAGTGCACCAGGGATTAGAAAGAAGCAAAATTTGGTATAAGTTAAGCTTTGGAATCCAATGGAACTTACGAGATATTATAAGAAGTAGAATACGGTCTCTTATGGCTATAATAGGAGTAATTGGCTGTACTTCTCTTCTACTTTTTGGTCTTGGTCTTAGAGATACAATTAATAAAGTAAGTCAATGGATGTATGAAGACTTGAACGTATATGAAGATAAAATAAACATTGACCCCAAAGCCTCAAGTGAAGATATAACCCTATTGACCAATAGTTATTCAGGTCAATTGATTCAAGAAGCTAGTATTGAACTCAAATTCAAATCAAATAAAGTGAATGGTCTTCTTACAGTAGCTGAACAAGGTGATAAAATTAGATTCGAGGATACTAGAGGCGAGAGAATATCTCTTCCTGATAGGGGCATAGGAATATCTCAGAAAATGNCTGAACAACTTAATTCAGAGATTGGCGATATCATAGAATGGAGAATATACGGGCAGAAGGACTGGATTGAAAGCGAGATATCTGTCATATATAGAACACCCATGGGGCAGGGAATAGCTATTAATAAAGAGGTTTATGAAGAGACGGGCCAATCATTTATGCCATCCTCTCTACTTACTTCCGATATTGTAAGTAATACTTCTATGAAAGCTATTGAAAATACCCTGAATAAGAATAACCTTATGAATAGCTTTAATGAGCTACTAGAAAGCATTAGAATGATAGTTGTTATACTAATTATGGGAGCTATAATACTAGGAAGTGTTGTACTATATAATCTTGGAGCTCTTTCTTATACTGAGCGAATAAGGGAATTAGCAACCCTAAAAGTTATGGGCTTTCATCCCAGGCTTATTCGCTCACTTCTTAGTATGCAAAACATCTGGCTTACAGTCCTAGGTATAATAATAGGTGTGCCTATAGGCTTCTGGTTAGTTGATTTTATGCTGTCTACGATGCCTGCTTCTCTTGATATGAGAACATATATATCATTAGAATCCGTAACCATCAGTGTTTTAGGAACTTTTATAGTATCTATAGCAGTTAATATCCTACTCTCAAGAAATATTAAGAAAATAAATATGGTTTCTGCTTTAAAATCAGTTGAATAATTCTAAACTCTTAATGAAGCTCTGAAGCCTCTTACTGAAAAGTAGGATTCAGCTCCATTATGATATACAAATACCGTATCATAACGACGATCACAAAACAGGGCTCCACCGAGTCTCCTAATCTTATCAGGAGTCTTAATCCAACTGGAAGTTTTCAAATCAAATTCACCAAGGTCTTGAAGCTTTCGGTATTCTTCTTCTGATAAGATCTCAATACCCATAGCTTCTGCCATATCTAGAGCACAATCCTTAGGCTTGTGCTCTTTTCTAGAATCTAAAGCTTCACGATCATAGCATATACTTCTGCGTCCTTTAGGTGTCTCCTTTGAACAATCATAAAAAATATATTCATCAGTCTCTTTATCATATCCTACTACATTTGGCTCTCCGCCTGTTCTTTCCATTTCATATAATGACCACAACTTGTCGGTATTTACTATTAACTTTTCTTGAATCTTAGACCATTTGAGATTTTTATGATAGTCCATATGTTTATCAAAACGTGTTTGTAAAGTCCTAAGCAGTTCATCTCTTTCTTCCTCTGTTATTAGCTTCTTAGCTATATTGTTGTTTTCCATATAGACCACCCTCCTATAATATGTGAATTCAAAGTCAGCACCTATCAACTTGCCCGCTTATTTCAATGGCAGGAAGTGAGACACATACTTATTGCTTTTTAGTTAATCATAGCTTATATTATAAGCTATTAATTTGTAACTTATAAAAATAATAATCGAGGTACCAATGAAATCAAATATAAAAAAAATCTTACTAATATTTATAGGTTCGACTTCATTAGCATTAGGAATAATTGGTGTATTCTTACCAGTCCTACCTACAACACCATTCTTACTCCTTGCTTCCATATGTTATCTCAAAAGCTCGAGCCGCCTATATGAATGGCTTACTAATCATAAGGTTTTTAAGCCTATTATAAAAAGTTACATGGAGCATAAAGCTATCACAAGAAGAACTAAAATTAATGCTCTTCTGCTTTTATGGGCATCTTTAACCATATCTATGGTGCTTATATCCAATATATATTTTTATATCATATTATCAGCTATTGGAATAGGAGTAAGTATTTTTATTATATCAATTAATACAATTGATAAATAAACACCTGTTTCTATTCTTTATTTGACACTCTCTTATAAATATATAGACCAAGGATATCTGCCAAAGCCCATCCGATAGGAATTGACCACCATATTCCTACTAAGCCTATAGAAGGTATGGGCGAAAGAATATAGGCTAAGGCAACTCTTGTCCCAAGACTTAGAATTGTTAGTACTATAGATATTTCAGGTCTTCCCATTCCCCTGAATAAGCCATAAAATAAAAATAGATATCCTATTAAGCAATAAA
>JGI24710J26742_10001419_pt1 | contig 21961 bp, 23 predicted proteins | sample BioPla2DNA2_FD_26742 | JGI IMG/M metagenome (IMG submission 26742) | reverse complement strand
TGAAATTATGATTATAATCCTATAAATGTATAATAAAAAGAAACTCACTGATAATAAGATTGACTTGACAAATAAGAAAAAATATTATATTATAAACACACACCCCACCGGGGGTGTGGTGAGGAGTGGTTTTATGAAAGTGAGTCAGAAGTTTTCTGTTACAGGAATGACCTGTTCGGCTTGTTCCGCAAGTGTAGAAAAGGCCGTAAGAAGGCTTGATGGAATAGATGAAGTTAATGTTAATTTACTTACGAACAGCATGATTGTTGAGTTTGACAATGAAGTTATAGACGATAACAGGATAATTAACGCCGTTATTGATGCGGGTTATGGTGCGTCACTTTATGCAAAGGAAATGAATAAAACAAGGACTGAAAAAAAGGTTAATACAACAGACGAAGAAATAAAAGGAATGAAGGTGCGGTTGATAATTTCAATTGTATTTTTGATTCCTCTTATGTATATTTCCATGTACCATATGTTTAATGAGTGGTTTGGTCTGCCAGTTCCATCCTTTGTGAACGCTGCATTTCATGGAACTGAGAATGGAATTACTTTTGCATTTACGCAATTTTTGCTGCTTATTCCGATAGTATATGTAAATAGAAAATACTTTGAGGTTGGGTTTAAAACACTTGCTAAGCGTTCACCAAATATGGATTCGCTGATAGCAATTGGTTCGTCTGCTGCTATTATCTATGGAATTTTTGTGATTTATAGGATTGGATACAGTCTTGGACATGGGGAAATGGGGACTGCTGAGCATTATCTGATGGACATATATTTTGAATCAGCGGGGACTATTTTAACTTTGATTACACTTGGGAAGTATCTTGAGTCGAGGTCAAAGGGAAAAACCTCTGATGCAATTTCAAAGCTGATGGATTTAGCACCAAAAACTGCAACAGTTTTGCGAGATGGACGGGAAGTGGAAATTCCCGTTGAGGAGGTTATTGTCGGAGATTTAATTCTGATAAGTCCGGGAGCGAGTATTCCTGTTGATGGCGTAATTGTTGAGGGAAGCTCTGTTGTTGACCAGTCAGCTTTAACGGGTGAAAGTATTCCTGTTGAAAAGGGAGTCGGCGATAAAGTTATAGCTGCTACGATAAATAAAAATGGTTTTTTCAAGTTTAGGGCTGAGAAGGTTGGCGATGATACAACTCTTGCACAAATTATTGAACTGGTGGAGAATGCAAGTGCCTCTAAAGCACCTATTGCGAAGCTTGCCGATAAGATTAGTGGAGTGTTTGTACCTATCGTAATTGGTATTGCTGTTATTTCAACAATAATATGGTTGGTGTTGGGGAAATCCTTTGAGTTTGCACTTTCCATTGGAATAGCTATCTTAGTAATTTCCTGTCCTTGTGCTTTGGGGCTTGCAACGCCTGTTGCAATTATGGTTGGAACAGGAAAAGGTGCATCGAATGGGATATTGATAAAGTCAGCTGAGGCTTTGGAAATTGCACATACTATTAAAACCGTAGTGCTTGACAAGACAGGAACCATAACTGAGGGTAAGCCTGAAATTACTGATATAGTTACATCTGAGGGAATAAGTGAACAGCACTTGCTTGAGATAGCTGCTTCAATTGAGAAACCGTCCGAACATCCTCTTGCTGATGCGATTCTTGAGAGGGCAGATGAGATGAATATTAAGGTAAGAGAGGTTGCTAATTTTAATGCCATATCAGGAAGAGGGATTGTTGCTACAATAGAAGGGAAGAAGTATCTTGCAGGAAATATAGCTCTTATGGAGGAAAATCAAATTAATGTAAAGGTATTTGAAAAGATAGCTGATGACTTTGCTGAGGATGGCAAGACTCCACTTTATTTTGCTGATGACAAAAGATTGCTTGGAGTGATTGCAGTTGCAGATGTAGTAAAGCCTACAAGCCGAGACACAATTGANCAGTTTAAGGCTATGGGAATTGATGTNATAATGCTGACAGGCGATAATAAAAGAACTGCTGAGGCTATCAGAAGGCAGTTGAATATTGATAAAGTTGTTGCTGAGGTTTTGCCACAGGACAAGGAAAGTGAAATTCGAAGAATACAGGATGAGGGCAAGAGGGTTGTGATGGTTGGGGATGGAATTAACGATGCACCTGCTCTTGCAAGAGCAGATGTTGGAATTGCGATTGGTGCTGGAACGGATATTGCAATTGAATCTGCTGATATAGTTTTAATAAAAAGTGATTTGCTTGATGCCTTAACAGCAATTCAGTTGAGTAAGGCTACAATTCGTAATATCAAGCAAAACTTATTCTGGGCATTCTTTTATAACACTCTTGGTATTCCTCTTGCTGCAGGCGTATTTTATACAATGCTTGGTTGGAAGCTGAATCCCATGTTTGCAGCAGCAGCTATGAGTTTGAGTTCAGTTTTTGTTGTAACGAATGCATTAAGGTTAAGATTTTTCAAGCCTCATTTTGTAAATAGGAAAGGAGAATGATTGTGAAAAAGGTAATTAAGATTAACGGTATGTCATGTGGGCATTGTCAGGCTAAAGTTGAAAGGGCACTTGCAGGTCTTGACGGAGTGAAAGCAAAGGTTGATTTAAAGAAAAAACAGGCAGTAGTCGACTTTAGTGGAGATATAAGTGACCAAAAGCTTAAGGATACAATAACTGAGGCTGGCTATGAGGTAGTTTCGATTACAGAGAAAAAGGGATTGTTCGGCAAGTAGTCTTGCCGACTTTTCCTTTGAGGTCCATATGGAGGAATTAAAATGAAAGCAGATAATGTAAAGGTGACACGCCTTTTAAAAACAGCACGGGGACAGATTGACGGTATTCTTAAAATGATTGAGGAGGATAGGTATTGTATAGATATATCTAATCAGATTATGGCTACACAGGCTATTCTCAGAAGTGTAAATCGTGAGGTGCTTAATGCTCATTTAGAATCCTGTGTTAAGGACGCCTTTGAGAAGGGCGATGCAGATAAAAAAATACAGGAAATTATAGGCATGATTGAAAAGCTTTCGAAATAAGCCCTGATGATTTTATAAGGTAATGGTGCTTAAAATGAAAACACTAAAAAAATATAAAAATCCGATATTGTTTTGCTCAGTATTTTTTGTGGTTATGATGTCTACTGGGGTTGGCTGTATATTTAGGTTTCTAACAGGAATTCCATGCCCCGCCTGTGGCATGACAAGAGCGTACTTATCCCTGCTGAATCTTGATATTAAATCAGCATTTTACTATCACCCTTTATTTTTTCTTATTCCCATTGTAATTTATCTTATTGTGTCTGCTGATGAGGCGGATAAAAGGGCAAAAAGCAGGAAAAGCCTTATAATGCTGGTTATTATCATAATTTTCCTGCTAACATGGATTTATAGGTTATTTTTTATGGAGAATTCCCCTGTAACTATTGACATATCTTCGTGTATTGTGGTAAAATTAGTGAGTAAAATAATTAAGGGGGTTAGCTCATTATGAGAAGCAGGGATATTGTTCCAGCCGTTATTCTTACAATTATAACTTGTGGGATATACGGGATTTATTGGATGTCAGTTGTAAATGATGAATCCAAAAGAGCAGCAAATGATTCAACTGGTGCAAGTGGTATTACATTTGTTCTTTTGTTATTGTTCACTTGCGGTATTTACCCAATTTATTGGAATTATATGATGGGTAAAAGAATGCAGACTGCTATGCAAAATGCAGGCTTGCCAGCTGAGGATCGCTCAATTATATACTTAGTTTTGACATTAGTTGGTCTACCAATCGTTAATATGGTTTTAATTCAGAATGATTTGAACAAAATTGCCGAAACAGGTGTACCACTATAATTTACAGTACTAAAACTATTTTGCCAATAAAGCTCCTAAGAATTTTTAGGGGCTTTATATATTTTATAGCTATATACTTATCCAAAAGTTATATTTAAGGGCTATATTATTAATATTAGTTATATGTATATAACTGTTTAATATAATAGCTATGCTTGACTTTTTGGTTCATTGTGATATAATAGTTTTATGTAAATAAGTAATATTGCCGTAAGGAAAGAGGTGTTTGTGGAATGAAAGCGGCTGAAGCTATGGTAAAATATCTTGAACAAGAGGGGATAAAGGTCGTCTTTGGATATCCCGGAGCTGCTGTATGTCCATTTTATGACTATCTTTCAAAAAGCAGCATAAGGCATATTCTTGTAAGGCATGAACAGCATGCAGGACATGAGGCAAATGGTTATGCAAGAATCACAAATAAACCTGCTGTATGTATTGCAACCTCTGGTCCGGGTGCGATAAATTTAATAACTGCTATTGCTACTGCATATGCAGATTCTGTTCCAATGGTGATTATTACAGGACAGGTTTCTAGCGAGCAAATCGGACGCGATGTTTTTCAGGAGGCTGATGTAATCGGTGCGGCTGAGCCATTTGTTAAGCATAGCTTTTTGGTAAAGGATGCACAAACACTTCCAGAAACATTTAAAAAAGCATTTTATATTGCTGGAACAGGTAGAAAAGGTCCTGTTTTAATAGATGTTCCGATTGATGTTCAAGAGTCTGAAATTGAGTATTCATACCCTGAGTTAGTAAGTATGCGTGCTTATAAGCCAACATCAAAGGGAAATTCACTTCAGGTAAAGCGAGTTGCGGCTGCAATTGCAGAGGCAAAAAAACCGCTTATTTGTGTTGGTGGAGGAATAATTTCCGCTGATGCATGCAAGGAATTATATGCACTTGCTGAAAAGGCAGATATTCCTGTTGTTACAACAATGATGGGAAAGGGTGCAGTTTCCGGTTATGACAAGCGTTGTCTTGGTATGATTGGTATGCATGGCGTTTCCGCTGCAAATAAAGCTGTAACAGATTGCGATTTATTGATTTTAATAGGTGCGAGGGTTGGCGATAGGGCGGTCAGGTCCCCTGTTTTCCTTGCTAAAACTACGAAAATAATCCACATTGACATAGACCCAGCTGAGATTGGGAAAAATATTCCTGTTGATATTCCTCTTGTCGGGGATTCAAAAATTATTTTAAACCANCTTTTAGAGGTTGTTGAGGAAAAGGGTCATGCTGAATGGAATGAGCATCTCAATTCATTAAGAAAAGCACCTGTTTTTGAAGCAGCAGGAACAGGCTTTATTAATCCTAAGGAGTTTATCTCCAAGCTCTCAGATGCTGCTGATGAAAACACAATTTATGTGGCTGATGTTGGGCAAAATCAAATTTGGTCCTCAAATTTCTTTAAGGTTAAAAAAGGAAGATTCCTTACAAGTGGCGGTATGGGCACTATGGGATATTCCGTTCCATGTGCAATCGGTGCTAAGTTGGCATCTGAAAATTCGCCTGTAATTGCTGTTTGTGGCGATGGTGCGTTTCAAATGTCAATGATGGAGCTTGCTACTATAAAGCAACATAATATTCCTATTAAAATTGTGGTAATGTCAAATAAAAGGCTTGGCATGGTTCGTGAGCTTCAGACAAAGCTTTATAAAGATAATCAAGTCGCTGTAAGTTTAGAGGGGAGCCCTGATTTTATAAAGCTGGCGCAGGCATATGATATACCAGCTTTCCGTGTTACAGACGATAAATCTGCACAGGAGGCAATAGATAAACTTGTTAGAAATGATGGAGAACCTTTACTTGTGGAATGTATGGTTTCTCCAATAGAATCTACACTTTAGGAGATTAGGAAATGAAAAGAACAATAAGTATTCTTGTGGAGAACCATGCGGGTGTTCTGTCCCGTATTTCAGGACTTTTCTCAAGAAGAGGCTTTAATATAGACAGCCTTGCTGTTGGTGTGACAGATGACCCGAGTATCTCCCGTATTACAATTGTTGCAGATGGCAACGAATATACCCTTGAACAGCTTGAGAAACAGCTTAATAAGCTGATTGAGGTTATAAAGGTTAAAACACTTGAAAATGATGAATTGCTTGCAAGAGAGCTTATGCTTGTAAAGATTGTTGCGCCGTCCGAAAAGCGCTCTGAAATTGCAACTATTGTAGATATAATGGGTGCAAAGATTATTGATTTATCCCTTACAACCATGACTTTGGAGATTTCAAATACAAGCTTTCATCTGGCACGCTTTGAGGAATTGATTAAACCCTATGGCATAATTGAAATGGTCAGGACAGGAACAATAGCGATACAAAAGGGTGCTGATTCCATTTCAGTTAAAAAGCAGTAATACAACATTAGAAATTGTGCTGTATATATATTAAATTTTTGGAGGAATAAAAATGGCAAAAATCTATTATTCACAAGATTGTAATCTAAGTAATCTTGATGGTAAAACTGTTGCTATCATCGGTTACGGAAGTCAAGGTCATGCGCATGCATTGAATTTGCATGAAAGTGGAGTTAATGTAATTGTTGGCTTATATGAGGGCAGTAAGTCATGGGAAAGAGCTGAAAAGGCTGGATTGAAAGTTATGGTTGCAGCTGATGCTACAAAGGCTGCTGATGTAATCATGATTTTGATTAACGATGAAAAGCAGGCTGCTCTTTACAAGGAAAGCATTGAGCCAAACCTCACTGCTGGTAAAACTCTTGCTTTTGCACATGGTTTTAATATTCACTATGGTTGCATTGTTCCACCAGCTGATGTGGATGTAATTATGATTGCACCAAAGGGTCCAGGACACACTGTTCGTTCTGAGTATGTTGAGGGCAAGGGTGTTCCTTGCTTGGTGGCTGTTCATCAGGATGCAACTGGCAAGGCGTTGGATACAGCACTTGCTTATGCAGCAGGTATTGGTGGAGCAAGAGCTGGTGTACTTATGACAACATTCAGACAGGAAACTGAAACTGATTTGTTCGGTGAGCAGGCAGTACTTTGCGGTGGTGTTACAGCTTTGATGAAGGCTGGATTTGAAACATTGGTTGAAGCTGGCTATGACCCTGCTAACGCATATTTTGAGTGTATTCATGAGATGAAATTGATTGTTGACTTGATTTATGAGGGTGGATTTAGCAGGATGAGATATTCAATTTCAGATACTGCTGAATATGGTGATTATGAGATTGGTAAGAGAATTATTACTGATGAAACAAAGAAGGAAATGAAGAAAGTTCTTGCTGAAATTCAGGATGGAACATTTGCAAGAAGATGGATACAGGAAAATCAAAGTGGCCGTATTCACTTTAATGCGTGCAGAAGGCTTGCAAAGGAACATCAGCTTGAAGAAGTTGGTAAGGAGTTGCGCAAGCTATATAGTTGGAATAAAGAGCCACAGGATTAATTTGATACAAAAATATCTCCCCAATAAACGGGGAGATTTTTTATTATATGGAATAATTCTTTCTGGCAGAGTTCCATTATAACTTACTGGATATAATATATTATTACTTATCTTCGATGATGCCACCTGAATATTTAAACTTAATGAAGCTTTTGCCCTTGTATGTAAGCAAACCTCTTTCATTGAAGGGTACTGCTTTTAGAGTTTGCTTTGTGACATTAAAACACAGATTTTTATTGGTTTTTGTTGTGAATACAAGCTGATAGCTCTCGTTTGAAACTGATATGTTTCCCTTATCGTCAATTTTTCTTGTTCGCACATCGATTTTTTCGGCAAGCTGGGCAGTTTCGCTTATAATTCCACCTGTTTTATTTGGTGGTTGCCTTCTTTGAGTATTAGTTTTAGTCTGCCTTTGCTCAGCCTTTATTTTTTCTTTTCTGAGATTAAAAAAGAAAACTCCTATTACGATAAATGCCGATACAAGAACGACAAAAAGAAAAACCATATCTGCTGATTGCATAAAATCACTACCTTTAAAAATTTATTCGCATAATGCAATTATATCTTTTTTGGTTGGGAACCCCATACAGGATGCTGCCGCAGTACCTGTTGCAACAGCAAAGGAGAATGCTTTTTGTTTATCACTACATTCAAGATATTTTGCAATAAATCCAGCAACCATTGAGTCTCCAGCACCTGTTGAATTTACTGCAATAATGCACTTTGCTTTACAATAATATTCACTTTCACCCGAAACCATTACTGCACCACGCTTATCCATCGATACAATGACATTTTCTGCACCCATTTCGCAGAGCTTTTTAGCATAAAAAACAACATCGTCCTTTGTTTCAATAGTTGTGTTAAAAATATCGGATAGCTCATATATATTGGGCTTTACGAGAAAGGGTTTATGCTTTAAAGTGTTTATAAGCTGTTCACCGCTGGCATCTACAATTGTGAGGATATCTCTATCGGATAAAGCCGACATAATACTTGCGTAAATATTACTGCCTAATGATGAAGGGGCATTGCCTGCAAGGACTAGAACATCTCCACTTTTTAGCACTACTAGCTTTTCAAACAAAGGCTTTAAGCTTTGCTCAGAAATATAAGGTCCCTGTGCGTTTATTTCCGTTTCCTCACTGCCCTTTAGTTTAACATTAATACGGGAGTTCCCCTCAGAGAGCATGATAAACTCATCGATACAGCCGATTTTTCTGACTTCCTCTTTAATTTGTCTGCCAGTAAATCCGGCTACAAATCCAAGTGCGGTACTTTGTACACCAAGATTTTTAAGCATGATGGAAACATTAAGACCCTTTCCGCCAGCAATAAGACTTTCGCTAGTGCAACGATTGACACTGTTTCTTTTAAGGTTGTCAACCTGCATTATATAATCAAGTGATGGATTAAGCGTAACGGTGTAAATCATGGTTCCTCCTTATTACAAGCCATTAGGATTTTTAACAGTAAAGTTCCAACTATCAGCGCACATTTCGTCGAGGTTATATTTTGCCTCCCAATTCAACAGCCTTTTTGCCTTTTCAGCATTGGCATATGAAACTGCTAAATCGCCAGCGCGTCTTGGTGCAAATTCCTTTGGAATTTCCTTTTCGCATGCTTTTTCATAGCTTGCAACGACCTCAAGAACGCTTGAACCACTGCCTGTACCTAAATTTATTGGTTCAAAGCCCTTATGTTTTTTGGCATAGGCTAATGCTGAAATATGTCCCTTTGCCAAATCCACAACATGAATATAATCTCTAATACCTGTCCCGTCAGGGGTATCATAATCATTTCCGTAAATATTTAATTTCTCCAGCTTGCCAATAGCAACCTGAGCAATATATGGTACAAGGTTATTAGGAATACCATTCGGGTCTTCGCCAATAAGCCCGCTTTTATTTGCACCTATCGGATTGAAATATCTAAGGGATACAACACTCCACTCGCTATCAGCAACACATATATCACTCAAAATCTGCTCAATCATAACCTTTGTATAGCCATATGGGTTAATGGCAGATGTTTGCATATCTTCAGTATATGGGGGACGATTATCTACTCCATAAACAGTGGCTGATGAGGAGAAAATCATAGTCTTGCATTGATATTTATTCATTACCTTTAATAAATTGATAGTCCCGACTATATTATTATTGTAGTATTCAAGCGGTTTTTGCACGGATTCTCCAACTGCCTTCAAGCCGGCAAAATGTATTACAGCATCAATCTCATTTTCCTCAAAAATTTTACACATTCCATCATAATCGAGCATATCGACTTCATAAAACTTAAAGATTTTATTTGTCAACTGTTGAACACGATTAGCACTTTCAAGCTTTGAGTTGCTTAAATTATCCATTACAACTATTTCATAGCCTTCATTAAGCAATTCAACACAGGTATGGCTACCTATAAATCCGGTTCCACCAGTAACTAATATTTTGCCCACTTGCTACCTCCTGAATTTTGTACAAAATTTTATTAACACACATATTATATATTTTTTTTATAATTATTTCAACCTTTTTATAAGACAAAGCCAAGAATATTTAGTTACAAAGGTATTGAGTTTTGTTACATTTTGTAAAAACAAAGAGCATATTCACATTAATCTTTTTTATAGATTTGTGGAATATGCTCATTTATTTAATAGCCTATAGAGAGTTAAAACTCAAGTCTATCCTCGATATACTTAACTAAATCCTCGATTTTAACACGCTCCTGAGCCATTGTGTCCCTATCGCGAACTGTTACACAGCCGTCCTTTTCCAATGTATCAAAGTCATATGTTATACAGAAAGGTGTACCAATTTCATCCTGCCTGCGATAACGCTTACCGATTGCTCCTGTTTCGTCATATTCCACATTAAATTTCTTTGCAAGCATTGAATAAACCTCAAGAGCAGGTTCTTTCAGCTTCTTTGTGAGAGGTAGAATACAAGCCTTAACAGGTGCAAGAGCAGGATGCAGATGTAAAACAGTTCTTACATCGCCATCTTCAAGAGTTTCCTCATCATATGCCTCACAAAGGAATGCAAGAGTAACCCTATCAACACCAAGTGATGGCTCAACAACATAAGGAATGTATTTACTGTTGTCCTCAGGGTCAAAGTATTCTAAAGATTTTCCGCTATGTTCTATATGCTGTTTTAGGTCATAGTCAGTTCTATCAGCGATACCCCAGAGTTCACCCCAACCGAATGGGAACATAAATTCTATATCAGTTGTAGCCTTAGAATAGAATGATAATTCGTCCTTATCATGGTCACGCATTTTCAAGTTTTCTTTGTTTATACCAAGTGTCAAGAGCCAGTTCATGCAGAAATCCTTCCAGTAGTAGAACCACTCAAGGTCTGTATCGGGCTTGCAGAAGAATTCAAGCTCCATCTGTTCAAATTCTCTTGTTCTGAAGATAAAGTTACCGGGAGTAATCTCGTTTCTGAATGATTTACCTATTTGAGCGATACCAAAAGGTATTTTCTTTCTTGAAGTACGCTGAACATTGTTAAAGTTTACGAATATACCCTGAGCTGTTTCTGGGCGGAGGTAAATTTCATTTTTAGAATTTTCAGTTGTACCCTGAAAAGTTTTGAACATAAGATTGAATGTTCTGATATCGGTGAAATTTGAAGCACCGCAATCGGGGCATTTAATATTGTTTTCAGCGATAAAATCACTCATTTGTTCAAAGGACCAGCCTGCAGGAACAGCATCTGATTGTGATTCAATAAGCTGGTCAGCGCGGTGACGCGTTTTACATTCTTTACAGTCCATGAGCGGGTCTGAGAAACCGCCTACATGTCCAGAAGCTACCCAAACCTGAGGATTCATGAGGATTGCACTATCGAGTCCGACATTATAGGGGCTTTCTTGAACGAATTTTTTCCACCATGCTTTTTTAACATTATTTTTGAGCTCGACGCCGAGAGGGCCGTAGTCCCATGAGTTGGAGAGCCCGCCATAGATTTCGGAGCCAGCGTAGATAAAACCTCTTGATTTACAGAGGGCGACAATTTTGTCCATAGTTTTTTCGGTATTTTTAAGCATTTTATCCCATCCTTAATAAAATTAACGAAATGTCAATCTTTATTTTATGCTATATTAGGGTAAATGTCAAGGGGTTGCCCTGCCGCCATGCAACGAATTTCTTATTTTATATTTATATTGATTGGTTGGCAGTTGTATAAGGAATGTAACTAAAAATGAAGTTAAGAACAAAATAATAATCTAGCGTTTATTGAGTGTTATCATAATGGCGAATAAAATCCACATAAAATTTAACTGCCCTTGACAATGATGCTACATCCAGATTCTCATTAACAGCATGAGCCGACTTCATTTGTGCGTCACTCATAGTCAACGGCACAAACCTCAATACACAATCACATATCTTAGTATAATGTCTTGCATCAGTCCCAGCAAGCATTACATACGGAATTACAGGTATATCCCCGAAAGTATCCTTAATTTGCTTTATAACCTGCCTATACGCATATGTATTCATGTTCGCAACAGGTGGAATATCATATCCCGATATCATCTCCATCCAGATATCATACCTTTGCGCAATTTTAAGCACTTTTTTAAGCGATGGCTCAAGTGGCTCATGTATCATAAAACGCATATTAGCGGTAACGCTTGCCTCTTCGGGAATTACATTTGCACCATTGCTGCCCTTAGCTTGTGTAAATACACAGGTTGTCGATACAAGAGCATTTGCCTGCCCACCCATTTTCGACATAACAAGGGGTAGAATCCAGCCGAAAAGCCAGAGGTTACCTAAGACAAGACGGTATTTAAATGGCATATATGGCACCATTTCCTTATACATACGCTTTACAGGGGCAGTAATTTTTTTCTTAAATGGTGGACGCGTTTCTATTCTATCAATCAGCTTTGCAAGTCGTGCAAAGGGATTATTTTTAAATGGAATACTCGCGTGACCACCATGAGAATTAGCGATAAATTTAATATTTGCTCTGCCTTTTTCAAAAATGCCGACCATTGCAGTCTGAGCGTTGCTGCCAAGCATATCTCCCATAACAGAGCCGCCCTCATCCATTACCAATTCAAATTTAATTCCTTTTTTATATAGATAATCGACGGTTTTAACAGCACCATCACCAGTTATTTCCTCATTACAGGAAGATGCGATATAGACATCACATGATGGAGTAAAGCCGATTGAAAGCAGGTACTCAACGCTTTCAAGTATAGCACATAGTGCACCTTTTGTATCAATAGCCCCTCTTCCCCAAATTTTTCCTTCTGCAATCGTGCCGGAAAAGGCAGGATATTTCCATTCGCCCGTTGCCTCAACGACATCATGATGAGACATCAGCAGTATAGGAAGTCTATCGGGATTTTTGCCCTTCCATCGATAAAGCAATGCTCCATCAATATCTGTTTTTTCCAGTCTTGAGTGGATAAGGGGGTATAACTCCTCTAGCTTTTCGTGCATTTTATAGATATAGGTTAAATCAGAATTTCCTCTTACACTTACAGAGGGAATTTGAATCATTTCCGATAAATTTTTAGCATGCTTTTCGGGGTTGATGCCGTCCTTTTCTGTGTCATAGGGTTTTCCATTGACATAGTCCTTTTTCAGTCTAATTGCATTAATTACAGCGATTCCAAACAAAACAAGTAATATAAGAATAATAAAAAATATAGAGTATAATAGCATTATACTAACCTCGATTAAGATTCATTTTAATATATTATATTTTATCACACCTGCAGAAAAATTGCTACACTTAAACATAATATTTCAAAATATAAAAAAGGAATAGAAATAACTCTATTCCCTAAATGTTTTGTAAAAATAAGGAGTCCAATATAATTTAATAATAATTTTATGTTTCAGCGGTTATTATTTTTTTATCGTCCAATTCGTTCAGAATAAAGGGGAGTACCTCATGAGGTTGAATATCAAGCACATAAGCAAATTCGTCAAACAAGAGGTGCTCTGCATCACGCATAATTTTTTCGTCAGACATACGCATTTTCTTGCCATTTGAAAGCAAATTCTCTTGGTGCTCGTATAGAGTTTTGATTAAAGCTATAAGTTGTTTTGGGTCACCCTCTTTTAGTATTTCGTTAAACTTCTCACTTCTTGCCTGATAGTCCTCAATCCAAATCGTTTCTTCGTTGGGAATAGAATGTATCAGCTCATACACCTCTTCGCACGACATTACATTTCTAAACTTATCTAAATTTCTGTTAATAGGGGTGTATATGGTGGATTTGTTTGAATGCACAGGTTCGAGGACGCAGTACACTTGCTCTTCGGTGCCATAAAACTTTTCCTTACGGATATCGGTAATCTTACAGACACCATTATTACCGTAGACAACATAATCGTTGACTGCATATATTTTCATATTGCCTCCTTACATCGTTCCCCGTTTCATATTCCATCATTAAATGAGTAGGGGAGGGTTTATTGCGTTTGCATCATATTTCAACCAATTATTGATGGCATACAATTGGTTATAGCACTCTATAGTAATTATAACATATTTTCAGATTTAATGTAATGGGCAATTTGTATAAAAATAACGAAATTTCATGTGATATTCTTAAGGTGTAGTAAAATTATGAAAAAATTGCATTAATTTTATTTAATAAATGATTAGAAGTGTTTAAACAGGGCAAAATATTTTAATGAGCTAATTTTAGTTAAAATAGAAACGGCTATTCATAAAAGAAAAGCCGTTTTGTTTTAAAATGATTTTATAACCGGATTAAAGAGGTTTTACATTAATTGCTCTGATTTTACCGCTGTTTCTGCTATCAGTTTCTGTATCAAATGAAACTCTCTGTCCCTCGCTAAGAGTCTTAAACCCATCTGAAACAATTGCTGAGAAGTGAACGAAAACATCATCACTACCGTCGTCATTTGAGATAAATCCAAATCCTTTGTCTGCATTAAACCATTTTACTGTACCTTTATTCATTAAAGATACCTCCATTCAATTAATTTTGGCTGTATAAACTAAAAACGCATATTTTTGATAGTCATTTAAGTCGGTCAATGATTATCAAAAATATGCGTAATCAGTCGAACATTAAAATACCATATCATGTATTATATCATGCTTATTTGCAAATGTCAAGTCTTTTTTAAAAATAATTTTAAAAGTATATTTATACATAAGGCTGTATAAGTTTTAGTGTAAAATGTAAAAAATATAGTATATGCAAAGTGCTATTTTTGTTTATACGATACATGAATTATATATGTAGTTTGAATAATATTTTATTCTTTTTTGAAAAATCATTCTCTAAACTGTTGCAAAAAAAAAAATGGTGTGCTAAAATGTAAAATGTATGTGAATAAAAAGTCTATGAGCTGGTAAAGTGTAAAAAATAGGTGGAAAAGGAATGATATTATGACGATAGGATTTTCAGAATTTCTTTCTCAGGCACTTTCAAATCCAATGTTAATGATGATCGCAATTTTGACAACAGCTGTTATTTTGGTAAATGGTTGGACAGATGCACCAAATGCAATAGCAACCTGCATTTCAACTCGTGCAATCGGACCCCGTCCAGCAATTATTATGGCAGCCATCTTTAACTTCTTAGGTGTTTTTGTTATGACTAAAATTAATACTAGTGTTGCTGCAACAATATATAATATGGTCGATTTCGGAGGGAATTCTGAAAATGCTATCAAGGCACTCTGTGCTGCGTTGATTGCCATAGTTATATGGGCGACAGCTGCATGGGCATTTGGTATCCCAACAAGTGAAAGTCACGCCTTGATTGCTGGTATTTCAGGCGCTGCAATTGCATTACAAGGTGGCTTTAGTGGGATAAATGGTTCAGAGTGGGTAAAGGTTATATATGGATTGGGTATATCCACCGTTTTAGGTTTAGGCTTTGGTTGGGGAACAGTTAAATTAACAGAGCTTATCTGTAAGGGCATGGACAGACGAAAGACTAATAAGTTCTTTAAAACAGCTCAGATAGGTGGCGGTGCTGCTATGGCGTTTATGCATGGTGCACAGGATGGACAGAAATTCATGGGTGTATTTATGCTCGGTATCTTCCTTGCTCAAGGAAGTGACGGCGGTGGAAATTTTGAAATTCCATTCTGGCTTATGATTTTATGTTCATTAGTCATGGGTCTTGGAACTTCAATTGGCGGATATCGTATTATTAAATCCGTTGGTATGGACATGGTAAAGCTTGAAAAATATCAGGGCTTTTCAGCTGATGTGGCTGGTGCTGGTTGTATTTTAGTATCATCATTAACAGGAATTCCTGTTAGTACTACTCATACAAAAACTACTTCAATTATGGGCGTTGGCGTAGCAAAGCGTCTAAGCAATGTAAACTGGGGCGTTGTAAAGGAAATGGTTTTAACTTGGGTATTGACGTTTCCGGGATGTGGACTTATTGGTTTCTTAATGGCGTTGCTGTTTATGAAGGTATTTTAATTAAGACTAAAAAGTATAGGAGAAAGTAACATGAAAAAAAAGAGTAAAAACTTCGATTATTTCGATTCGTTTGTTCGTATGGTAGAGTATTCATGCAAGGCAGCTCTTTTACTTCAGCAGGTTGTAAAAAACTATGATCCATACAAAATTAAAGAGCAAATGATTGAAATGCATGAAATTGAGCATGGTGGTGATACCAGCAAGCATGAAATGATGAATGCTTTGGTAAAGGAGTTTATCACACCTATTGAACGAGAGGATATCACAGGAATCGGACAGCAGATTGATGAGGTTACTGATACAGTAGAAGATGTTTTAATGCGTCTTTATATGTTCAATATACAAACTATTCGTCCTGAGGCGATTGAGTTTGTGGATGTAATTGTTGAATGTTGTAATGCATTGAAAAAGGCTTTGCAGGATTTCCATAATTTCAAGAAATCTCCTACAGTTAAGGAAAATATCATTCAGATAAACTGTTTAGAGGAGGATGGGGACAAGCTCTATACTGAAGCTGTTCGCAATCTCCATACTACAAGCAAGGACCCAATTGAGATTATGGTTTGGTCTGAAACATTTGATAGACTTGAAAGATGCTGTGATGCTTGTGAAGATGTAGCAAACCTAATGGAGTCAGTTATTTTGAAAAATAGTTAAGATATAGCATTAAGGTGTAGATATAAAGTGTTTTATAATGCTTTATTTCTGCACTTTTGTTTTCATATGTGCGACTTTTAAAGTTATGAAAATTATGCTATAATAGCTTTAGTTATCTAAAAAAGATTACGAAAGCGGGGATATTATGACACTGCAGCAGTTGAAATATATTTTGAAAATAGTCGAATGTGGCTCTATAAATGAGGCAGCTAAACAGCTCTTTATCTCTCAACCAAGCCTTTCCAATGCGGTTAAGGAGCTTGAAAATGAGGTTAATATAGAGATATTTAACCGTTCCGCAAGAGGAATTTCACTTACTGTTGATGGTGTTGAGTTTTTGTCCTACGCACGACAGATTATAGAACAGGTGGACTTGCTTGAACAAAGGTATAAGCATAAAAAGCCATCACGCAAGCTATGCTCTGTTTCAACTCAACACTATGCCTTTGCAGTAAATGCTTTTGTAAATCTCATTCGTTCAAGCGNTGCTGATGAGTATGAGTTTACGTTGCGTGAAACAAGAACACATGACATAATTGAAGATGTCAAAAATATGAGAAGTGAGATTGGAATTTTGTATCTCAGTGATTTTAATGAAAAGGTTATTATGAAGTTTTTGAATGAAAATCAGCTTGTTTTTAATTCACTTTTTAAGGCGAAACCACATGTTTTTGTAAGTGTGTATAATCCGCTTGCTAAGAAGAAATGTGTTGAATTGGAGGATTTGGAGGAGTATCCATGCTTACAATTTGAACAAGGGGAATTTAATTCCTTTTATTTTTCAGAGGAGATTTTAAGTACTGTTTATCATAAGAAAAGTATTTATGTAAGTGACCGTGCTACATTGTTTAATCTTCTGATAGGGCTTAATGGATATACAATTTGTACTGGTGTACTGAATAGTGATTTGAATGGGAATGATATTGTGGCTGTTCCTTTAAATTCTGATGAAAATATGCTTGTCGGCTGGATTATGAATAAGAAGGCTGTTTTAAGCAAGGAGGCACAGAGATATGTTGATGAACTTAAAAAGCTGATTAAAGAATATGGATTTGAAGTGTTGTGCTGATTTATTTAAAAGTATCAATTTTTACTTGATTATTTCTTATATTTTATTGATTTATTAAGAAAATTAGGTTATAATATTTGATGCAACAAAATTTGCAAAGTGTTTAGGGGTGACAGATTATAAAAAAAGTTGAAATCTTTTCTGATGGTGCTTGTAGTGGAAATCCGGGTCCCGGTGGCTATGGGGTCATTTTAAAATATAAAGGCAATGTAAAGGAATTATCAGGTGGTGAGGCAAGCACCACAAATAACAGAATGGAGCTTATGGGGGTAATTGTCGGATTGTCGGCACTTAAGGAGCCATGTGAGGTAATCTTGACAACGGATAGCAGATATGTTGTTGATTCAGTTACTAAGGGCTGGGTTTATAATTGGAAGAAAAGGGGCTGGATTAAGCCTGACAAAAAGCCTGCGCTGAATGTTGATTTGTGGGAACAGCTATTGCCATTGCTTGAAAAGCATAAGGTTGAGTTTAATTGGGTTAGGGGACATGCGGGGCATCCAGAAAATGAACGGTGCGATGAGCTTGCTGTTATGCAAAGGGACAAATATGCATCTGGTGGGTGAAAAATATACAAAAATCCACCTAATTTATATGTTATTTTATAGCTTAATACAGGATAGTTTAATTTTTGAGCAAAACTATTGCAATTTCTACTAGATTGGTATATAATCATAATATACACATAGGAACATATAAACAACTATTCAAATGTTAAAGAAGGTTTTATTATGGATAAAAGATTTGTATATGCAGATAACGCAGCAACAACGAAGGTTTCTGACATTGTGTTGAATGCAATGTTGCCTTATTTTAGTGAGCATTATGGAAATGCATCAAGCATATATGAAATGGGAAGAAACGCTAAGCGGGCGTTAGAACTTTCAAGAGAAAAGGTTGCTAAGGCATTATCTTGCGAGCCGAATGAGATTTATTTTACAAGTTGTGGCTCAGAGGCTGATAATTGGGCGATTAAGGGTGTCTGTGAAAAGCTTGGCCCTAAGGGTAAAAAGCACATTATCACTTCTGTTTTTGAGCATCATGCAGTACTTCATACCTGTGAGGCGCTTGAAAGACAGGGCTTTGAGGTAACATATATACCAGTTGACGAGAAGGGCATTGTTAAGCTTAATGAGCTAAAGAATGCTATTCGTGAAGATACAGCAACTGTATCAATTATGTTTGCTAATAATGAGATTGGTACAATTCAGCCTATAAAGGAAATTGCTGATATTTGTAAGGAGCGTGGAGTGATTTTCCATACCGATGCTGTTCAGGCTATCGGAAATGTTGAAATTAATGTTAAGGAGCTTGGCGTTGACCTATTGTCATTGTCTGGACATAAAATTCATGCTCCTAAGGGAGTAGGTGCTTTATATATCCGCAAGGGATTGGTTTTACCTAATTTTATTCATGGTGGCGCTCAAGAGAGGAATAAGCGTGGTGGAACTGAAAATGTTGCATCAATAGTTGGCTTGGGAGTTGCTATGGAGGAGGCTGTTAAGGATATTCCTCAGCGTGTTGAAAGAGTAACAAGACTGCGTAACAGGCTGATTGACGGCATTTTACAACTGCCTCATACAAGGCTTAATGGCGACAGGGAGAAAAGACTTTGCGGAAACTGCAATATCTCAATTGAGGGAGTTGAGGGTGAGGCATTGCTCTTAATGCTTGATATGCATGGAATATGTGCATCATCGGGTTCAGCTTGTACATCAGGTTCACTTGACCCATCCCATGTATTGCTTGCTTTGGGGCTAAGCCATGAGGTTGCACATGGTTCGTTAAGACTCTCTATCAGTGACGAAACAACTGATGAAGATGTGGATTATATTTTAGAGGTTATGCCAAAGGTAGTAAATCGTCTTCGTGAGATGTCACCACTTTGGGAGAAGATTGTTAAGGCTGAAAACAGATAAGGAGATAGATTATGTTATATAGTGATAAGGTTTTAGACCATTTTGCAAATCCAAGAAATGTTGGAGAAATAGAAGATGCTGATGGTATAGGTGAGGTTGGCAATGCTAAGTGCGGCGATATCATGAAAATGTATATTAAGGTAAATGGTGGAATAATTACCGATGTAAAATTCAAAACATATGGTTGTGGAGCGGCTGTTGCTACTTCCTCAATGGCTACTGAATTAATAGTTGGAAAATCTATTGATGACGCCTTGAAGCTAACTAATAAAGCGGTTGTTGAGGCGCTTGATGGATTGCCACCATCAAAGATACATTGTTCAGTATTGGCTGAACAGGCAATTAAATCTGCTATTTCCGATTACTATCAAAAGCAGGGAATTGACCCTGTACCAATTGTTGGTGAAGTGGGCGATTGTGACGCTTGTCACCACTAATTACAGAATAATAAAAGGTGGAAACATTAATTTGATTTCCACCTTTTTTGATTGATAATAGAATAACAGGGGTGAGATACTGCTAGTACAGTATTAGCGTCTTCTCCCTCCACCACCATGAGTACCACCTCTGCTTGATCTGTGTGTTGAGGTTCTGCCTAAGCTGTGGCCGCCTCCGAAACCGCCTACATTATTATCAGTATCAATTTTTACCTTTGTTACATATTCTCGAATAAAATCATCTCTGCGTTCAAGCATTTTTGTTTTGTTTTCACAAATATAATTTGTAGCAGAAATTGTTTTATGCATTTTGTATTGTGAGACAATAATTAAGCCGATAACGGTTGAAACAGCAGCACTGATAAGAAAGCTGATACCCAATGCTGAAAGCCAGTTATAGCTTTTAGAATAGCTGTATTTAAGGGATTCTATAAAAGCAAGTGATGCTCCCTCATAATCATTTTTTTGTAATTTTGGTGTAATGTCATCAAGCATATGCTGTATATCGGAATCACGGTATTTTTTGATAGCAGAGCCACTTGTGGAAATCCAATCAATTTTTGTGTCATTATTGATTAATAATAATATTCCGTCAGTGTTAATTCCAAATAATTCATCGTAAAAATCATCAGCATAGTTCATAGGTGATTTGCCTTTTAAATCATCTGTAATCACAATTCCGATATTCATTTTATACTTATCAGTAGCTTCTTTAATTGCCTTATTTACAATTTCCTCTTCACTTTCAGTCAAACTGTTATCAAGGTCATAAACCATATTTCCGTTAAAGCTAGCAGATATGGTCGGCACGGCAAGCGTAAAGATAATGAATATAAGGGGTAGGATTATTTTTAGTTTTTTCATGAGAAGAAATACCCCCCGATTGTAAGAATAAGGGTAAGAATAGCTGTAAGTATACCACAGAACCTTAAGAGCTTCGGAATACTTAAAGGAGGTTTTCCAGCCAACTTGTAGGTTTGCCCGTTAATAACAAAGGAGTAGCTTTTGTCCTTATATTTGTATGTCATAAACCATACGGGCAGTAGTATATAATTCCAATCGGTTTTTAGAATACTTATATCAGAATTTGTGACATGAAGGCTGCTATAACCTGTCATTGTTGAACGAATAAGTCTGTCACATCCGTCAACAGCTCTGTTTTTAATTCTAGGAAAGACCTCAGATTTATCGACATCATATTTATCAGCAAAAAATCCACTTAAAAAGGACATGGAGAAGCTTTTCAATTCATCATAGTTAAATGGCTCAATTGCTTCCATCAGCTTATCATCAATCTTGCTTGAGCCATCAGCAGGTATTCCCTCCATAAAAACAGAGGCACGCCTTATTACTGAAAATTCCTTTGTTTCAGTATATTTATAGTTCCCAGCAACCCATGAGCGTGTTTTCTTTCCGATTGCATTCATATTTGCTTTTATTGTGCAATTGGCAATCCAGAATGGAACATAGACCCCAGCCATTTTTTCTAATTGCTGATTGGATTTAAAATCATCGGGCAGGAACCATTTTTTCTTACACCATTGCTTGAATAGCTCTTCTGCTTTATGCTTATCAAAATTGAATGGAATAATTTTGCTTGGCTTATAATCACCTGAAAGTCTGCCAGTAAGAATAACAGGATTATGACAATAGTAGCAAAAGGTAGCTGAGGTTGTATCCTCAGCCATAATTTCCGCACCACAGTTAGGGCAAGAATAGAGGTTGGTATGCTCTTCAAATTCCTGTTCTTCTTTTACGATTTTCTCAGCAACATTTTCGTCAAGATTAATATTTTCATTATTATTGAAGATTTCTTTTATTTCAGCTTCGGTGAATCGACTAAGGCAGTATTCACAGCCGAAATTCTGCTGGTCAGCCTGATATTCAAGATTGCCACCACAGTTGGGACATTTATATTGAACAACTTCCATTAATCACACCTCTGTTTTTATTGCGGCTTTTTGCTTCCACAGTTCGAACAGAAATTACCACTACTCTCAGTTCCGCATGAGCATTTCCATGATAATGACTGAGGGTTTCCACATTGTGAACAGAATTTACCTGTGTTCATATTTCCGCATGAGCATTTCCAGCCAGTAGATTCAATTGGTTTAGGGTTGCCACATTCTGAGCAGAACTTACCTGTATTTTTATTGCCGCAGGAACAAGTCCATACATTTGCAGATTGAACTGGAGGAGGTGCCTGCTGCTG
>JGI24710J26742_10001418_pt1 | contig 21971 bp, 22 predicted proteins | sample BioPla2DNA2_FD_26742 | JGI IMG/M metagenome (IMG submission 26742) | reverse complement strand
AAAAATGACCATACCTCATTTAAAGTATGGTCATTCACTACCTCAGCATTTTAGATATTTGACCTGTCTACTTGACAGGGGGCATATCATAAAATGGTAAGCAGGGTTTTCTTTTTGTATATACTTGACATGGATATTATATTGTAATACAAGATTGGCATAAAGAAACACGGGAGGTATGAGAATGTCTACAGAAAAGTGAATGTCTACAGAAAAGTTTAGATTCGATCCCGGCAAGGATAATAAGGGGCTCTTTTGCAATTATTAGGGTCAATAACATTATGTTATATAGATGAACGACGTCATGTGGAAAAATGTCGAAATTATGTTAATGTATTGACATGAAATTTGTTTAGTGATATTATTGCTTTAAAGTGCAGACGCTTTAAAGTGCTAAATTATAGTAGACTAATAATAAACTGGGGGTTAGAAAAGTGATAATAAAATTAGTATTATTGGTATGCTTCTTTACTATTATGATAGCTGTAGGAGTATTTGCAAGGAAGCATGCAACAAATGTAGGGGATTTCGTATTGGGAGGCAGAACAGTAGGCCCGTGGTTAACAGCCTTTGCATATGGAACCTCCTATTTTTCTGCTGTGGTATTTGTTGGATACGCCGGACAATTTGGATGGAAATACGGAATATCAGCTACTTGGATAGGAATAGGCAATGCTCTTATAGGCAGCCTGTTAGCATGGGTAATATTAGGCAGGCGGACAAGAGTTATGACGAATCATTTAAAGTCAGCTACAATGCCCGATTTTTTTGGCAGCCGTTTTGACAGTAAGGCATTAAAAATCACAGCATCAGTAATATCCTTCATATTCTTAGTACCATATACAGCATCAGTCTATAACGGATTGTCAAGGCTGTTTGGCATGGCATTTAATATACCATACTGGGTATGTGTTTGGACTATGGCAGTCTTAACCGGTATATATGTTATAATAGGCGGATATATGGCAACGGCTATAAATGATTTTATCCAAGGAATCATAATGCTTTTTGGTATAGCTGCGGTTATAGGAGCAGTATTAAGTAATCAGGGGGGCTTTATATCGGCTATAGGTAAGCTGTCAGAGTTTGAAAGTGATGTAGCCATAACGCTTGGGCAAAAGGGAGCATTTACTTCTTTCTTTGGACCGGATCCACTGAATCTGCTTGGAGTAGTAATATTAACCTCGTTAGGAACCTGGGGGCTTCCTCAGATGGTACATAAGTTTTATACAATAAAAAATGAAAAATCAATTAAAACCGGAACATTAATATCTACAATATTTGCTTTTGTCATAGCAGGAGGAAGTTATTTTCTTGGCGGCTTTGGAAGATTGTATGATAACCCGGCTTTGTATAACGATCAGGGAAAGGTTTTTTATGATGCCATTGTGCCTTATATGCTGCAGTCCTTATCGGATGTCCTAATAGGCGTAGTGGTTATATTGGTATTGTCCGCATCGATGTCAACTTTGTCAAGCTTGGTGCTTACATCCAGCTCAACTCTTACATTGGATTTCATCAAGGGCTTCATATATAAAGATATGAGCGAGAAAAAGCAGTTAAGAATCATGAGAATATTTATAGTATTTTTTATTCTTTTATCCGTATATTTAGCACTGAAGCCTCCGGTATTCATAGCACAGCTTATGGGAATATCATGGGGAGCACTTGCAGGAGCATTCTTAGCACCGTTCTTATATGGACTGTATTGGAAGAGAGTTTCCAAAGCTGCGGTATGGGCATGCTTTGCATCCGGTGTGGGAATTACAACTACGAATATGATATTCGGTTATATGAGTTCTCCTATTAACGCAGGAGCACTGGCTATGGTAGCAGGACTTGTGATTGTTCCTGTTGTCAGTATTCTTACTCCGAAGATGAAGAGGGATAAAGTTGATTCAATATTTGAATGCTATGAGGAAAAAGTAACCGTACGCAAGAAAAAATCAATTCAGGAATAAATACATATGTTTTATATATAGGGAGATGATGAGATGATTTGGGCTAGAGAAGAAACCCTAGCTAGGCAGGAAATTGAAGAAATACAATTTACAAGACTGAAGGCAACCTTAAAGCGAATCTATGATAAGGTGCCGTCATACCGTAAGAAAATGGATCAGGCAGGAGTTATCTGTGATGATATAAAATCACTTGATGATCTGCATAAACTTCCATTTACCGTAAAGCAGGATATGAGAGATAATTATCCATATGGTATGTTTACCGTACCTAGGAGGGAATTGGTCCGTATACATGCCTCATCGGGTACTACGGGTAAACCGACCGTGGTGGGATATACCAGAAATGATATGGCCATATGGACAGAATGTGTATCCAGAATTGCCTGCATGGGTGGAGCATCAGAGGATGATGTGGCTCAGATCAGCTTTGGATATGGAATGTTTACCGGAGCATTGGGACTTCATTATGGCTTGGAGAATATAGGAGCCAGTGTAATTCCGGTTTCATCAGGAAATACACAGAAGCAAATTATGTATATGCAGGATTTTGGTACGACACTTTTGGTTGCTACCCCATCATATGCACTGCATATTGGCGAGGTTGCAAAGGATATGGGAATAGATCCGGCTAAGGATCTGAATGTAAAGATCGGTCTTTTTGGCGGGGAAGGCATGACTGAGCCTATGCGGGATGAGATGCACAGGCTGTGGGGCAGCGATATGAAAGCAACTCAGAATTATGGAATGAGTGAGCTGATAGGTCCCGGAGTATCGGGTGAGTGCCTTGAGCTGTGCGGAATGCATATCAATGAGGACCATTTTATTCCTGAGATTATTAATCCTGACACAGGAGAGGTATTACCTCCCGGAGAAAAGGGCGAACTTGTAATAAGCTGTATCACTAAGGAAGCACTCCCGTTAATCCGCTATCGTACAGGAGATATCTCAAGACTGTTTTATGAGCCTTGTAAATGTGGCAGAACCACTGTACGGATGGAGAATCTGTCCGGAAGATCTGATGATATGCTGATAATCCGAGGTGTAAATGTATTTCCCAGTCAGATTGAGGAGGTTCTTCTTAAGATTGACGAGATCGGACCGCATTATGAAATAGTTGTAGATAGAGTGAATTATTTGGACACAATGGAAATTAAAGTGGAATTGGCTGATGAATCCTTGTTGGACTCTTATGCGATGCTTGGTGAACTGGAAAATAGAATCAAATTTAACCTTAGGACTGTACTTGGGCTTGATGCTGTGATAAAATTAGTAGCACCAAGAAGTTTAAGAAGATTTGAAGGCAAAGCCAGACGAGTTACAGATTTACGTTAAATGAAAGGAGCAACACAGGTGACAGGTAAGATACTAATGCTCGGAAATGAGGCATTTGCACGTGGTGCATATGAAGCAGGCTGCAAGGTATCCGCAGCATATCCGGGCACACCAAGTACAGAAATAAGTGAAAGTATTGTTAAGTATACTGAAATATATTCAGAGTGGTCCCCAAATGAGAAGGTAGCATTGGAGGTTGCTATAGGAGCATCAATCGTAGGTGTCAGAGCATTAGCCTCCATGAAGCATGTAGGTCTGAATGTGGCAGCCGATCCGCTGTTTACCGCATCATATATCGGTGTAAACGGAGGACTGGTTATAATAGTTGCTGATGACCCGGGACTGTACAGCTCGCAAAATGAGCAGGATACAAGAGCAGTTGCGAGAGCTGCTAAAATACCGGTTTTGGAGCCGTCAGATAGTTCAGAAGCGAAGGAATTCGTTAAATTTGCATATGAATTAAGTGAGAAATACGACACTCCTGTTATAATAAGAAGCACAACAAGGCTTTCTCATTCACAGGGTCTTGTAGAGCTTAATGACAGACTTGATATTGAAGATAAGCCTTATGAAAGAAATGTATCTAAGAATGTTATGATGCCCGGTAATGCCAAAGGACGTCATATTGTTGTGGAGAATAGGGAGCTTGCTCTCATAAAAGACAGCTGTGAATTTCCTATTAACACGATAGAGTATAACGATAAGAAAATCGGAGTAATAACCTCCGGAATTCCGTATCAGTACGTTAAGGAAGCACTTCCTGAAGCCTCGGTATTAAAGCTTGGAATAGTTAATCCTCTTCCAAGAGGACTGATTGAGGAATTTGCTTCCAAGGTGGATACTCTTTATGTTATAGAAGAGCTGGATCCCATTATAGAGGAACAGGTAAAATCCTGGGGAATAAAAGTTATAGGCAAGGAAATCTTCACGGTGCAGGGAGAATACTCAGCCAATATGCTAAGAAGAGCTATTAAGGGTGAGGATATTGCAGTCCATGCAGCTGAAGGTGTACCAAACCGTCCTCCAATTCTATGCCCGGGATGTCCGCACAGAAGTGTGTATACGGTATTAAAGAAGCTGAAGCTTCGTGCAGCAGGAGATATCGGATGCTATACTTTAGGTGCTGTGGCTCCATTAAGTGTAGTAGATACTACTATATGCATGGGGGCAAGTATTTCATCACTTCACGGTATGGAGAAGGCAAAGGGTAAAGAATATATTAAAGACTGGGTTGCCGTTATAGGAGATTCTACATTCTTACATACAGGTGTTAATTCTCTTATAAATATGGTATATAATAAAAGTACCGGAACAGTCCTGATACTTGATAATTCTACTACAGGAATGACAGGACATCAGGATCATGCAGCAACCGGAAAAACACTGATGGGTGAAGAAACCCGTTCGGTTGATTTGGAAAAGCTTTGTAAAGCTATTGGTGTGCCTAATGTCTATGTTATCAATGCTTTTGATACCAAAAAGCTTGAAAAAACCATAAAAGAAGCGGTGGCATTGGATGAAATCGCAGTTATTATAGCACAGGCACCTTGTGTTTTACTTAAGAAGTCACCTATTACCAACCGGTATTTCATAGATCAGGCAAAATGTAAAAAATGCGGGCTTTGTATGAAGCCGGGATGTCCCGCAATAACCAAAAAAGAAAATGGAGATATTGTAATTAATGAAACCATTTGTAACGGATGCGGGTTGTGCGTAGACTTATGCAAATTTGACGCAATAAAGAAAACGGAATAGTATTGGTATTTACAGAAATGAGGGTAAATATGGAGACAAAAAATATAATGATTGTAGGCGTAGGCGGACAGGGAACTCTGCTTACCAGTAGAATTCTTGGTACATTAATGACTGAAGCCGGTTATGATGTAAAGCTATCCGAGGTACATGGGATGGCACAGCGGGGAGGAAGCGTGGTAACCTTTGTAAGATATGGTGATAAGGTATATGAGCCAATAGTTGAGGAAGGGCAGGCAGATGTTTTGATTGCTTTTGAGAAGCTTGAAGCTTTACGGTATATCCATTATCTGAAAGAAGGGGGAGCAATAGTTATTAATGACCAACAAATTGCCCCGATGCCTGTAGTTATTGGAGCTGCAAAATATCCGAAAAACATTCTGGAAGAGATATCAAATAACCATAGAGTTTACAAAGTGGATGCTTTAGAAGAAGCTAAAAAGCTTGGCAACAGCAAGGTATTTAATGTGATTGTTCTGGGCGTAGCGGCTCAGCATATGGAATTTTCTAAGGAGGAATGGCTGTCTGTAATTGAAAAGACAGTTCCTGCAAAGACTGTTGATATAAATAAAAAGGCATTTGAATTGGGGTATTCCTTAATTTAGTACGGATTGACATATGAGAAGGTAGTACATTGTATGTATAATTAAATAAATATATAAGTGCATATTATTTAGAAGGACATATTATGTAATAATACGTTCTTGAAAGAAAAAGGGGAGGTTTGCCGGATGATCAGACAACTGTCAATATTTATACAGAACGAAATAGGCAGCGTTGCGAGTATTACAGCTATACTTAAAAAGCATAATATCAATTTGAGAGCGATTGCTTCCTTTGACACACCTCAATTTGCCATACTAAGAATGATTGTAGACCAGCCGGAGAAGGCTAAAACACTATTAATTGACAGTGGATTTGCAGTTACGATGTCAGAGGCTATAGCCGTAGAGCTGGAAGATAAGCCGGGAGTTTTGCATGATGTGCTGCAAATCATTGCAGACGCAGGTATAGGTGTTAACTATATATATTCCATAGTATTTCGTCAAAAAAATGTTCCGTTAATTATAATTAACACTGATGATTTGGAGAAAACAAAGCAAGTATTGACGGACAATGGATACTCAGTACCCGAGCAGGAGGATGTTATTTTATGATATGGAATGAAACGAAGGAATGCATGAGCAGGGATGATATTCTTAATTTGCAGAGTGCCAGACTTAAAAAAACCGTTAGCCGCGTCTATCATAATGTTGAATTTTATCGGAAAAAGATGCAGCAGTTAGGGCTGGAACCTAGCGATATAAAAGGTATTGAGGATTTGGATAAGCTGCCGTTTACCACTAAAGAGGATTTAAGGGATAACTATCCTTTTGGTTTATTTGCGGTACCGCAATCTGAGATAGTTCGTATTCACGCATCTTCAGGTACTACAGGTAAGGCAACCGTGGTTGGCTATACAAGAAGAGACATCGAGATTTGGCAGGAGTGTGTAACCAGAGTACTTGCAATGGCCGGGGTAGGTACCAATGATAAGATTCAGGTGGCTTACGGATATGGACTTTTTACCGGCGGTCTAGGTCTTCACTATGGTGCAGAGAATCTTGGAGCAACGGTAATTCCGATGTCAACAGGAAACACTCAGAGGCTCATAACCATGATGGAGGATTTTGAGGCTACAGCTATAGCTTGTACCCCCTCATACCTTTTACATATAGCAGAAGTCCTTGAAGAGGTGGGGAAAATTGACAAAATAAAGCTAAAGGCTGCTATATGCGGAGCTGAGCCATGGACAGAGAATATGCGAAAGGAAATTGAAGCGAAGCTAAAACTGAATGCTTATGATATCTATGGACTTAGCGAGATATTAGGACCGGGAGTAGCTGCCGACTGTGATGCTCATGACGGACTTCATGTATATGAGGATCATTTTATACCGGAGATTGTAAATCCGGAGACCCTTGCTCCGTGCAAAGAGGGAGAGGTCGGTGAACTTGTAATCACCACAATAACTAAAGAAGCTTTGCCGCTATTTCGATATAGGACTAAGGATCTTACGAGTATTACATATGAGCCTTGTAAATGCGGCAGGACCTTGGCAAGAATATCCAAGTTCAAAGGGCGTTCCGATGATATGCTTATTATACGGGGTGTCAATGTATTCCCGTCCCAGGTAGAAGCTGCATTGCTTGAAATGGGTGAAGCCAGTCCTCATTACGTACTGATTGTAGACAGAGTGAATAATCTTGATGTTCTTGAGATTCAGGTCGAGGTTGAAGAACGCTTCTTCTCAGATGAGATAAGAATGCTGGAGAGTTTAACCAAGAAGATTTCTCATGTGCTGCAATCTGCTCTAGGGCTTGCGGTAAAAGTAACCCTGGTTGAACCTAAGACTATCGCAAGAAGCGAAGGAAAAGCAAAGAGAATAATTGACAGAAGAAAGCTGATATAGAGGTACTGAACTTTTGTATATGAAACAGTTGGGTTTAGGTTAAAAGGAGGGGTACTATGTTAATAAAACAGCTGTCGGTATTTATTGAAAATAAGGAAGGCCGATTAGAGAGGGTAACTCAGGTTCTAAAAGACCGTAATATTAATATTGCGTCTTTTAGCCTTGCAGATACGGCCGAATATGGTATGCTTAGAATGATTGTATCTGACCCTGATGAGGGCAGACGTGCTTTGAAGGAGGAAGGCTTTTCCGCAAAGCTTACAGATGTTATAGCAGTTAAAATACCTCAAAGACCCGGAACACTCCATAAGGTTTTAAAGGTACTGTATGATGCCAATCTAAGTGTGGAATACATGTATACCCTCGCAACCGCAGGAAGGGATACTTCCATTATTATGAAGATTTCCGATTTGTCAAAGGCGTTGGAGATACTAAAACAAAGCGGATATGAACTGTGTACGGCTAGGGAAGCTTATGAAATAAATAATATAGAAAACAAATAATGTTTGACACCATCAGTAAAGAATGCTATGATGGTTATGTTGCCGAATAGAAGGCAATATAATTATTATTTTTTGGAGGAATTTATACATGAACAAAGGTACAGTAAAATGGTTTAACAATCAGAAGGGCTTTGGCTTTATCTCTGATGAACAGGGCAACGATATATTCGTTCACTATTCAGGTCTTAACATGGAAGGCTTCAAATCCTTAGAAGAAGGTCAGGAAGTTGAGTTTGAAGTAGTACAGGGAGCTAAGGGTCCTCAGGCAACTAATGTAGTAAGACTTTAATCAAGATTGGGTTTACAATGTACCTTTTTCTGAACTATATATAAGTTTTTAAGAATTGGATATATTGTTATAACGAATTTGATTAAAATAATCCTTAAGGTTTAACCTTAAGGATTTTTTTTGAGATAAAAATATAATTCGATTTTTATTATGAAATCAGATCATTTCCTTTTTGATTTATCCACTCAAGGAAGCGGTAAAGAGGCTTGAAAAGTACCAATGCTATAACATAGTTGCCTATACAGTGTACGACATCAAATGGGATTCCGCTGATAATTTTTGATACAGCCATAGGGATTCCTCCGATAAAAAGATAAGGAACTGAACAAAGTGTTCCAAAGCTAAGTCCATATGCTCCGGATAGTATTGCCCAGAAAAACGGGGAGCGTTTATTCCTAAACAGCATAGTTATCAGCATTAGGACTGTCCATATATACAGATAATTTATCGACCAGATGCCGAAGCCGTAGATTAACACCTCCACTATGACAAAGACATAGATAATAAATAATGTTTTCCATCGGTATACTATTGTGCATAGGATAATTAGTAAAGATACAAGCTCAATATTTGGGAGGAATGCAAGCCCTATCTGAACGGTTATGATTAAGGCTGACATAATTCCTATGATTACCATATCCTTAGTCCGCATAGTCATCCTCACATTCTTAATAACCTTCCATAAGGGTCAGCTCATACTTATCCTTATCCTGTATTATAAGCATATCAACTCCATAATCTGAGAATTCGCCGTCCTTAGTAATGCACCACCATTCCTGTTTGCTGTTATCGGCTTTTCTGCCGTTTACCTCAGTAATAAGAAACCCGTATATACTCTCTTCTCCACCAATCAGCTTCTTTTCATCTAATGCTTCGCGAAGAGTCTCTGCATTCGTGATAATTGTAAATTCTAGTACTTCTTCATCGGGAACAATAACCTGAATGAGTATTTCCTTACTTCCTTCAGAAGCGGTATCAGCTTTTAATACTTTGAAGTAGAATAAGTATAATAGCAGAAAAGCAACAGAAAAAAGAATCAGTGTTCCTAAGACAGTCATTAATAATTTTTTTCTCTCTTTCATAATAAGCTCCTTTCTATTCGGGCACCATAACGTTTGATTGGTGCTGCAGGCATATAAAATGCCTTCCCCACAATAGGAAAGGACAATAAAGTAAATGTCTTTATTGTACCTTTATCCATGACTCGTGGAATTATTGGTACAGATTTTAAGCAGGTATTCTGACTCATGGATCATAGCCAATACTCCGCCCTTCCCAGACATCTTATGATACGGATAATGTATCCGGTATATATCAAATCTATCCAGTGGTATATTGTATTGGAGCAGGCTCCCCATTTACAGCGGCGAGACCGTACAGGATTTACACCTGTTTCCCTTTTAAATTCAAAAACCCGGCAAAGCAGTTTTGGAATACTTAAAATCCTTGATTCTAATATCCATGTCATTAGCCTTTATAAGAAGCATCCGGCAAAGGATATTACAATATGTTGATGCCATTTGTATGTATAAAACCATATGTTGTTAGTAAAGTATACATTAGGCTTATATGCTTGTCAAATAACATTTTAATATTATATAAATCTATCTATGGTCAGTTTTATACTAAAAAGCTGCAGAAAAAATAATATTGCAAGAAATAAACTGTAAAATTGAAGAAAAAACAAGAAAGAAATATTTGATATATCAGGTTTATATGATATAATCTTGATTAGCTGAAAAGAAATTATNTTAAGGAGACANGTAATGAAGATAACACAAAGACCCTTTGGNAAGACAAAGAATGGAGAAGATACCACACTATATACCATAACTAATAATAATGGTATGAAGATATCAGTTACAGATTTCGGGGCTAATATTGTAAGTATTATTGTACCTGACAGAGAAGGAGATTTTGCAGATGTTGTTTTAGGCTATGAGAATATCCAAGGCTATGAGAATAACAGGGTAGGGTTTGGTTCATTAATCGGAAGATATGCCAATCGTATAGCAGGAGCTTCGTTTGTGTTAAATGGAAAGGTGTATAACCTTCAGAAAAATGAAGGAGAGAACACTCTGCACAGCGGTGAACCGGGATATCATAAGGTGATGTATGAAACCGACATTTTCGAAGAAGAAGATATGATAAGTGTTGAGTTTTCGAGATTAAGTCCTGATAATGAGCAGGGATTTCCGGGAAATTTGGATATAACAGTTACATATAGTCTTACAGAGGATAATGAATTAATAATAGAATATCATGCTGTTTCTGACAAGGACACGATGGTAAATATGACTAATCATTCATATTTTAATCTTTCCGGTCATAACAGCGGCAATATACTGGATCATAAGGTATGGATAAAATCAAATAAATTTACACCAACCAATGATAAACTGATACCTACCGGAGAATTATGGGATGTAGAAGGTACACCGATGGATTTTAGAACATTAAAAAGAATCGGGGATAATATAGATGACGATTATAAACCTCTTATTCAGGCAGGAGGATATGATCATAACTATGTTCTTGATAATAATCGGGATGAGATCTCGAAGGTGGCTGAACTCGTGGACGAAGTCAGCGGCAGAGTTATGGAAGTGTTTACTGATAAACCGGGACTTCAATTTTACACCAGCAATATGCTGACTTCTGTTGAGAACGGTAAGGATGGGGCGGTTTATGGTATAAGAGCCGGAGTGTGTTTTGAGACACAGCATTTTCCCAATGCTTGTAATACCAAGAATTTTCCAAGCAGTGTCCTAAAAGCAGGACAGGATTATGAATATGTAACAATCTATAAATTCTCAACCAGATAATTATTCCGCTTTAATTTATGAAGCGGTTAAAGCCTTGATAATTCTTCCTATAAAAGAGGAGAAGCCCGGTAGGGGGGAGGGTATTATCCGGGCTTATTTTATGAAAAAAATTGTCTTACTGGCTATTTTTAACGATTTATGAGTATATTATAGGCTTTAATTATGATTTTTGTGTGGATAGATTATGAACAAATTGTTAAAATTTTAATGGATTTTCAGGTTCGGCATATGAGGGACCATTATTTAATAAAAGTGGCTTTTTTGATGTTTATTACATATTATATAGTGAAAAAGATGTAGGATATTGTTGTCGATACTGATATAATTCAATTATTAGGAAGTGGTTACATCAATTACAGAGTTTTAATTTGTGTCCAATGTGAATAATAGTAGTAACAAACATTTGATTTATTTGTGTTGCCGCACAAATTCACGGTTCTTTATAAGAATGGAGGATTTATATGGCAAATGTTTTTAGAAAACTAATCAGAAAGGAGCTGGGTGAAATAAACTATCACCGCTATTCCTCCTTTCTTAGGAAAAATATAGATAACCAGGGCAGTGATAATCAGACAATATTTAATGATATGTATGAGAAGCTGCGTGGGCGTGATCTGAAGGCTATATCAAAGATGCATAATAGACTCAATGATACCATGCTGCTGGCTTTTCGTATTAGTAGGAATTTTTTGTTCGCATTTTTGTTTTATGTATTGGCATCTTTATATTTAATATTTCATAGGATGGGTCCTGAGCTCACCGCAATATCATTAATACTTGTAAATATATGCTTTGTATATAAGATTTACGAATTTTTATCGAACAAATTTTGTTATATAGACGCTCAGATTGTTTTGGTTTATAAGGCGGTCTTAGACCGAATTATTCTTAATGAACAAAAGAGTATGAGAGAAAAATAGTTATTAGAGATTTATGACGTCGGATAAACCGGCGTCTTTTTTTATGCATTTTAATAATTTCCAGGCATACTTTTATGAACAGTGGAATATATCTATTAAGGTGGTATATAATCACCAACTATATCAGTGGCGGGTATCTCACAAAATGGAACAGAGGAACAAGCGCTTAGCAGAAATAAATTATAAAGAATTGTTATATGAATTATATCATAGGCTATGGATTATTGTTGTTTCAGGAATCGCAGCGGCCGGTATAGTATTAGCAATTAGCTGTTTTCTTATTACGCCGGTTTACATATCAACAACCAGCGTATATATTATCAACCGTCAAAATGACGAAAAGATGACGCTTGCTGATTTGCAGACAGGTACGCACCTTACGAAAGACTATATGTTTATTGTAAAAAGCAGACCGGTAACTCAGAAGGTAATTGAAACCCTTAATCTCAATATGACCAATAAACAGTTGGCAGATCTGATAACTGTCAGCACGCCTTTGGATACGCGAATATTAGAAATCTCAGTAAAGCATACTGATCCGCAAACTGCAAAATTTATTGCAGATGCTCTGGCAGAGATATCCGGTGAAAAGATGGTCAGTGTAATGAAGATGGACAGTGTAAATATTGTTGAAGAGGGCAGCTTACCCACGAAGCCATCTGTTCCCAATGTGATTTTAAACACAGTACTTGCGGGATTATTTGGATTGATTACTGCAGGTATTGCGGTTGTTTTAGCCTATTATTTAAATGACTGCATTCGTACCGCTGATGATATTGAACGATATCTGAATATCTCAACATTGGGAATTATTCCAATAGATGAACACAAGGAAAAGAGAAGGGTAAGGAAAGAGCGGAAGAAGAGTCTTGATGAGGCAGCTGTTACAGATATTGAAGGAAAAGGATTCAAATATTTATGAAAAAGATACTTATTATGGTTAATCATGATGTAGCTATATATAATTCCAGAAAAGAGCTTGTAGAACAATTACTGGATGAAGGGTTTGAAGTAATCATATCTTCACCATATGGAGAAAGAATTGATGATTTAATAGCCATGGGATGCGGATATTCGGAAATATCAATGAACAGACATGGTACAAATATAATTGAAGAAATGGTTTTATTATTTCAGTATTTTAAGCTTATCAGCAATATCAAACCAAATGCTGTCTTAACCTTCACCATAAAGCCTAATATTTACGGAGGAATAGTATGCAGATTCAAAAAAATACCATATATTGCCAATATTACAGGTCTTGGTACAGCTGTTGATAATAACGGTTTAATGCAGAAACTAACCGTGAAGCTATATAAAATAGCATTCAAAAGAATAAATTGTGTATTTTTTCAAAACAATGAAAACCTAATGTTTTTTAACAATAAAAAAATAGCCATACATAAAGGAAAGCTTATACCGGGCTCAGGCGTTAATTTGGAATATTTTCATCTGCAGGAATACCCTAAGGATGATAGTGTGGAGTTTGTATTTATATCTAGGATCATGAGANAAAAAGGAATTGATTTATATCTTGAAGCAGCCCGGTACATAAGAGAGATGTATCCGAATACTGTGTTTCATATATGCGGTTTTTGTGAAGAAGCATATGAAGAAAAACTCTATGAAATGCAGCATAAAGGAATAATCATATACCATGGGATGATACGTGATGTCCGTAAAATTCTCAGTAATATACACTGCTTAATACATCCGACATTTTACCCGGAGGGATTATCCAATGTGCTTCTTGAAGGTGCAGCAAGTGCAAGACCAATAATTACTACAAACAGAGCCGGATGCCGGGAGGTAGTGGTTAATGGTGTAAACGGATATTTGATTGAAGAAAAAAGTACATCCGAACTGATAGAAAAAATCGAATTATTTTTGAAGCTTTCATATGAGGAAAAGAAAAGAATGGGTATTGAAGGCAGAAAAAAGGTACAGGCTGAATATGACAGAAAAATTGTTGTAAATAAATATTGGGAAGAACTTTTGAGGATATGTTGAGGAAATTAGCATGAGACTGGTGTTTGCACATGATCATATATTTCGAATTGATAATGACGGGAAATTATATACCGGAGGCAGCTTTAACACTGCGACATGGGAAAGATATCTAAAGCATTTTGACGAAATGACTGTTATTGCAAGATTAGGAAAAATGAATCGTAGCAATAACAAGTTATACAATGAATTTAATAATAATCGGGCAATTTTAAAGCCGATTCCCTCATTAAGCGGTCCGATAAAGCAATATTCGAATAAAAAAGAAGCGGCAAAAATTATTCGTAATGAGCTGCTGAAAGCGGATGCTTTAATTGCACGTTTGCCCAGTGAGATTGGCAATATGGCAGTTAATATAGCACAGGACATGAAAAAACCCTATATGGTTGAAGTGGTGGCATGCGTATGGGACACTTTATGGTATTATGGGAAAGCCATTGGAAAAATCTATGCACCTGCTGCAAAGTATAAAATGCAAAAGAGGGTCAGACAGTCACCTTATGCATTGTATGTAACAGAAAAGTTTTTACAGANCAAATATCCCAATTATGGTGTAAATATAGCTGTTTCTGATGTAGAAATAACAGATATAGGAAGCAGCACAATTTCAAGAAGAAATAAGATATGCAAAATAGGAATGATTGGTAGTACAAGCAATAAAATCAAAGGCTGGGAGGTTGCTTTAAGGGCTTTAAAATTACTTTATGAAAAAGGTATAGATTATGAATTTTATATTCTTGGAGATGGTGATGACAAGCTGTTATTGAACACGGCAAAAGAGATGGGAATTCAAGAAAGAATCCATATCTGCGGCATTATACCAAGTGGAGAGCCTGTAATGGAGTGGCTGGATAAAATTGATATCTACATACAGCCAAGCTATACGGAGGGATTGCCAAGAGCAGTAATAGAAGCTATGAGCAGAGGATGTGCGGTAATAGGATCCGATGTTGGGGGAATGTCGGAATTAATTGATAAGAGTTGTCTTCACAGAAGGGGAGATTATAAACAGTTAGCCTTAATTATTGAAAAAGTCATAGAAAACAGGGATTATTATTATGAGCTGAGCGAAAGAAATATTGATTTTTCAAGGAAGTTTATGAAGGAGATCTTAGATAGAAGCAGAGATAAGTTTTTAACAGAATTTATTGAAAAGTTTGGTTAACATTATCATATTATCCGATATATAAAAACTGTCGGCAGAAAGTTATAGAGGGAATACATAATGCTTTTTTATTTGATACTCGCAATTTTAACTGCTGTTCTTACAGAACTGTCATTTTATCCAAGAACAAAAATATTCAGAATACTTATATCAGTATTTTCAATAGGCATACCATCCTTTTTTTATGCAGTCAGGCTTTATGTCGGCACAGATTATTATAATTATGTTATTAACTTTCTTAGAATAAAAAGCGGGTATCACATAAGAATGGAAATAGGCTATGTTCTACTGAATAAATTATGTGCAGGACTTAATTTCAAAGCAGAAATGATGTTCTTTATTATTTCTCTGATTTTTTTCGTTATTATACGCTGCAGCTTGGCAGACAATATGGATTTATTAAGTCCGGGACTTGGTATGTTTGTATTTATGCTCTTTTATTATCAGATATCATTTAATGCTGTCAGGCAGATGGTGGCAATGTCAATACTGTTATACAGCTTCAGATATATTGTCCGGGAAAGATTTATTAAATTCGTATTATGCATTACAGCTGCAGCCACATTTCACTTATCGTCTTTAATATTTATACCGGCTTATATAATATGCAAATTTATAAATCAAGATAAATCATTGAAAAAATCCTTTTTTAAATTAAGTATAATCATAGTCATATTTATAGTTAATTGCAACTATATAATATCGCTGGCATCAGATGTCTTAAGAATGAATGATTACAGTAAATATCTAATAGCAGATAACAGTCTGCAAAATGATTTGGGGTTTTTTATAAGAAGCCTGCCTTTCATATCAGTCGGATTATATCTGTATACAGCAAGTGTTTTTGATGATTCTGAGACTAAAATCAGATTAGCTTTCATTCTGTATATAGTAAGTGTGATACTGCAGTTTTCAATATTTACAGGAGGAAGGTATATAAACCGCTTGGCATGGAATTATGAAATAATACTGGTGTTATTGATACCGTTTTTTTACAGAAAATTATCATATGAAAGAAATACAATACTAAGAATATTACTTTTGTGCTATGTGTTATTGCATTGGTGGTTTGTATTTATCTATTCGGAAAGTCATCAAACAGTACCCTATAAGTGGATATATCACTAAATATAAAATGGAGCAGCAAAAAACTATGAAATATTCAGTTATTATCCCATTATATAACAAAGAAAAACATATTTACCGGGCTGTAATGTCTGTTCTTAATCAGACCTTTTGTGATTTGGAATTAATAGTCATTGATGACGGGTCAACTGATAATAGTGCAGCAATTGTCAAGAAAATAATGGACAGCAGAATAAGGCTTATCAGTCAGAGAAACATGGGTGCTTCATCAGCACGAAATCATGGAATAAAAGCATCCAAGAACGAATATATAGGTTTTTTAGATGCTGATGATGAATGGAAACCTGATTTTTTAGAAAGTATCAATGTACTTATTGAGAAATATCCCGAAGCCGGTGTATATGCTGCGGCATATGAAATAATAACTGACAATAACAGCAAATCTCAGCCTAGATTTAAGCTGAGATTAGAAGAAAACTGGACAGGTCTGATTGATGATTATTTTAAATACGCTTTAAAATGCCCTTTTCTTTCTTCCTCTTCTGTAGTGATTCCTAAGAGGGTTTTTGATGACACTGGCTTATTCGATGAGACAATCCGCTACGGTGAAGATTTATGGATGTGGTGCAAGATAGCACTAAGCTTTAAAATTGCCTACTGCAATAAAATCTGTGCTTCTTATTATCAAAATGCTGATAACAGAACAGATAAAAAATATAATCCTATAAACAGCTTTACTGATACGTTTCAATGGCATGCTGAGAGAGTCTTATCAGAAGGAAGAAAATCAAAAAATTATTCATTCTGCTTTGAGGAATATATTTTAAAAATGTTTATTATTAAAGCAAGATACTATATTGAACTGAATAAAAGAAAACAGGCAAGGTGTCTGTTATCAAAATGCAGGGGCACAAAATATAATAAGAAATATTTGCTAAGAGTGTACATAATCAGTTTTATTCCAAAATCAATATTGGGCAGACTTTAAAGAGAAAAAAGGGGTAGCAATGACAAGAACAGCAAACTGTATCCGTAATGTAAAATATACGATTTTTGGACAAATTATTGGAATCGTAATCAGCTTTTTTGGTCGCATGGTCTTTGTGCATATTCTTGGCAGGGAATATCTTGGCTTGGATGGTTTATTCAGCAATATAATATCTGTTTTATCGATTGTCGAACTGGGTGTTGGGACCGCAATTGTCTTTAGCATGTATAAGCCTCTGGCAGCAGGTGATAAAGATAAGCTAAAGGCACTAATGGATATATATAAGAGGACATATGTGTGCATCGGTATCGCAGTAGCCGTCTTGGGCTTATCCCTCACTCCCTTCTTAAGGTTTATCATAAAGGATATGCCTGACATACCGTCAATATCTTTATTATATTTGCTGTTTGTTATTAATTCATCGATATCATACTTCTTTTCATATAAAAGATCTGTTATTATTGCTGATCAAAAAAGATATATAATAACAATCTATCGCTACGGCTTTTATTTCTTTCTGAATTTAGTACAGATATTGATATTAATTGTTACTAAAAGATACCTTCTTTATCTTATTTTACAGATTATTAGCACCGTACTTGAAAATATATTTATTTCTAAGAAAGCAAATAAGTTATATCCGTTTTTATTGGATAAAGAAAGCAGAAATAAGCTTAATAAGGACGATAAGAAACAAATAATCCGTAATATTAAAGCCATGATATACCACAAATTAGGTGGCACGGTAGTAATGGGGACAGACAACATTCTGATTTCCAAATTTGTCGGTATTGCAGAGGTTGGATTATATTCCAATTATCAATTGATTATCAATGCTTTAAATTCAGTATACGGTCTTATGTTTCAATCCTTAATCGCCAGCATAGGCAATTTAGGTGCCAATGAGGATATCAATAAGAAAAAATTCATATTTGAATGTATTGATTTGTTGTGTTTTTGGCTGCATGCATTCAGCTCAATATGCCTTGTAGTATTATTAAATCCATTTATAAAATTATGGTTGAACAAAGAATACATATTTTCTCAAAAAGTAGTGATGGTTATAGTCACAAATTTCTATATAAACGGAATGAGAAGAAGTACACAAGCATTTAAAGAAGCTTTGGGGCTATTCTGGTATGACAGATATAAGCCATTGTTTGAATCTTTGATTAACTTGGCAGTATCAATTGTTCTTGCTGTGAGATTCGGTATCACAGGTATATTATTAGGAACAATTATCAGTACCACAGCAACATGTTTCTGGGTTGAACCGTATATATTATATAAGTATGGTCTAAAGTCTTCTGTAATTAATTATTTTAAGCGATATACAGCATATACTTTATTTATGATTCCGATAGGATTAGCCACAATGCTGTTATGCAGCACTTTAAAAGGCGAAACAGTTATTACTTTCTGCGGAAAATTAATGATATGCACTATATTTCCCAACATACTTTTTTTATTAATTTGTTATAGAACAAAAGAATTCAAGTATATTATGAAGAGACTTAAGAGGGCTGATCATGGTGAGAAATTAATAGTGAGGGGATATTATGATAAAAACTGTTATTAGAAACATTCCATTTGCTCCGCCTGATATATCTCAGGATGAGATAGAAGAGGTTGTTAGGGTAATGAAGTCCGGATGGATTACTACGGGATCAAGAACGAAGGAATTTGAAAAAGAGATAGCTGAATATATCGGCGTAAATAAAGCAGTCTGTCTGAATTCCGCAACGGCTGCTATGCAGCTTACTCTATGCGTTTTAGGAATAGGACCGGGGGATGAGGTTATAACATCAGCCTATACATATACTGCATCAGCATCTGTAATAAATCATGTAGGAGCTAAGATTGTACTGATTGATACGGCTCCTGATTCATTTGAAATGGATTATGATAAGCTTAATGAAGCCATAACAGAAAGGACAAAAGCAATCATTCCCGTTGATATAGCAGGAAAGATGTGTGATTATGGTAGAATCTATGACATTCTGGATAATAAAAAGAGACTTTTTCAAGCAAACAATAATATACAGGAAATATTTAACCGTGTAATGGTTTTAGCAGATGCGGCACATGCGTTCGGAGCTTTACGGAATAAAATTAAGTGTGGAAAGGCGGCCGATTTCACAACGTTTTCCTTCCATGCCGTTAAAAATCTTACTACTGCTGAAGGCGGTGCAGTGGTATGGAGAAATAATCCGGATTTGAATGATGAGTGGCTTTATAAGCAATTCATGTTATATAGTCATCACGGACAATCGAAGGATGCTTATACCAAAACACAAAAGGGTGCATGGGAATATGATATTATTTGCCCCGGATATAAGTGTAATATGACAGATTTATTGGCAGGGATAGGCTTGGCACAGCTGCGCAGATTTGAGACCTTCCTGGATAAACGTAAGAAGTTAATCGAAATGTATGACCGGCTGCTGCGACCGATAGGGTATCACAGCATGGAGCATTATGGTGATAATTATAGTTCTGCAGGACATCTATACTTATTAAGGATTCCCGGAGTCAGAGAACACGAAAGGAATGAGGTAATTGAAAAAATGTCTGAAGCAGGTATAGCAGCAAATGTTCACTATAAACCGCTTCCGATGCTTACAGCTTATAGAAGGATGGGATTTGATATAAATGATTATCCGAATGCCTATGCACAATATGAAAATGAGATTACACTTCCGCTGCATACCAAGCTAAGTGATGAGGATGTGGAGTATATCTGTAAGAATTTGACAAAGGCAGTATCGGCTCTGCAAAACAATAAAAGGATTAAAGCACAGGTGGTATGAGGATGATACTAAGAAGATGGGATGAACTGCCTGAATATATGAGAAATGACAGTATAAGAAAATATTATCAAATCCTTTATAAAAAGCGGTTCAGCTTAATTTTAAAACGTGTATTTGATATTGTATTTGCTACCCTGTTACTTATAATATCATCACCAATATTTATATTGCTTGGTATTTTTATAAAAATTGATTCAAAAGGACCGGTTTTCTTTAAGCAGATTAGGGTGACTCAATACGGTAAGCTTTTTAAAATATATAAATTCCGAACCATGATACATAATGGCAAAAAGCACGGAGCAAAGGTTACTCTTAAGTCGGATATGAGAATAACAAAGGTGGGAAAAGTACTTAGAAAATACAGATTAGATGAGCTACCCCAATTATTTAATATAATCAGGGGTGATATGAGCTTTGTCGGTACGAGACCGGAGATTGTTGATTATGTTAAAAAATATACTGATGAAATGGCCGCTACACTGCTTTTGCCTGCAGGAGTCACATCAGATGCAAGCATATCATTTAAGGATGAAGAAGAATTACTAACCAATGACCAATGTGCTGATTCAGTATACTGTGAAACCATACTGCCCATTAAAATGAAGCTGAATTTGAACAGTATATTAAAATTCAGCTTGTTTAATGAGGCAAGGATATTAATTAAAACACTGTTGGTTCTGTTCAAATAAACGCCATTATCATGTGAGATTATATTGGTTTGAGGAGATGAGATTATTATGTACAAAATCGCAGTAGCAGGAACGGGATATGTTGGCTTGGTTGCAGGTGTATGCTTTGCTGAGGTTGGACATAAAGTTATCTGTGTTGATATTGATGAAAATAAAGTTAATATTATGAAGCAGGGAATTTCTCCGATTTATGAGACAGGACTGGAGGAGCTGATGCGGAAAAATTATGCAGCAGGCAGGATTGATTATACTACGGATTATAAATCAGCATATAAAGATGCCGATGTAATATTACTGGGTGTCGGAACACCGGAGCAGCCTGACGGCTCTGCAAATCTGTCATATATAGCAGCAGTAGCAAGACAGATAGCAGAGACAATAGAAAAGGACTGCCTGGTTGTAGTAAAATCCACAGTTCCTGTAGGAACGAATGATAAGGTAGAGCAATTTATCAAAGACTTCCTGGTGCATGATGTAAGGGTTGAAGTGGCATCAAATCCGGAGTTTTTGGCACAGGGCTCAGCTGTCCATGATACCATTCATGCATCAAGAATTATTATAGGAACAGAAAGCAAATGGGCAGAAGATATATTAAGGGATATATATAAACCGTTTGGGATACCGATAGTATCGGTCAGCAGAAGATCTGCGGAAATGATAAAATATGCTTCAAATGATTTTCTGGCACTTAAAATATCTTATATAAATGATATTGCCAATCTGTGTGAGATGGTAGAAGCTGATATCCAGGATGTAACAAAGGGTATGAGCTTTGATCCCAGAATAGGAGACAAATTCTTAAATGCCGGTATAGGATACGGGGGATCCTGTTTTCCTAAGGATACGAAAGCATTGGAATATTTGGCTAATCAGAACGGATATGAGCTAAGGACGGTGAAGTCAGCAATAGCTGTCAACAGAGATCAGAAGCTGATATTGTATAAAAAGGCCTGTAAGAGACTTATTACCTTTAACGGATTAAAGATAGCAGTCCTTGGACTTACATATAAACCCGGAACCGATGACTTAAGAGGGGCTCCTTCATTGGAGAATGTTCCTTTGCTCCTAGAACAGGGGGCAAATCTGTGTGCATATGATCCAGTGGGTGCGGATAATTTTAAGAAAATATATCCTAAAGGGAGAATTGGAAACGGAAGCATAACATATGCCAACAATGCCAAGGAGGCATTAA
>JGI24710J26742_10001414_pt1 | contig 22022 bp, 21 predicted proteins | sample BioPla2DNA2_FD_26742 | JGI IMG/M metagenome (IMG submission 26742) | reverse complement strand
AAAAGAAAAATGCTGAGGTGGTTACCCACCCCAACATTTAGTGTAGAGCCAAACTAAACACATAAGTTTTGCTTATGAGCTAAGTTTGAAAAAATTTTTGAATGTAGTATACTAATGGCGGGAAATGTTCGCATAAGGAGACGATTATGGCAAGATTGATTATTCCGGATCAGTATCGGTCCAGCTTGGATATTGTGGCCACGCAAAAGGCCATCAAAGGCATTAAAGACGTGTTTCAGACAAATCTCGCGCAGGCATTGAATCTAAAACGGGTATCTGCGCCGTTGTTTGTCACGCACAATAGCGGGCTGAATGATAATCTGAACGGGATTGAGCATCCCGTTTCTTTTGCTATGCATTCCCATACGGAATTGGGCACGGTGGAAATTGTGCAGTCCCTGGCAAAATGGAAGCGACTCGCGCTGCACCGGTACAATTTTGCGCCGGGCGTCGGCCTGTACACCGACATGAACGCCATCCGGCCGTATGAAGACACCGACAATACGCATTCGATTTATGTGGACCAGTGGGACTGGGAACTCGTAATGCGCAGAGATGAAAGAAATGAAGCCTTTTTGCAACAGGTCGTAAAAAAGATTTACGATGTCTTTTTGCGTACCGAGGAATTTATGCAATATAACTATCCCGAACGCTATCAGTCGCTTTTACCGGAGGAGATCTTCTTTGTAACAACACAGGAACTGGAAGACACCTGGCCGGAATTGTTGCCCGCGGATCGGGAAAAAAGAATTACCAGAGAAAAAAGAGCCGTTTTTATTTCGCAGATCGGACACGCCTTAAACAGCGGATTTCCGCATGACGGACGCGCCCCCGACTACGATGACTGGAGCTTGAACGGCGATATTATTTTATGGCATCCCGTATTGGACCGGGAAATTGAACTGAGCTCCATGGGAATCCGTGTAGATGCACAGGCCTTGTTACGGCAGCTGGAGATCCGCAATGCGACCGACCGGCTGGCCCTTCCTTTCCATCAAATGCTGGCAGAAGATGCCCTCCCGCAAACGATCGGCGGCGGGATCGGACAGTCGAGAATGTGCATGTTCTTTATGCAAAAGGCACATATCGGCGAAGTCCAGGCAAGCGTGTGGCCGGAAGCGATGATGCAGGCTTGCACCGAACACGGGATCCATTTGCTCTAAATTAGAAAGAGGATACAATGATCGCAAGAACTTCGCAATATATCAACGGTTTGCAGTTGAAAAACCGGATCGTACTCCCTCCGATGGCATCGGGCAAAGCGCACAACGGAGAAGTAACCGAAGAACTGATCCAACATTATAAAAAATATACAGACTCCGGCGTAGGCCTGATCATTATCGAACACAGCTATATCAACAAGGAAGGCAGAGCATCGGAACATATGCTGAACGCCTGCCCGGACAATCGAGAAAACCTGCGTAAGCTTTCAGAGGCATTGAACAAAGAAGACGTTCCCGTTTTCATGCAGCTGAACCATGCCGGTGCGATGACCAATCCGGAGCTGACAGGCGGCCGTGTGCTGTCGCCGTCGGGTGTTGCAGCAAAAAGGGACGGCGCGGAGCAAAACCCCGCCGTCATGACAAAAGAAGACATACAGGAACTGATACAGGATTATGTAGAGGCAGCTCTTTGTGTAAAAGAAGCGGGATTCGACGGGATCGAACTGCATTCGGCGCACGGGTATCTGCTCAATCAGTTTTATTCGCCTTTAACCAATCAGCGCACCGATGAATACGGCGGGGATCTGACAAACCGCCTGCGCATCCATGTGGAGATGATCCGTGCGGTGCGTAAAGCCGTGGGAGAGGACTATCCCCTGATGGTGCGCCTGGGCGGCTGTGACTATACAGAAGGCGGCTCTACGATTGAAGATGCAGTGAAAGCCGCACAGATACTGGAGCAGGAAGGCGTGCATGCCATCGACCTTTCCGGCGGAATGGTCGGATGGAAAAACCCGGGAACCAACTTCCCGTTCGGCTATTTCCAGGATATGAGCTGGCAGGTGCGCGAAGCCGTCGGCATTCCGGTCATGCTGACCGGGGGCATTACGACATTGGCCCAGGCGGAAACTCTGCTTGCCGAACGCTATTGCGATCTGATCGGAGTGGGAAGGGCGCTTTTGGAAAATGCGGACTGGATGAAAGAGCAGCCGCAATACAACGCCGCATAAAAAGACAAAGAGAGGGGCAGTGCCGTGGACACCTTTGTGCAGGATCGTTTGAAGCGTTTATCGGAAAACTATACCGTCATTCATCAGGCGTATCGGCTGCAGGTGCTGACACAAAAACGCCTAAGCGCGTTTTACTTTGCACAAAAGGATTTGCCCGTACCGATTGACAAAATACGGCAAGCAGAGGCAGAGATCAAAAAAACCGAGGGCGTGTTATCTCCCATGCGGGGTTTGGCCTTTCTTCCTTTGGCTGCCACTTTGGCGATGGAAGACAATGCTTTGCTCTTGCCCCGGACAAAAACCCTGTATCAGGAGCTGCGGACGCATTTTATGCGTTCCGACTATCTTCTTCTGGCTGCTTTGGAGCTGGCAAAGCAGGCCGATACAAAAAACATGGACGAAACGATCGAGCGGATGCAGACTTTGTACCGGACGCTTCGCGGCGGCCGTTTGCTGCGCGTGGGCGCCGATGATATCATCCTGATTGCCCGTTTGGCGCTGATGGATGAGCCGACCGACACCTTGATCAAGCAGGTTAATCTTTGCTACGATGCATTACGTACCGCACTGCCCGGCGGAGGCACCCTGATCGGGGTTGCGCAGTATCTTGTGATGTGCGGCAATGCATCGGCCTCGCTGTTGAAAGTATCGGAACTGGCCCGGCGATTCACCGAATACGGTTTTCGCATGACCAGCCGCAATTATATACGCGTGCTGGCCTTGCTTGCCCATACGGAAAAAGGAAGCCATACGCTCGTCGGGGAGACTGTTTCTTTTTACAATGCATTGAAAAAGGAACGCGGTTTTTCCGGCTGGTATGCCTGGCGTTATGAGGTACTCCTTTATATTGCCGCATGTATTGCATCTGAAGGCTTGCCGGAGGAAATCGTAGAGGCACAAAACGCATACGTAACCGCCGTAGCGACCAATATAGCCATCGCCGCCGCTGCCAGCGCCTGAACAGGCAAGCAGTGCGTATAAAAAAAGAGATGCGTTAAGCACCTCTTGTTTTTGTATGCTTTTTAGCGAACGATACGAACCGGCTCGGGAACGGCCAATTCGATGATGAGAAAATGCGCATCTTCTTTTGCCGTTATGTGAATATCTTCTTCGACGATTTCCATGGCATCGCGCATGTTTACATCCAAGTCGTTGATACGCGCACTGCCTTCGATCTGCACCAGATACGCCTGTCTGCCCGGCTTTACCGGAAAGTCCGCTTCTTTGCCGGCATCCAGCTCCATAATGTAAATATTTGCGTCCTGCCGGATTCGTATGGGCGCGTTGCCGTCTGCGTGAGACACAATATGCTGCCATCGATTATGCCGGTCTTTTGGTTCAAAGTGATGATCGCCGTAATTGGGCGTCAGCATGCTTTTTTCCGGGAAGATCCAGATCTGCAAAAAGCGCAGCATCGTATCGCCCAGATTGTATTCCGAATGGGTGATGCCCGTTCCGGCCGTCATAAACTGCACATCGCCGCGGGAAAGCGTGCGTTCGTTTCCCATGCTGTCAGCGTGGGTCAGCTGTCCGTCAATCACATAGGTGACGATTTCCATATCGCGGTGCGGGTGCGTGGGAAAACCGGTATCGGGTTTCACCAGGTCGTCGTTGATTACGCGCAGTTTGCCGAATTTGACATTTTTCGGATTGTAGTAGTTTGAAAAAGAAAAATGAAACAGGCTCTTCAGCCAGCCGAGATCGCCGGAACCCATTTGTGTATGGTCAATTTTTCGTAGCATTGTTTCGCCTCCGTAATTACAATATGATACAATTTTAGCAGATTCAATGATTTTAGCAAGCAAGAAAAAGGAGTCAGCATGGAAGACATACGTTCATCTGCCCGTCTGTACGGATCGGTGCGCTTGGGAGAGCATGCGCATATTGCGCAGGGCTGTGTCGTGCGATCCGAATCCGGGAGCGTGGCTATCGGGGCGCAAACGGCAATATTGGAGAATTCCGTAGTCATCGGAACAGAAAAAGCGCCGGTAAAAGTGGGCGCCAAAACCATATTCGGGCATAAGTGCATCGTGATCGGAGCAGAGATCGGCAATCTGTGTGAAATCGGAAACGGTACCCTCTTTTTGCCCGGCAGCAAACTGGGCGATCGTTGCATCACAGGAGAAGGAACGCTGGTTCCCGCAAATACGAACATTCCCGCGGGTTCTGTGATTGTCGGCCGACCCGGCCGGGTGATCCGTTCACTGACAAAAGCAGATGCAGCCATGATAAAGCGCATGCGCGGGGGAGACATCGCATTGCCGCAAGATACAAACATCCGCACAATAGAAAACACAAGAGGAGAGAATATGGGCACACTTTATGCATACAAAGGCAAAAAACCCGCGCTGGCAGATCGCGTCATCCTGTACGATTCCGCAGAAATAACCGGCGATGTACAAATCGGGGAAGGATCCGTCATTGCCTCCGGTGTGCGGATNATCGGCAATGCACACGGACCGGTGCGTATCGGCAAGCATGTACAGATTCTGGAGAATACGGTACTGCATTTATTGCCGGACAACGAATTGGTGATTGAAGATCATGTTACCATCGGACCGAGTTGTATCATTCACGGCACACATATCGGACCGCACACGATCATTGAAGCCGGCGCCACCGTTTGCGATTACAGCCGTATCGGCGAAAACTGCCGGATCACAGCCGGGTCTTTGGTAAAACAGCGCGATGTGATTCCCCCGGGAAAACAAGCCGAGGGTTTCCCGGCCAAAGTAACAGGCAACAATCCCGACACAAGCCGCCCAAACTGGGCTATACGGGAAGGATAAGAAGAAACAGCCGCGCAAAAGGCGCGGTTGTCTTATTCTTCCGGCCGGTCGCCGTAGGTATTGCCTTGTGTTTTTGCCAGAAAAGCCTCTTCTTCCGGCGTGTTTTTTCTTCCCAGTTCCTTGTTCTGATACGGATAGCGCCCGAACGCTTCCAGCACCTCGACATGCATCGCCTCAAACCTGGCGGTTTGCGGATCGTTCAGCGCGTCAAAATACGGGCGTGCCCATTCGTGTATGGCGAGCGATTCGGCATGCATAAAGGGAAGGAGCACAAACTTTTTTTCCGTATCACTGAGAGTGTCATAATCCGGGTGCCGAACCACTTCCTGTGCCAGAACGACTGCCATCCCGTCCTGTTCAAAGGATCTGCGTTCACCCCGGGCAATATTGCGCGAGAACTGATCCAGCACGATGATTTCTGCCACCCGGCCGCGCAGGGTGTCGCGCCAGTCAACCAGCAGCCCCTTTGTGGCAGCATCCCAGGTGTCATAGTATTCCTTGCGCAGTTTTTCATCCAGCCACGGGTCTTCTGTAAAGATGCGCGGCATGATTTCCTCACTAAACCAAAAATCTAACAAATTTTCTGCGTTTGTGATTGCCATTTTATCCTCCTTGCGATACAATTTCCTTAGGGACATCATACCCATTTTCTGCATCGGTCTTTTGTAACGCGAAGCGAAACGCGAATTCTGTGAAGGAAAGCGTTATACCCCTTGATGCGGAAGTACTCCAAAGGGTTATACTATTATCAAACACAAGGAGGCAGTATGAAACGCATTTTAATCACCGGAGCTCTTGGACAAATCGGAAGCGAACTGGCCCATTATCTGGCCAAAGAATACGGGAAAGACAATATTATCGCCACAGGAAGATCCCACAGAAATATAGAAGCACTGGGAGACTTGCATTTTGAAATGCTGGATGTATCGGATGGGGAGCGTTTAAACGAGCTTGTCGAAAAAAACAAAATCGACACCATCGTACACTTGGCAGCCATTCTCTCGGCCAAAGGCGAAACCATGCCGCAGGAAACCTGGCATACAAATATGGGCGGACTCCAAAACGTATTGGAAGTGGCCAAAAACACGGGTGCGGCAGTATTTACACCCAGCTCTATTGCCGTGTTCGGAAAAGACTTCCCGCTGGACAATACCCCGCAAAGTACCGTTATGCTGCCCACGACGATGTATGGTGTAACCAAAGTATCCGGTGAGATTCTGGCGGATTACTATCATCAGAAATTCGGGGTGGACGCACGCGGCGTTCGCTATCCCGGTATCATTTCGCATCTGACATTGCCCGGAAACGGAACAACCGATTACGCGGTACACATCTATTACGAAGCGGTCAAGAACAACAAATACACATCGTATATTGCCAAAGATACCTATATGGATATGCTGTATATGCCCGATGCCCTGCGTGCGGTCGTGGAGCTGATGGAAGCAAATCCCGACAAATTAATCCACAGAAATGCGTTCAATATTACCGCCATGAGTCTGGAACCCGAAAAAATTGCAGCGGCGATCCGTAAACATTATCCGGAATTTGCACTGGACTATGCGATCGACCCCGTACGTCAGGCGATTGCCGAGTCGTGGCCGAATTCGTTGGATGACACCTGTGCCCGTGAAGAATGGGGCTGGCATGCGGAATATGATCTGCCGGCCATGACAGCGGACATGCTGGAAAACCTCGAGAAAAAACTCAAGTAAGTACAAAAATAAAAAGGAGCCGCCTTTCACAAGGTGGCTCCTTCTTGTATGCTTATTTTGCGTCGTTCCATTTCTTTTCAACTTCGTCCCAGTTGACTACATTCCAGAATGCCTTCAAATAATCGGGGCGTTTGTTCTGGTATTTCAGATAATACGCGTGCTCCCAAACGTCGGCGCCAAGGATGGGTGTCTTGCCATCGGTCAGCGGATTGTCCTGATTCGGCGTTTTTGTCACGGCCAGTTTGCCATTGTCTACGACAAGCCACGCCCAACCGGAGCCAAATTGTCCTTTGCCGGCTTCCTCAAACTTTTCTTTAAAGGCATCAAAAGATCCGAATTCTTTGTTGATCTCTTCCAGCAGAGCCCCTTTCGGTTCGCCGCCTTTGTCCGGTCCCATGACTTCCCAATACAGAATATGGTTAAAGTGTCCGCCGCCGTTGTTGCGTACGGCAGTGCGCATATCTTCCGGAACATCGTTCAGGTTTTTAATGATTTCTTCAATCGACTTGTCCGCCCACTCGGTTCCTTCTACCGCCTTCTTCAGATTGTCGATATAGGTCTGGTGGTGTTTTGTATGATGGATCTCCATCGTTTCCTTGTCAATATGCGGCTCAAGGGCGTCGTATGCGTAATTCAGTTCCGGTAATTTAAACGTCATTGTTTGTCTCCTCCTTAAGAGATGTCGTATCTATTTTATACTACACTGTTTTCGTATATATTATATACCCAATTATTTTGTTTTAAACATCTTTAAGAGAAAACAAAAAAAGAAGCGGCGGTTCGCTTCTTTTTTATGCTGATTATGCACCGAGTTTGCGCAAGAATTGTTTGGTCCGGTTTTCCGTCGGGTGGTAAATGAGCCTACGTGCCGGCCCTTCCTCCAAAATGACGCCCTCATCCATAAAGACGGCGCGGTCGGCTACCTCGGCGGCAAAATGCGTCTCATGGGTCACAATAACCATCGTCATGTTCTCGGCAGCCAACTGACGAATCACCATCAGGATCTCCCCGGTCAGTTCCGGATCCAGGGCGGAGGTGGGTTCATCAAAAAAGAGCATTCTTGGTTGCAAGGCCAGGGCGCGAGCTATGGCGACGCGCTGTCGTTGCCCACCGGACAAGTGTGAGGGATAGGCGTCGGTTTTGTCGGAAAGATTCAGTTTTTCCAAAAGCGCGCCGGCTTCTTTTCGCACAAGCGCAGGGTTTCTTTTTTGCACGCGCAGGGGTGCGTCGGTAATGTTTTTCCAAACTGTCCAGTGGGGAAACAGATTGAAATCCTGAAAGACGAGCCCAAAGTCGTGCCGCACCTTTTTGATATCGCCATGCTGAATGCTGCCCTCTTCAAAAGTGATGGGCGGGGCGTCAAAATACCGGATCGAACCGGAGTCCATATGATCCAAAAAGGTGGCACAACGCAAAAGCGTGCTCTTGCCGGAGCCGGAAGGACCCAAAACAGCCAGCACTTCGCCTTCTGCCACCGATAGGGTGATCCCTCGCAAGACGGCATTGTTGCCGAAGTTTTTCTTCATTTGTTCAATATGCATAACGGTCATAGGCGTCCTCAAATCCGGTAATGGGATACAGCGCGTTCGATGCGTTCCATAACCATGGCAACCACAAAATTGAAGAGGTAATAAAAGACCCCTGCCGCAATATATGGCACCACGGACGCCTGTGCAGAAGCCAGCTGTTTGGCAATGGTGAACATTTCCGTATAGGCAATCGCAAAGGCGAGAGAGGTATCTTTTACCAGCGTGATGACCTCGTTTGTTATGGAAGGAAGAACACGCCGAAACATTTGCGGTAAAAGAATCAACAGAAATGTCTGCGTTCTGGAATACCCGAGTACCTGCGCGGCTTCTTTCTGTCCGTGGGGAATACTCTGAAATCCGCCCCGGTATATTTCTGCAAAATAGGCCGCATAATTAATGGAAAAAGCTATAATGACAGCGTAAAAACGATAAGCCATGCTGATTTGCAGATTAAAAAGATAATAGGGGCCAAAATAAATAACAAGCAGTTGCAGCATCAAAGGCGTGCCCCGCATGATGGAAATATACACGCGCATAAGAAACGACAACAGCGGAAAACGGCTGACCCGTCCAAGATACACCGGCAGGCCGAGCGGAAGGGAAAACAGGAGGGTCAGAATAAAAATCCCTACCGTTTTTCCCATTCCGTTTGCCAATTGCAAAAAGGCAACGCCGTTCATACTATTCGATCACGGAGTCGGTCAGATTCCATTTCTCTGCCAGTGACTGGAATGTGCCGTCCGCTTTCATATCGTTCAGTGTTTCCTGCACCTGGTCCCGCAGCGCTTCGTTTCCCAGTTTGAAACCTACGCCATACTGTTCCACCACAATCGGCTCTTCCAGCTTGACAAAGCCTTTGCCTTCGCGGGATTCGATCTGATAATCCGCCACGCCGATATCCAGGGCCACTGCATCTGCGGCACCGCTTTCCAGATTCATAAACGCGCCGTTGTAGTCGGGAACCTGTTCAAACGTGGCAAAAGATGCCACCAGATCGGCAAAATCGTCCCCTTCCAGTGCGTGCAGGGCAGAAGAATCCGCCTGTACCAGCACATTTTTTCCGGCCAGATCGGCAAAGGTCTTGATACCGGATGCTTCTTTTACAGCAAACACTTGCGAATTGTCCACATAGGGTTCGGTCCAGAGATACAAATCCTCCCGGCCGTTTATCGTAAAGCCGTTCCAGATACAGTCGATCGTGCCGGAATTCAGTTCCATATCTTTGGCATCCCAGTCAATCGGCTGCTTGACCAGTTCCCATCCGCGGCGCGTAGCCACTTCCTGTGCCAGATCCAGATCAAAACCGACATATTCATCGCCGTCCAGATACCCGTACGGCGGAAAATTGGCATCAAATCCGACGACAAACTTGTCGCCTTCTGATTTGGCCGATGCATCGCCTTCTGCATCGGTACCGGTTGCAGCTGCATCATCGGTCACCGCTTCGGTCGGGGCGGCTTCCGTTTCTTCCTGGCTTTCACAGGCCACAAACAATAAGACCAGCACCAGTAGCAAAACACTCCATTTATACACTTTCATACGATCAAACACCCTCTCTAATAGTTTATCAAGATAACGCGCTACTCTGATTATACGCCTCTTTCTTCTTCGGGGCAACGGTAAAAGCCCGCGACAGGGTAATTGTCGCGGGCTTTTTTGAACAAGAATCGGTTTACAGACGGCCGCTGTCTTCCAGAATACGGGAGGAGGTGATTTCCAGATTTCCGTTGCGCGCCCGCAATTCATCCAGCAGTGCTTTTTCTTCCTCTGCTTTATGCAGCCGGATCTTGTACTGCAGCTTGAACAAACTGCCCATATTGGTGGTTCGCACTTCCAGCAGCTGATGATAGTCGGCATACTGTGCCAGTAAATCCGTAAACACCTGGCTGTAGTTTAGGCTTTCCGGTATGGTAATGGCCAGGAGCCGTTCGTTGTCATCTTCTTTTCCCAATACCAGCTTTTGAAACGCAAAAGCGATAAAAAGAAGCCCCACCGTGGATAGCACGGCTGCCACCAAAAAGCCGGTACCGGTGGCCAGACCGATGGCCATGGCAAGAAAGATCACGGTAATCTCTTTTCCTTTTCCGGGAACCGAGCGGAAACGCACCAGAGAGAAAGCACCCATTACCGCCACACCCGTTCCCAGATTGCCGTTTACCATAATGATCACCAGGGCAACGATCGGGGTCAATAGAGCAATCGTAGCAAGAAAATTTCGGCCGGCTTCGGGATTCTGCCAGCCGTAAAAAATCGCAATCAGGCTGCCCAATAACACGGCGACCGTCATACACAGAATGATCTCTGCAGGAGAAAACAATGCGACATTGCTTGCAGAGGCGTTTGTTGTAATCATTTCGGTTGTCATACGATCCCTCCTTATACGACATACGCCAAAAGCGCATCTTTTTTGTCGTGGGTATATGCTTCCCCGATTTTCGAAAACGAGACCGGGAAAATTGATAATTCACTTAAAGCAGCACTCATCCACAGCGGCATGGCACCGGGTACTTTTATCTCCATCAAGACATCGTTCTGAAGCAGATCGGTCCCGTCCCGATTGTCCGTCAGGGTCAAATCATGATTGCGCCACCGCAGATTGCGATCCAATGTAACGCGGAATTCCGCATCCTCGGCGCCGACATAGGCATGCCGGTCATAGCCGACATAATAGCGCGGTTGCAGATCCGGATACAGCCATTCGCAGTAATTCCATTCCTTCACCGTCTGGGCATCCTTTTCAAATTGTTCGGGATAAAACTGCAGCGGATAAGAACCCGCATCCTCCAGTTGATCCGACCCCACACGGAAGCGCCGTTTATACACAACCCCTTTATACTTCTTTTTGATTTCATAAAACACACCGCTGTCTGCTGCATTCCCATACGAGCGAATCCGGAGCTTTTCCTTGTAGACAGGCTTTGCGATAGACGCCCGTATCAACTGATAGTCTGCCGTGTCCAGATACAGATTATTAATTTCAGAAAAAAAGAATTCCGAAGGCAAAAGCCTATGACTGACTCGCTGCATCAATGCATCCGCCTGTGCCTCACTGAGCCGGTACTTTATTTCTTTTCGTTTAAAATGTGTAATTGCCATAATAAAACCCTCTTTCTTAACCGTTCTTACGAAGATAACGGAAGAAAGAGGGTTTTTATTGCACGGATGTAAAAAGAATATGAAATATGTGTAAAGCAGATAACTAAACTACCATATGTTCATATTTTCTAAAACAGAAGGCGCATCAGCAGAGAGGCAAAAATGATCGCCAGGAAGGTGCGTTCAAAAAACACAACAATCAGCTCCCAGAGTTTTAAAGGCATCTTGGTCGCCATCATCACAACAACCGTTTCTGCAAAAAAGATTATCTGTACGATGGAGACGGCGACGACCACATATCTTGCACCGATATCGATAAGCTCTACCTTATCCGCTATGAGGAGCACCGGCAAGAACATTTCAGCCAGTCCAACCGGGAAACTAGGCGCAATGGCCATGGCATCAGGAACCCGCAGCAACTGAAGTAAGGGTACAAATATCATACCTAACCAATCAAATACAGGTGTGTATTCAGCAATGATTAATGCTGAAGTTCCAATCATTGCTAATAGTGAGAGTACTTTCGGGATGACTTCAAACCCATCTCGTAAACCCATCAGAATCTCTCGACCCAATGGGGGAGCGGTCAGACCCTTTTTAGCTGCCCGGTCGATCGCTGTCTGAAAAAGACCTTTGCGGGGCTTTTTCATGGACCTGATATCCGCTGCCGTTTGCACTCTGCCGTCTATGTACACATTTCTTTTTTTACTAAATGGCCAAAGACGGGCAATAAATGCACTGACAATCAGCGTTAAAAGCAAAGAGCTGAAATAAACCGCGATGAAATGATCCTGCAGACCGGCGGTCTTTATAACCATGTACGCAAAGCCGATAGACACGGCACTAAAACCGGTTACAACCAGTACCGCTTCTTTTTCTGTGTAGACGCCACGCCGGTAGAGTTTGTTGGTAATCAATACGCCTACAGACGAGCTGGAGACAAACGAGGCAATTGCATTGACGGCTGCTCGCCCCGGCACTTTCCAAACCGGGCGCATCAGTGGCTCCATGAGAGAACCGATAAAATCGATCACGCCGTAATTCAGCAAAAAAGGCATGCTCAATGAACCCACAACAATAATCCAAAACACGGCGACCACAATGGCGGGAATAATGGTTCCACCTGTGGTGCTGCCGACGACCATTTCAGGACCGACAAAAGAGGTGGTTGCATGGAGTGAATAAAGAAGCGTAAATACGCCTCCAACCAGATAAAGGATCGGATGAACAATAGAATCACCGCTGAAATAGTCATGGATCGGGCCTGATTTCGCGATATACTTCCCGTAGATACTCAGTATCCCCGTACCGATAATAATGAGCGTTATGAACCAAAGACCGAAGTTACCTGTAATCTTCATCATGAAATTGTAAATAGCTCCAAAGGTGACATCGGTTTGTCCATTAATCGTAATCGGCACAAAGAAAATGAATATCGCAATCAAGGTAAAAAGAAACGCAGAAATTAAACCGCGTGTCTGGTCCTTTTTACTCAGATCAAAAGAATCCAACACCTCCAGATCGTTCAGATCCATTTGCCGTGCAGAGATCTCCTGTTTTGTTAAGACAGGTACAACGGTGGGATTCGGTTCCGGTGTCGGATGAAGCTCCGAACGGATATTATCCATAGATGTTCTCCTTACGCGTTCGATTCTTTTCTTTGGATGGCTAATATGGAAAGAAATTCAAAAATGATATTGGCCGCCAAAAGCGAAGTCACTTCCGCGTTGTCGTAAGGAGGAGCCACTTCCACCAAATCCATACCGACAAAATGCAGATCTTTGAGCGATCGAATGATTTGCAGCGCTTCCAAAGAAGTAAATCCACCGACTTCGGGTGTGCCGGTTGCTGGTGCATAAGCGGGATCTATAAAGTCAATATCAAAAGTTAAGAAGGTTTTGTTCGTACCAATGACTTCTTTTGCGATATCTAGTGTTTTATTGATGCCCATTTCTCTGACTTTGTGGGTTGGGATGAGCGTAAGACCGAGTTCTTTGGCCAATTTAAACTCACCGGCATCATAAATGGAACCACGCATACCGATTTGAACCGACTTGTGTGGATCGATAAGCCCTTCTTCAATCGCACGGCGAAACGGTGTGCCATGATTATATTTTTCGCCAAATACTTCAAAATTAATGTCCGCATGCGAGTCAAAATGGAGCAAACTCACCGGACCGTGTTTTTTCGCGATGGCACGTAGTTCACCAAGTGTAACGGAGTGATCTCCGCCCATCGCAATGGGAAGTGCACCATCATCTATAATGCTTGTCGCAAAAGCTTCGATCCGGTCATAAGTAGGATGAATAAATCCGGGAACAATATTTACATCACCCAGATCACCACCCTTTAAGTAATCAAGAATATTGACTTCGTGAATCGGATGATTGGTTTTCATCATGACAGAGATGTTTCGGATAGCCTGCGGGCCGAAGCGTGCACCAACGCGATAAGAACAAGCGGTGTCAAATGGAATACCATAGATAGCAAAGTCCAGGCCTTTTGCATCTTCAAAACGTTGCATGCGCATGAAGTTTCCTGAGTTGCAGAAGCGGGGGGATGCGAATGCAGTTGAGGGTTGAATGATTTGTTTTTCTGACATGTGTGTAGCCTCCTTAGGTTTGATACAAGACTATATGCAAGAAGCATGCCAGAAATAAAAAGTCCGCAGCGCAGGAAATGAGTCATCTGCGTCTGTGGACTTTGGAATTATTTCCAAATTAGTCGTTATCCGTGGAATTATTTCCGAAATACAGAGATATCCCTAACCGCTCCGCTTTCTTTCGCAGAGTGCTTTCATTCATTTTGGCGCGAAAGGCCATTTCTTTCACGGATCTGGATTTACGTTTGTATTCATGCAATAGACTCATTTCATATCGCTCAACCAATACACGCATCGATTCAGAGGCGCTGTCGGTGTCCGGCTCCCAATGCACGCCGGCTTGGCCGAGAACATCATTTTCTGTAATCAGCTGTTCGTCGCATGTAACGAGGAGCCGTTCAATTTCATTTTCCAGTTCCCGCACATTGCCAGGCCAGGGTTTTGCCAGCAGTGCATTCAACGCGCGGGGTGTAATTGCACAATTTTGGTTATAGTAATGATTGAACTTATTCATAAACAACTTGATTAATGGAACAATGTCTTCCTGGCGGTATCGTAAAGGAGGAATGTGAACCGGGACGACACGTAAACGATAATAGAGATCTTCCCGGAACATTTTTTTCTCGACTTGTTGCTGTAAATCCCAATTGGTTGCAGAAATAATGCGAACGTCAACTTTCATAGCAGACGGAGCTCCAATTGGCTGGATTTCTTTATTCTGCAACAGTCTTAAGAGTTTCGCCTGAATAGAAAGAGGCAATTCTCCGATTTCATCAAGAAACAGGGTTCCTGTATTTGCACTCATAACCAAACCCTCTTTACCGGTCGTCAACGCACCGGTAAAAGCACCTTCCCGATATCCGAACAATTCTGACTCAAACAGTGACTCCGGAATCGATGAACAGTCCACGGTCACAAAGGGTCGGTTCTTTCGATTGGATTGATCATGAATATAGCGAGCGACCATCCCCTTACCAACACCCGATTCTCCTTCCAGCAAGACAGTACTATCCACCGTTGCTAATCGATCAGCCAGATATACCACCCGATCCATTGCCTTGCTCTTATGCAAGAGATGATGTTCTGTCAGAAAGTCGGAATTAAGCTGGCCCAAAGAAGAATTCAGTCGAAGATTTTCGTCTCGTAAGCTGCGTATTTGCTCCTCCAGATGCTTCAGCTGATCAATATCCCGAATGCTGACAATAACTTTTTCCGTCATGCCATTTACGCGAATCGGTACGGCTGTAGAAAGGATTAAGCGTCCGTTCACTTCCTGTGTTTTGGTCACGGTGTCATTTTGTTCCAATGCCATTAAACCTGTTNAACACGAAAAAAGACCGTCGCAAACCTGATGCACCATGGATTTACCAAGCATCTGCTCTGCAGGGATTCCGTCAATTCTTTCCGCTGCTTTACTGTAAAACAGGGTAACTCCGTCTTTGTCGATAATATGTATGCCTACATCGATAGCATCAAAATACCGCAATACTTCTGATTCAGAAATAATCATCTTCATTGGCAGGGTTCACTCCATTCTGCTGATTAGCATGGGTTCGCTTTTTATGCTTTTTAGCATGGGCTATCCATCAGAAGAATAAGAAAGAGGCGAAGAGCACTCAGGGATAGGGATTGAAGAGACAAATCATTTTGCAGAGCATATCCTAAAACTTGATACGGATATCTGTTTTTGTGTTTACATGTTTGAGCTGCAATCGTAGAAAAAGCAATATTGCCGATAAAGTCTAGCCTTTTGCTGGCTTTTTATATGATACCCATGCGACGGATCATTTGTTGTTATGGTAGTCGCGTATGCCTTGCACAATAATAAACTACCCTAAAAAAAGAGGTTGACAAAAGATCGGCTATCGTGTTAGGATAATGAAAATTGAGGCAGTGATGAGAAGAGTACTCTTTGCCGGAACCGACAGCGAGCCTTGTAGAGTGGAAGAAGGCGGGGAAAGATAAAGAGGAAGAGGAGCTCGGAGCTTCGCGACTGAACGGGAGTAAAGCGCGACGGGGACGCCCGATACAGCGGATACGGTTGGATACGACCGGGTAAGACGCAGCTTGCGAGGGTTGCGTGAATTTGGGTGGCAACACGATGCTTTCGTCCCATGGGACGGGGGCGTTTTTTTATTTCTGAAAGGAGCAAGAAACATGGCACAAGAGTGGAAAAAGGTAGCACTGGCATATTCGGGAGGACTGGATACATCGATCATTATTCCGTGGCTAAAAGAGAACTACGGCTGCGACGTGGTAGCGGTTGTGGGAAATGTCGGGCAACATATCGATGAAGAAGCGCTGACAAAAAAGGCGCTGGCGACGGGGGCCTCAAAAATTTTCATTGAGGACTTAACGAAAGAGTATCTGGAAGATTACGCGTTTGAAGCGTTAAAAGGCAATGCCAAATATGAAGGTGCGTACCTTCTGGGCACGGCAACCGCCCGCCCGCTGATTGCCAAGCGCTTGGTGGAAATCGCTCTGCAGGAAGGTTGCGATGCCATTGCGCACGGCTGTACGGGAAAAGGTAACGATCAGATTCGTTTCGAAATGGCGATCCGTCATTTTGCACCGGATATGCCGATCATTGCTCCCTGGCGAATCTGGGATATTGAAGACCGCGAAGAGGAGATCCGCTATGCGGAAGCGCGCAATATTCCGTTGGAGATCACGCGCGAAACCAATTATTCCAAAGATGAGAACATTTGGCATTTGTCGCATGAGGGGCTGGATTTAGAAGACCCGGCCAATGAACCCGATTACAATAAAATACTGGAGTGGACGGCGACCCCCGAACAGGCGCCCGATGAGCCGACGTATCTGACGCTTTCGTTTGAAAAAGGCAAACCCGTTGCGATAAACGGGGAGAAAATGGGGCCGGTGGAAATCGTCAGCTATCTGAACGAGGTAGGCGGTAAAAACGGGATCGGCGTGGACGATATCGTGGAAAACCGTTTGGTCGGTATGAAAAGCCGCGGCGTGTATGAAAATCCGGCCGGTGCCATTTTGTATCACACCCATCGCGTGCTGGAAAGCCTGACGCTGGATCGTGACTTGCAGCATTTTCAGGACACGGTGGGCCACGAATTGGCCAAACTGATTTATGTGGGGCAGTGGTTCTCGCCTTTGCGTGAATCCATCAGCGCATTTCTGGAAGTTTCGCAGGCAAATGTGACAGGTGAGGTAAAAATCAAGCTGTATAAGGGTAATATTATCAATGCGGGCGTAACCAGCCCCTATTCATTATACGATGAGGCGATCGTCAGCTTTGACGATGCGAAGTCGTACACCCATGCGGACGCAACCGGCTATATTAAGCTGTACACACTGCCGACCATGATCCGCGCGAAAATGCAGGACAAACATAAGGAGTAAAAATGAAACTTTGGCAGGGACGAACGGAAGCGGAACTGGATGAACGGGCGGATGCGTTTAANCGCTCNCTTCCNTTTGACCAAAAAATGTTGTTGAAGGACATTGCCGGCTCCATTGCCCATGTGTCCATGTTAAAGTCCACCGGAGTACTGAATAAAGAAGATGCGGTGGCCATTGCCAATGCGCTGGGGGATATGTTGACCCAGGCCCAGGAAGGGACTCTGGAGCTGGATCCCCAAGCGGAAGATGTGCATATGGCGGTAGAAGCGCTCTTGACCGAGCGTCTGGGCGATGTCGGGAAACGGATGCATACGGCCCGCTCCCGCAACGATCAGGTGGCGCTGGATCTGCGTTTGTATCTGAAAGAAGAAAACGAAAAACTGCAGGTGGCGGTGCTGCAGGCTATCCGTGCATTTATTGCCGTGGCAAAAGAGCACACCGACACGATCATGCCCGGCTATACGCATCTGCAGATTGCCCAGCCCGTCACCTTTGCGCATCATATGATGGCGTATGCGCAAATGTTTGTGCGGGATTTGGAACGCCTGCAGGAATGCAAGCAGCGTACCATGTACAATCCCCTGGGTTCGGGTGCTTTGGCGGGCACAACTTATCCGATTAACCGGCATCTGACAACGCAGATGATGGGTTTGGTTGCGCCGACAGAAAACAGCATGGACAGCGTGTCCGACCGGGACTTTGTNCTCGAACTGGCCGGTGTGCTTTCCATTTTGCAGATGCACTTGTCGCGATTGTGTGAAGAACTCATACTGTTTTCCTCCGGCGAATTCGGATTCGTATCCATGGACGATGCGTTTTCGACCGGTTCGTCGATCATGCCGCAAAAAAAGAATCCGGATATGGCGGAGCTGATCCGCGGGAAAACCGGCCGGGTCTATGGCAATCTGATGTCTCTTTTAACCATGATGAAGGGTTTGCCCCTATCCTACAATAAGGACATGCAGGAAGACAAAGAGCCGATTTTCGATTCGGTGGAAACCGTGCTTACAGGCCTCGAACTGGTCGCTCCCATGCTCACCAGTATGACTGTAAATAAAAAGCGCCTGCGTGATGCAGCGGCATTCGGGTATATCAATGCGACGGACTGTGCGGACTATCTGACCAAAAAAGGGATGCCGTTTCGGGATGCGTATCGGATCACCGGAGAAATTGTGCGCCACTGTGTGCAGGAAGGGCTCTCTCTGGAAGAATTGCCGATCGATGTGTATCAGACCTTCAGCGAGCAATTTGAAACCGATGTGTATGATGCCATTCAGATCGAAAACAGTCTGAACGGCCGAAATTCGTTTGGCGGACCGGCAAAAACTGCCGTTTTAGAACAGATTGCCCGTCTGGAAGAGCGATTGCAGGTATTGGAAGAAAAAGAATAAAAGAAAAAATCGGCGCCGGGGAATCCCGCGCCGATTTTATTTTGCTTAGCGATTGGCTTTTTTCTGATTCTTGCGGCGCCAGGGTTGTGTTTCCAGATCCGGCCATTCCAGCTTGCCGGAAGCCACCTGACGGTCGTAGTCTTTTAAGAGCCATTGCGCTTCTTTTGCCAGGAAGATAAGCGCAATGATATTCGGGAGCGCCATCAGTCCGGTGAACAAGTCATTGATCGACCAGACGACATCGGGATCCAGCAAGGGACCTACGATGATAAAGGCCAGAAAAATCATCTTGAAGGTAACGACAAGCGGCTTTTTGTTGCGTACCAGCATTTTGACATTGGACTCGGCGAAGAAGTACCAGCCAACAATCGTTGTCAGGGCAAAACTGGACAGCGACAGGGACAAAAATGCGCCGCCGAAGGTGCCAAAGCCCGATACGAAAGCGTTTTGTGTCATAAGGGTTGCCTGTTGCGACATTTCCGCAGCGGGGATAGTGGGTATATAGGCCCCGGACATCAGATTTACCATCGCGGTGGATGTGCAGATCAGGAAGGTGGAGATAAATACGCCGATCATAGCGATGAAGCCCTGCTCAGCGGGGTGATCCGTGTGCGCTACAGCGTGAGAGTGCGGTGTGGAACCTAAACCGGCTTCATTGGAGAAAAGACCGCGGGCCACACCAAAACGCATGGTTTCACGTACGGTAATACCCAAGGCACCTCCGCCTACCGCTTGCGGGCTAAAGGCGGACTGCACAATGATCTGCAGGGTCGGCACAAAATTGCGGAAGTTGATAAACACGATAATCAGGCTTCCCAGTATGTATGCACCTGCCATTAGAGGAACAATCTTTTCGGAAAAACCGGCGATGCGCCCCATACCACCCGTCAGGATAACCCCGACGACAACCAAAAGGGCGATGGTTGCCCAAACAGGGGGAAAGCCGAACGATTCGGACAGCGAGGTTACAATCGCGTTGGATTGTACCATCGTGCCTACAATGCCCATGCCGATAGCAGCCAGTACCGCAAAGATATAAGAGAGCCAGACATTATTCAGTCCGTAGCGGATATAATAAGCCGGGCCGCCGACGAGTTCACCCGTGGGCGTTTCCTTGCGGTATACTTGCGCCAGGACAGCTTCGGCAAAAATCGTCGACATACCGAAAAAGGCGGATACGATCATCCAAAAGGCGGCACCCGGGCCACCGGCGGCAATGGCGGAAGCCACCCCGACGATATTTCCCGTACCGACCTGTGCGGCCACCGCGGTTGCCAGAGATTGAAACGAGGTCATGCGGCCCGCTTCCGCCGGCTTGTTCTCTTTGATGTCTTTAATCAGCCGGGAAATAGCGGGAAACACACGGGTAAATTGGGGGAACCGTAGCAATACGGTGAGATACAATCCCACGCCTACCAGGGCGAATAAAAGAATATAGTCCCAAAGAAAACCGCCCAATGTACGTATTAACTCAATCATAACGCACCTTCTCTCTGTTCGGCCCCGGTTTCACAAAGCGGGATCCCAGCCATACAATGGTTACTATCAATACGGAACGAAGAACGGCCGCCAAAAGTATGGTCAACAGTGAGGTGGTAGCCCAGGCTTCGTCCGCTGCCAGATGGCGCAGATAGTATTCCAGGAAATTTCCACCAGCATCACCCAGTGACAGGGCCGCTACCAGGGGAAGAGGATAGTCAGACGTGTTGCGACGAATGGCATAATAGTAGATAATTCCGTAACCGATAAAGAAAAAGAATTCCCATAGATGATTGGAAGCTTCTATTCCACTCATGGGGCCGGAAAAACTTGCTACTAACATACGAAACAGAGAAATGGAAAGTCCTCCAATGGCGGCCCAAAGAATGGGGCGCTTGACATGAAAAAGATGAATGCCGGCAAACAGCACGACTACACCTAGGGAAATACGAAAGCCGCCGTCAACGGGCATAGCAATTAATGACGCCAAGGTAGCCGCCAGTACGATGAAAACGTTGGTTAGCATATTTTGCTCCTTTCTATTCGCTTATTCTACCATAGATATGACTTTATTAGTGGATGGTTTAGGATTCGACCAGCGAATGCAAGGGAAAAAGTCTATGAAAAAACCATGCATAATAAAGAGAAGCCTTTGGAATTGACGTATTTTCCCTCCTTTGCTAAACTGATTGAAAAAGAAGAGCCCATCGGATAAAAATATCCGAGGATGGACGCGAAAAAGACGAACTCCAACAAAAGGGCAAAAGTGATGGAAAANGGTATCATGCATTTTATCGATTAAATCATTTGCATTACGCAACGGGAGGATACAGTATGATCGGAAAACGAATACGGGCGCNGCGGAAAACGGAAAACCTGTCTTTGGAACAGGTAGCTAAGCGTACCGGATTATCCATTGGCTATTTAAGCAATCTGGAACGAGACCTTACCAGTCCGACCTTTGACAATTTGATTCTCATTTGCACTGCCATCGGCGTCAGCGTTGTAGAGCTGATCAGTTCCAGCTTGGAATTTAAACCGGTGATTAAATCCGGGGAGGGAGAGCTGTTATACAGCCGAGACTATCATTGCGAGGCGCGCTTTACAACCGACGCACAGAATCCCCAGGAAATGACCGGCCTGCGGCTGATTGCCACCGGCATGGAAAAAGAAGAGTCTCACGGGCACGACGTAGATGAACTGGGTGTTATCGTGAAAGGCAGCGTGATGTTTGTTCTGGACGGCGAGCCGCATGTCCTGGAAGAGGGGGATGCCATTTACGTGCGCGCGCATACGCCGCATACCTGGTGGAAACTGAGCGATGAAGACTGCCTGATGTACTGGACACGCCTGACCGAACGTCATATCCGGGTTGTACATGAACTTGACACAATGCCGGCCAGTCTGGAGGATCAGGTGTAGAAAAACGGAATATACAATGTAGACAAAGGCACGCGCTGGAAACGCGTGCTTTTTCATTGCAACGGGAAGAATTTTTTATTTATGAAAATTTCAAAATGGTAAAAATTATTTATACAGTTTACCGGATTCACAGAATGTTAACTATAATATACTATCAGAGAAATTGAAAAAATTCGCATAGGGTGGTACGATAGCCTCAGATACAAGTTTACAAACTTTGTTGTAGTTTCAGAACAAAAAGAAGTTCGTCAAATGAAACGATTTCCTTTTTGTTTGTTTTGCGAAAACTACGCCAGAAGGTAAGGAAATGTTCGACAATATGGGAGCAAATGAAAGGAGATGAACGTAAATAATTTCACAGATTTGAAGAAGACGGAGATTTAGCNACTGTCCGGCTAGGTTCGGAACCATTTACTATGCAGAAGGAGGAATATATGAAACTGTCAGATGA
>JGI24710J26742_10001412_pt1 | contig 22026 bp, 19 predicted proteins | sample BioPla2DNA2_FD_26742 | JGI IMG/M metagenome (IMG submission 26742) | reverse complement strand
TCTAATTTCAATAACCATAGCAGGGAAGCTTTTATCTGCTGTCAATCCGTTTGAACCATCATTTAATATAACCGATAGAGGTACTTTTCTAACAGATTTGTCAGTAACCTTAACCCAATTTGATGTTACGCCCCCGACTNTTACACGATATTCCTTGCCGTATCTGATATCANCCATGAAATCTTCTCCGTCAATTCCAACAACCATNGCTGAAGCCTTCTTGGCTATCTTCAATCTGACTTCTTTACTGACTCTTCTGCCCTTTGTTCCGTCAGCATTGGCACTTGTATCGTTCACTGCCTTAATACGAAAATACAGATCAGCTCCTTTTATCTGAAGCTTCTCCAACTGTGCAACCGTAAGACTTGATGTGTTCTGCCAAGCCCCATTTTCTCCTTTTCTCCATTCAAGGTCAGAAAATGTTATTGGATTGTCACCGGTTCCCGCAGAAGACATGATGTTTAGCAACGAAGCTATAGTATCATTTTTGGACAGTCCGTCTAATCTGTCATAGCTGATAGATATATCCAGCTTTCTTGCTCTTTCTTTTAATATTACTCTATTAATAACTCCGTCTTCACCTTTGATTACAATAGTCTCATCAGCAGTAGGTGACACCCATGAAAAATCAATGGTTGACGTAGCACCCGTATCTGCGGGAAATTCTTCCCATGCGTTTCTTGCAGCGTCGTTCTCGGTGGCAAAATATATTTTTGAGTTACCGTTATTATTGACAATTATGTTCTCGTTTATATAATCCACAGTGTTAATGGTTACCGGTGCCGCATAAGCTATGCTGTTATTACAAAACATAAATAAAAACAACAGCATACTAAAAGACAGCAGTAGTTTTATCTTGGTGAATCTGCATTTTTGCATTGTATACCTCCTTTTATACATATTACAGGTTAATCATTATAGATTCAAATATATCACTAATATAATTATCGGAATATATACCCATATTATAAACCTTTTTATTGTAATCATAATAAATTTTTACAAAGCCTTTAGTCTTTATCTTTTACTCCCAAATAATATTCTCTTTAATAATCTTGGCAGGTACCCCCGCAACAAGACAGCACGGCGGTACATCACGATTAACCAGTGAATGTGCTGCAACAACAGCACCGTCGCCTATCGTGACCCCCTTCAGTATTGTAGCTTTGCTCCCAATCCAGACGTGATTGCCTATTACAATCGGTTTTGGATTATTAACTACCATTCCATTTTCATTTTTCAACTTATGAAGATCACTGTCATAGATAAAAACATTACGGGCAATTTTCACGCCTTCACCGATGGTTATCGACTTATAGCAGGATATTACCCCGCCGTGATTCATATATCCGCTGCCCAATGTTAACTGTGCATTATTAAAAACCCTTATATCATTTTGGCTGTAAAACATGAATTCCCCATTCACTCTTAATACGGATTGCTTTCCTAATCTTATAGAAATCTGCGCTTTTGAGCCTTTAATTTTATTCGTATTAATCTTTAATAATCCCATTACAATTAATTTTCCGGTAGTCTGTATATCCAATAAGGTACCTCTGAAGGGAAGCACAAGTCCGGTTCCCTGAATATTGGCTCCTTTTAGTAAATTAAGCCTCACAAACTTAATAATACTTATATTTTTAATTTCATTAAATTTAAAATTTCTAATCTTAAGCATCCGGTCATCCCCCTTATTAATCCCCCGTATAAACATACTAAACGCATTTACTAATCACTTCATCCAATGACACCAGCTTAATATCCGTCTTTTCCGACAGGCTTGTTTTTATGGCATCATAATCAAAGATCGGTGTTATTACTATAACATCGACCGGATCAAATTTATCATCCACATCAATTACTTTAAGACTGGAGTATTTTATATTTGCCTTTTTATCTATTGCATAAGCAACCGAAACAGTACTATTCTGTAATTCTTCATATAACCGGTTTCCCAATTCCCCAAACCCGTAAATTGCTATAGTATTATAGCCATGCTTCTTAAAATACTCCTCAATGGTTCTGCCTTTATTTTTAAGCTGTAGCCATTGACATACAAGCTTATAATACTTTTTAAATTTATATACGGAAGCTTCATTTTCTATCAGCTTTTTGCTGAACTTATTATTCAGATAATAATAGAAAGCAATAAATCCGCCTGACAGTAAAATTAGAAAGAAAAATATCTTCATAGCCTTTTTCATTGTGAATACCCCCTCATTCATAACAATTCAATAAAATTGTCTTAACATCCTGAATACTAAGCTCTGCCGGATTATTGTCCATCCTGCCGACTGTAAATGCTGCCTGTGCAATCTCATCTATATCATCCTTGCCAATGCCAAAGTCTCTTAGCTTTATTCTCTGAATACCTTCACATGTCTGATTTATCCATCGCTGTACATCTTGTACGGATGAAGCTCCAAATGCCTTTAATAAACCCTCAAAATCAACAATCTTCGCTTCATTTCTCTTCATAACCTCCGCTAATGTAATAATAACAGCAAAGCCATGCTCAATACCATATCGCATTGTTAACGGATATGATATGGAGTGGCATGCGGTTGTCTTTGTGTTACCGAAGGCCATTCCTGAAAGGAGCGCACCTAAGCACAGCCTCTCCCGATATTCGATATTTCGTGGATCCTTTAAAGCTCTGGGCAGGTATTCAACTATGATGCTGATTGCATTCTTTGAAAACTCCCTTGTAATGACATTACTTGATTTTGACCAATAGCTTTCAACCGCATGTGACAAAGCGTCCAATCCTGTTGTGAGTGTAAGACGGTCTGTCAGACGAAGTGTTAACTCAGGTATTATATAAGCAGTTGAAGGTGCCAGCCACTTTGCTTCTACCGACATTTTCATTGATCTTGCCGTATCCCATATGGTAGCCCAGCTTGTCACTTCAGATGAGGTGCCGGCAGTTGTAGGGATGGCTATGAAATCAAGCACGACAGGATAATTCAGATAGTTCTTTGTTATTATCTCTTTTTTAATCACCTCACTGCTAATGGTATCTTTATTGCATAAATAAGAAAGACCTATCGTCGCTTTTGCCAGATCAATCGTACTTCCACCGCCAAGTGCTATTACTGTATCTATATCCTTGTTCCAATTGCGTAATGCAGCTTCAACATCCTTTTCTGTTGGATTAGGACTTATTTGCGAAACCTGAATGAGATGATTCGTTTGCTTCAGCTTCTCTAAGGCTTGTGTCAGCAAAAAGCGCTCAGCCATCCTCTCTGTGATAAAGAACAGGATTGATTTCCCATTAAAATTCCCAAGGATTTCTGATTGTAACTGTTCTAAAGTAAGAAAAGAAATCTTTGTTGGAATATCAAAATTATATCTCATTTTTACTCTTCCTTTTCTCCAGCCATTTGTCTAACCACATATTATCCCGATAGTAATTCGAATTATAGGATACCTCCAGAAGACGATATTTCTGCAGCCTCTTCCCCTCCGGCGGAGGTGTCATATAATCTCCATACATCATAGTTAAATACGCATCCTGATTATTCGGAACCGGGTAGTATTGATCCTCGAAGGCTGCTAGCTTATATGGAATGATGTCTTCTAATTTAAAATACATGACCTTTTTTCGTCTGGTATAGGGGCAGCATAAATCTGCGACATATCCGGTATTCTCATGCTCGTACATTCTTAAAGCAGCTTCCAGCTTGCGATTCAGGTAATTTAAAGGGATGAATTTATAAAGATAATACTTTGTGTTCACGATAAGGTGATTAATCGGATTCCTGCTTTGGTAAATCACCCTGATTAACTTTGCAAACAGTATAGCCATATATTTTTTAACCTTTTTTGCCTGCTTTTCCATGCGGACAGAATCCGCCGGCACATTATCGAAAGGAAATATATCAATATGGATACCATGATGCATTTTTGCCTCAGACATCTCATAACGGACAAATGAAGTATTGTTTTTATATATTTTTACAAAGGGCTTATAATAATCCAGGCCTTTTTCTATAGTATGATATAAAAAGTCTTCTCCAAGGTCTGTTTTGATTACTTCAATAAAATGTTGATATTCACTTCGCAGCATACCCACATCAATATCTTCATCCCAAGGGATGAAGCCTTTGTGACGCTGTGCGCCAAGAGCAGAGCCTGCACACAGAAAATATCCGATCTGATGCTTTTTACATATACGGTCGATTTCCTTCATAATTATCATTACCTGCCCATGAAGCTCGTTCAGGTCATACTTTAATTCCTGCTTTTTCTCATAGTCAGAGCCTTCCAGGAATTTCTGTAAGGATATTTCATTTTCTATCAGATCATCAACATCAACTAATTTAACCTTATACCCTTCTGTATTAAGTATTCCGTTTACATCTACATAATGAACCTTATTCATCAGTAATATAATGTCAATCTCATATTGACCGATTTCATTGTAGGATATGATATTCTTATTGGACAGTGTTTTCTTCCCTATAAGATCCTTCTTAAGATCTATTGTACAGCTGATACGTTTACCGTCCCTATCCATTATCCTGATAAAGGACTCCCCTTTTAGTCCATAGCCCCAGGTTGCTATCCTCTTATTCTGCTGAAGATAATAATCTATAATATGGAGCATATTGTCTCTGTACGATTTATAATAATCATCATACAGTAATTTTGCCCTTAAGCTTTTTAACCCCATCCTATTATCCTTGCCTTTCATAATTTATCTTATATTGATATTAAGCCTCACCTATGAAGTTCATGAAATCCTTTTTGTTATCTATTGGTTTTATCGTAGGACGCATCAAATCTTCTCTGGAGCTTATATTAGCCAGAATTTCAATAAACAAAGGTCCTTCCATTCCCCGGTTGACATCTTCCAATACCCTGACCAGTTCTTCCTCCTTCAATATACGAACGGCATACTTATATCCGAATGCTTTCGCCGTATCCTGCCAATTGACCTGATAAGCTATCGTTGGCATTCCTCCAACCGACTCATGAGCGCCGTTATTGAGCAGTATATGGCAGAAATTCATAGGCTGCCTGTTACCGATTACAGCCATGCCTCCCAAATGCATCAGCACAGCCCCATCTCCATCGATACACCATATCCTTCTATGTACATGTTCAGCTATAGATAATGCTATAGAGGATGCATGTCCCATGGATCCTACCGTCAGGAAATCCCTGAAATGTCCGTCACCCTTATTCTCCCTGTATTCGAAAAGCTCACGGGAAGCTTTACCGGTGGTTGACACAACAATATCCTCCTGCCTCAGATGGTCGGTAATAATCTGTATCGCTTTCTCCCTGCTTAGTTCGTTGGAATTCTGATATACCTGCTTATCACAGGCTTCAAGGCTGCCTTTTTCAACGACAAACGCGACACTTTTTCCCTGGGCCAGCAGCGGTAGGAAAGCTGAGGAATATGTCCTTTTAATATCCTCCATATCCGTATCCTTTGATATTGTCATGTATTCAATCTCAAGTACCTTAAGCAGGTCAAGTGTAATTCTTCCCTGCTTAATGTGCTGGGGCTCGTCCTTTACTCCCGGCTGACCTCTCCAGCCTATCATGTAAACAACCGGAATTCCATATACCTCGGGATCGGCTAAGGACGTAATCGGGTTAACCGCATTGCCGAGTCCGGAATTCTGCATATATACCAAACCTATTTTACCTGTAGCCAAATGATATCCTGCAGCTAACGCAACCGCATTTCCTTCATTGGCGGCTATGATATGCTGTGAGCCGATTCCAAGTCTGCCCGTTATATAGTCGCAGAAGGGCTTCAACTGGGAATCCGGAACACCTGCAAAGAAATTAATACCATGGCTTTGAAAAAAATCATAAAGCTCTTTCACATTTACCATAATCAATTACCTCCAGGTATTAAAGTAAGGATTTCCTTTATCGGCATGCAGTTCTTGTCAGCCTCATAAGCCCTTTCGTTGGTCAATATTAATTCAGCAGTTTGTTTCATCGCCGGATAAGCACATCGGATTAATTGATTCGCATAAATTACTATGCTGACACCATGCTCGATTAGCTCACTTTCATATACCTGATTAAAGGAAGTAGGTACCACAACCAATGGCACCCCATCACCGAATTCCTTATATTTATCGCAAAACTCAAATATTTCATCCGGAGTCTTCTCCCTGCTGTGAATCATAATGCCCTGCGCACCTGCATTTATGTACGCACTGGCTCTTTCAACTGCATCTTCCATGCCCTGCTTCAGAATTAATGATTCAATTCTGGCTATAATCATAAACTCATCCGTCTGAATAGCCTGTCTTCCGGCTTTTATTTTTTCACAGAAATGCTCGATGGAATCCTGAGTCTGTACAACCTCTGTCCCAAATAAGGAATTCTTCTTTAGTCCTATTTTATCTTCAATGATAACAGCCGATACACCCATTCTTTCCAGCGTTTTTACATTAAATACAAAGTGCTCAATCTGTCCGCCTGTATCACCGTCCAAAATAATCGGCTTACTGGTAACCTCCATTATTTCGTTAATTGTAGTTATCCTGGAGGTCATATCAACAAGCTCAATATCCGGTTTTCCCTTTGCCGTACTGTCTGTCAGGCTGGATAACCACATGGCATCAAAGCTCTCTATCTTTTCATCCTTTACTACCTTAGTATTTTCAACAACCAGTCCGCTTATTCCGTTATGTGCCTCCATTACCCTGATAATAGGTTTAAGCTTCAGCAACTGCTGAAGTCTTTTTCTTCTTAGTTCAGGCATAACACCTTCCTGCTGGATAACAGAGTTCAATTTATCTATGCTTACACCCTGGGTATATGGAATCTCAATTAACTGTCCTCCCCATTTACTCAATGTCTCAATTACTCTTGCTCTTACTTTACTTTGAATACTTCCTATCCAGTCATCTCCGTGAACAACATAATCAGGCTTAAGCATCTCAAGATTCTCAGCATAATCTATACTAGTCTGAGGGATTACCCGATGTACCCCTTTTATATTAGCTATGATTTCCTTTCTCTCATCATAGCCCAGTATCGGATATCTCTTATAGCTTGCTACAGCTTCGTCTGTTAACACCCCGACAGTAAGCTCTCCAAGCTCTGCGGCTTTATTGATGAGGTTGATATGTCCGTGATGCAATATGTCGGCACTGACTGCTATGTACACCTTTTTACCCACTAATACCACTCCTCCTTTTTTTCTAATAAAGTTCTTATTTTAATTAAATCCTCTTTATTATCAATTTCGCAGCATAATTTCCCATCCGCATTTAACCCGACTAACTCAAACCTATCTGAAATCACATTGAAGGCTTCCTCTGCATATACATTACTTTTCCCACTGATACAGAAATCCCTTATACTGTCCTTCCACATTCTCCAATCGTTGCTTAAGAGCTTATAAAACGGCTGGGCTGCCACACAATCCTGACCGAAATAATAAATTCCGATTGCCGATATTCTGTCATTAATCATTTTAGCCTTAAAATCCTTCTCCGGTAACGGAAGCATCCGGTCTATGACCATGCAGCTTTTTTCAGAAGCCATCAGCATTGCAAGGACATCCGGCTCGAATACCAAATCGCCATGTAACAACAAAACATCCTCCAATATATCTTCCACTAAGTCTAAGGATTTGATATAGTTCGTTGTGTTGTAATCAGCGTTATAAACATATGATAATCTAAGACCTCCGGATATCAAATCTACATATTCTTTTAATTTATCAGACAAATATCCTGTTGTTATGATTATATCATTAATACCCGCAGCTTCAAGCAGCATGAACTGATATTTAAGAATGGTAACATCCTTTTTGATTTCAACCATACATTTAGGCTTGTCTGACGTATACTCACCCATACGGCTTCCGATTCCGGAATTTAATATGATAGCTCTCATGACTGGCTCCTTCTTATGTTATGACATTAGTGAATTCTTAAAAATTCGGGGAAAATAATTTCATATCTGTTCTTGATAAACTCCGCGAAGCTTTTCCCTTCGTCTGTATCAATAATGTTGGTTTTTATATATTTTCTGTTGTAAACTTCTTCTTTTCCCGTACCGGTTATGATATAGATATAATCCTTAGACATAAAGCAATTTATGCCATCGATATAATCCGCATAGCCATGCTCGATTGCATAAAGACGCAGCTTTTTATTATGAATATTATAATACTGATATCTCACAATTTCGGTTTCGGGAATTATCACCTGATTATTCCGAAGAACCTCTGACAGTATTTTATTAAAATTAATCATACTTATAAGCTCAGGATATTCCCCTACCTTGATTTTATTACTGCTTATAAAAAATGTGACATGTACACTCCGATCCACATTATTATAATAAGTGAAGAAGGGCTTTTGCTCCGCTTTATCATATATGACCTGGGAATGGTCGCTGAAAAATACTGCCAGCATATCTTTACTGAAAAAACTCCGGTAGTATTCCATCACATGATCTACATAATGTATGCAATCCTCAAACTGTGATTCAATAAACCAGGACATATCGGATACGCCTACGTCAACGAAGCTGCGAATTTCGGGTTTCTTGCGATGTTCTCCGCATATCAGCGGAAAATGCAGTTCACATGGGAAGTATATGAAGTTGAAGGTAGGTTTTTCGGATGCTGCCATATCAGCAGCGACAGACCATAGTTTATCTGTCATGTAAAGCTGCCTCTTATAAAAAATCTTATCGGTTTCTTTTACAACCCTATACCCTTCCGATATGTAGAAACGAATATCCATGCCTTTTTCTTCGGCAATCTTTAATAAATCGAATTCATCATAATCAAAGATAAAGTTATTTTCGTATGCATTCTTTTCAAAGGAGTAATGCTTTGCAATAATTCCCATCATACTTTCATAGGTTGTAGGTCCGGTTGCATATGCATTTGAAAAGACAGCAGCATTTTCAAGATAACCCTTTAGCATCTTAAAATGCAGCTGACCGTTCTTCTTTTCAAATACATCCATAGCACGAAGTGAATCCACGAAGAATATTGTAACATCGTCGGTCCGCCTATGGTTTGCTTCTTTAATTTCATTAATCAGACTATGTATTTCATCCAGCATCATTTTAATATCGTTAAATCCGTCAAATTTATTGTTTATATACTCTCCGCAATAAACTTCTGCATGATAAAAATCTCTGATGCAAAGATAAAGTCCTATCAATTTCCTTAACGCTTCTTGTTTCTTTTTTTTCTCGCTATTATTGGTGTACTCCTGCTTCGTCGCAAAAATCTCAGTATAGGTATTGCTCTCTTCAAAAAATTTATGGTAAATGACAATACCTCGTTGCTTTAATTCTTCATAAATATCCAAGCATTCACAATTCGGCGCATATTTCTGCAAATCCTCTCTGATAGATGCCGCACTGTATTTTGAAGCAATAATTACAATATCTATGTCATATTTGCCGATATCCTCCGGAGAGATGATTGGAAGCTGCAGGAACTCCTTACCATGAAAATCCTTGCAGGAATCGATGATGCATATCAGGCTCTGTACATAAGTCGCATACTTATTGATTATAACGGATGCGTGACTGTTTTCTGAATTGTTCCTTCCGGCTCCCCATAATGCTGTCCTCTTATTTGCACATCGGGTTTTAAACAACTCCATTAAGATATTATGAATCAGAGTACTGTCGCTTGCCACCTGCTGCTTTATATCATATTTTTCTATAATCTGATTCAGTCTCAAATCATATGGATTTGCATTATTCATGATGGTTCAGCTCTCCTTTTATTCTGTAATATAGTTGCTCTGAAGCACATTGACCTATATCGTCAAACACCTTGTTTCTTATACTTTCACGAAACTCTCTGTATGTATCCTCAGCTAGCAATGCTTTCTCGAGGGAATTCTGATTAGTCACTTTTTCTCCCGGTGTAAAATCATTGTAATCGAAATACATGTCTCTTGATCCCTCTAAATATTGCTCCAAATCATAATGAAAGAAAATAACCGGTCTGTCCGTTAATAGAAAATCAAAGTATATTGAGGAGTAATCCGTAACTAATCTGTCAGCCATTTTAAGAAAAGGATATGGGTCGTACAGCGAATCAATCACTATGATATTATCATATAGGAGTTTTGACAGATACTGTTTAATTCTTGATTTCGGATGAAGCTTAACACAAAACAGTATTTGATTTCCTTTCAAAAAAGCATTAAAACTATCCAAATCCATTACATCGAAAAATCCGGTTTCAGTATCACGGAAAGTGGGCATATAAAATACCGTTGTCTTAATATCCTTATTCTTGCGGCTTTGAATCTGCCCGCGTAATGACAGTTCATCCTGCGATGCAGCCTGCTTATATTCCATATTGCCCAGTGCATCATTTCTTGGATACCCGCTGATAATAACTTTTTTAGTATGAAAGGCTGAAGAAAATATCGGTCTTAAAAACTCTGATGTTGTCAGCACATAATGACTTGGCTTTTCATCCTGTATTCGTCTAAGTGCCCATTTTACTTTTTCTCTTTTACTTCTTGGATTTCTTACATAATCAAAAAGATTATCCCGATTTATTTTTTTCAGGGGTATTCCATGCCAAAGATTAAACTTTTTTGCTCCTCCCGATAGCAGGAAGCAGACATCCTTAGAATAATTGTCATAAATATAGACTCCTGCCCGTAAACAGTGCCAAATACCTTTCGGGGTATATAAGTAATATGCCGGCAGCCCCTGACTAACAAGATTATTCACAATATCCCTGTCCTTAGAAATCCATATTGCTTTAGTGCTGTCCTTATGTACCTGGCTGACATAAAGATATAAATATTTCGGGTTGTCCGCAAATCTGTGACCAAAGGTGCTTCCGAATACCCATATCCTTTTACTGCGCGGCATAAGGAAAGACAGGCAATAAACAGGTATTAAAAATATCTGACTCCAGTATTTTATTTCCTTCCATACCTTCTTCATATCGATTCTTATTACCATTTCTTCAATATCGTTTTACGTTCTTCCGTGGAAAGAGACNGAATAACAGGGTCTTCATAGTAGGAATCATTCATTACATGGGTTGTTGAAATCTCTTCAAAAATTGCTCCCTTGACAGATGTGAAGGAATGGTTTGTTCCCCTTAAGACTGTCTGGATGTCACCCGGCTTCAGGGTTCTTTCAACTCCATCAATATTGATCTCAAGATCTCCGTACAGCAGCTGGAAGGTTTCTTCCTTTTCCTTATGCATATGTACCGGATGCTTCTGTCCCGGAAGTATGATCAGAAGCTTCTTGCAGTACTCCCTGTTAACAATGCTTATGATGATTGCACCGACCTGCCTGAAATGCTTCATTCCGTAATGATGGGACAATTCTATGTCAAACTTGTTTCCCAAGGCAATGCCCGCTTCATATAACATACCTTTAGCATCGTGTACTACGCTTCGGACAAGGTTCATATCCGTGATTACCTTCTTCTCCTGGAGCGGGCTGTTTGCGCTATAATCCTTGCTTGCTATGATACCCTCGGTGAACTCGCCGCTGGTCATCTGCTTAGGGGTTAAGGGCATAGCAAAGAAGACATCTTCACCGGATATCGGCTCACTCTGTTTGATATCTCTTTTCAGATAGACACCTCTCATCAGAGACCTCAGAGAATCCATCTCATCCTGGCTTACATACTTCGTATTCTCCCTCTTCATGCCACAGATCATTCTGGCATCAAGAACAGCCTTCACCCAGCGGTCAGCCTGCTCAGGGTTCATGGAATATGCATTCAGTTTAATGGTATCGGTAGGAAGTCCGACATGGCGCTCCAGAATCTTGGCTCCTTTGGCTACAGCAAGCATCGGAACAATATTATCATCCGGGTCCTCATGTCCGGAATATCCTATTGTAACATCCGGATAGCGGCGCTTCATGCGGTTGATGAAATCCAGCTGAAGTCTTTCCTTTGGTGCGGGATATTCGGCAATACAGTGCAAAAATGCGAATTCACATTTCTTATGGGTAAAGAAGTTGTACAGTTTATCGATATCGGATAGTGTCTTGCCCCCTGTTGAAATAATCACCGGTTTATGTGTAAATACAATCTTCGTAAGAAGCGGCCAGTCCATCGCACTGCAGCTTGCCACCTTTATGATATCGATACCCATATCCATACACCAGTCGACACCGTCCTCATCAAAGGGTGTGCTGATTGCAATCATATCCTCATCATGGATGGCTTCCACCAATTGGTTGAACTGATCATAATCCAGGCGTGTGCCCATAAATCTCGGTATATGCTTTACATCGNTCCTGTCCTTATAATCGGGATGGATAAAGGTATCCAGATTCCGGAACTGAAGCTTAACCGCCGCCTTTACGTTATATTTACGCGTTATTCTGCTCATAGCTTTAATGATATCTATTCCATGTTCTACACTTCCCTGATGGCTGTTTGCCATCTCAAAGATAAATAGATTGTCGAAATTATTATTTGTACTCATCATTTTCCTCCTTTTATATATTGATTAATGCAACTTCTATATCAAGCTCTTATCGTAAATCATTCCCTTGATTCTAACTCCGCCTTCCGTGGCATCAATAATTTCAATACCTTTTACGTCTTTAATACGGTCTTCAATCCATTTCTTATATATATTCAATACTCTCGTGGTTTTGATTTTGTTTCCGTATATATCAATTGTATCGATTAAATCCTGATCCTCTTCAATACCTCTTCTTGACGTATCGCTGGCATGTGCGTAACCGTCCGTATATGCCAGATCCAAGCCTAAGAATATAATCCTCCTGCATTCCATCTTTATTCCGAAATCCAAAGCTGTAGTAACTACCGAGCCGCCTGTTTCATATAGATTAAGGTTATTCGCTCTGGCATAATCACATGCCTTTTCAAAACCGCTTTGCATTATGATATATTTTTTCCCTTTATAGTTCTGCGCAAATCCTTTATATGTCGTAGATAATATGAGCATTGGAACCGTACTGTCCTCCAGACCCTTTATCTGCTTATATATTCTCTTGTTGGCATCCGTTACAATAACATAATCAGGAACAATTCCCTCATTCATCAGCTTTCGAAAAACCGTTCCTGCCGCAAGTATGATTCCGTCTTCACCTATATGCTTTAATTTTTTAAAATTCTTATCCAATGACGGACCTGCCGCGACTATATATAAATCCTTACCTTGAAAATCCTTTTTCAAAACATCTGCCGCATAGTCAAAATACTTAATATTATATTTAAAATTACCATATAGAAGATGCCGCTGATTTCTTATTGAGCTTTGCTGTATGAAATAACCTTCCAGCTCTTCCTTAACACCTTTATCCTTAATATTCTTAAGAGACGGATAATGCATGACAAACTCTTCATTATCTTTTAATTTTGATATTCTCTTCAACAGCTTTATGTACTTTGGGTCATATATCAGTTTTACATTAGGTCTCATTATGATATCCTTTAAATCCGCAAACATACATGCAAGATTAAGAATATTTATATCACCTTCGTAAACCTCTATGCTGATATTGTCATCCAGGTCTGCTAACCGGCTTATGTGATAGCCTAGGCCAAAACCATAAACGACATATACATCCTTTTCGTAATCGTACCAGGAATTTGCCAGGATAAAAGCCTCCTGCTCAACCCTATAATTGCTGTGGAGATAATAAGGTCCTGAGTCCGTCAGCAGTGCAACGGTCGGCAGGCCCGAGGATGTCGGTTCTACAGAATAACCGTTGCCAAGAAGCTTTGCCGATTCCTGCAGAGGCTTTAGCTCAGATGAAAAATTCAGCTTTAAATCCGTAACAGTATTAATATTCTCGTAATACTTGTTTTCATCAAATGACAAACCAAACTTCACTGTTATTCCTTCCTGAAGCTTGGTCAACAAAGTAATTATATGAATTTCAAATAAATCCACCAGATAGATATAATCCTTTCTTTCCTGTGCTGTAAGCAAGCCTTTTAAGACATCAAGAATATATCCGGTGTCTGTCAGATATATCTCTGCATTAATATATTCGATGTCATCCAATATGCTCTCAATTAACATGCTTAGCTCCTTGGTTGTTCCCGCTAATAGCCTGAGAGCACGGTCATGGTTCTGCATTCTGAAGTAGTAAATAATCCTGTCAATCCGTCCAATTAATTTAATATTCTGCTTAAATATTCTCTCTATGCTTTCGTTCATTATCTTTCCCATCCAAGTTATAATCAGAAACCAATCACTGTATCCTATTTTTAAAGCTTACATACTATATATCGACACAAAACAATGTTTTATTAATTCTTTTATGAAGCCGGATGCAGTTTTCTTAAAATAAAAAAAGCCATTACTACAACCGGTTTGTACTAAGACCGTACACGCTGCAGTAATGGCTTTATACTATCTGAATATTCTCTTCAATTCTTCAATCGGCAGCATCTTATCGTCTATATAATAGTCAGCATTCGCCTTGCCAAAATGAAGCTCGTGATATTTTAATCCCCAGCTTTTTAGCTGCTCTCTGGTCACTTCCTCCCAGTCAATGCCGGTAACATATCCTCTGGCTGTCAGGAGAATAATTTCATTGCCCATATCATATAATTTATTTATTATTGAAATCATCTCCAAGTTGGGCTTTGCCTTGGAATAATCATTGTTTTCTTCCTTATGGGCAATAACACCGTCAATGTCAAAGACATACCTGTTTTTTCCCATCGTAATCCTGGCGTAATTCTCAGCCAATAAGAATTCTTCCTCCGTGTCTATATCAAAGTTTTGCTTTAGTACATAACCGTATATTCTTTTGCCGGTCATGGAATGTTCGTTGAGTATAATATCGCCTCTGGTAACATCAATACACGCATTCTGATAATAGATTTTGGGCAAAGCCTGTCTGGGCATATTATAAGCCTCTTTTATCTCAGTCAGAATCGGTGTTATCATGCCTTCTTCATTGCGCTTCCACATTTTATACGGTATTTCCGTTGCGGGTGCGATACTCCTGACGGAATCTATCTCATCATTTTCCATAAGAATTTCAATCATCCTATCAATATCCTCAACGTCACGAATCGGATATGTCGGTCTTAACTGAACAACAATATCGGTCTGATATCCTTCCTTCTCCTGCAAAAATTTCAGGCAATGATAGAATACATCAATATCTAAGGCTTCATCGGTAGCATACTGCATGGGACGAATGAACGGAATCTCGGCTCCGTATTTTTGACCGATCAGNGCATATTCCGAACTGTCTGTGCTGAGTATTATCCGGTTAATATATTTTGACGCTTTCGCATGCTCGATTGAATGAGCCAGCAGAGGCTTGCCGTTAAAGATTCTTATGTTTTTATTTACTACACTCTTTGAGCCTGATCTGGCCGGAATTACTGCCAATATATTCATATGCTCCTCCATATTGGGATTATAGCTTTGATATTGCTTCCTCAAGCTTAGGATATGAATAATCCACAGCCTTTATAGCCGCTTCATAAATTGCCTTAGATTGATTGANGGTTTTTATATTGTCTTCATCTGCGGCATCTGTGAATTTATAGATCTGTGACATCTCATTAGTCGCCAATGCCACAACATAAGCATCCATTATAGAATATATCTTTTGATCTTCAATATACTCATTTATCTTTTTAATTCTCTTCATTGCATTGTCATACTTCTTGCCCGGTCTCTTATATTCGTTTATTAAAACATCACACTCTTTATTTGCTTTTTGAATTTTCTCTTTAATAGTATTTAACGTAAGCAGGCTGCTCTGAAGGTATTCTTTTACTTTTACGATATCCTCATCCGAAAACGTGTTTTTAATATCTTCGTTTGCAAAACTGATACCAATGGGCTTACTGCAATACTCATTTATAGCCGCTGCAAAATCCATTACCTTTGTTCCCTTAATCTTGGCACCGTATTGTTTTGCATCAATTATTGTAAGCTTCGGATTTTGAACAATTATATCCTCGTACCGTATAACAAACTCCTTCCAGTCATATCTGGAACGAACCATCTCTCCATTGATGCCTTCAAGCTCAACATCGGTATCCTTATTATACTCTACCCTTTTAATTCTTCCTGCGTGGGTCTGATTATCCTTATAAGCCAGATCCTGTCCCACTAGGATAATATCCTTTATTCCTAACTTGATACATACGCTAAGAGCCACCAGAGCAACCGAACCGCTTGGCTGAACACTTGGAGGTATCTTGCCCACCTGCCTATATATATCCTCGACTAACTTATTCTGTGAACAGAAAACCTTTTTCCCCTTATGTATGTTTAAAACAGCATTATTTGATTCCATATAGGTAATCAATGGTGTCGTAACGGGAGTTTCTCTTGTAAAATGACGTACGCTTTTATTCGGATCTATACAAAGAACAAAATCAGGCTCTACTCCTGAATTTAACAGGAATCTAAGAATACTGTCGACAGCAAAGATCACAGCTCTTCCCTTAGCTCTCTTTAAATCCTCGATACTCTCTTCAACGGACGGACCTGCTGCCACAATAATAGCCGGGACATTATCAGGTATCATCTTTTTAAGCTCGGTTACTGAGCTGCTTTCCTTAAGAAATGCAAGATTGCTGAATACATTGTCTATGTTTCTCCGGCCAAGCTTAATTACCGTATTAGTGTTTATTACTTCGGTTGTATAGCTGTCTTTAAGGCTTTTATAGAACTTAACAGCACTTTCCATGAAAATACTATCATAAACCGGATGGGTACATTGAATTTGTGAACTTAAATTGGTAATACTGGTTAGAGAGTTGGATACTCTTCTAAAATCATCACTGTTATAACCTTCTATAAAAATATAAATTCTTTCATGAGAAATAATATCCCTTATATCATAATTTCTTAATGTATGCTCAAATATTTCAATGGACGGCTCATATATTAACATATATGTTGAATCATTCATTTTAGCCATAAGAGCCTGAGCAAACATACCGTTGCCCAATCCGAACATATTAATAACAGTATTAATATTAGTGATTTTATAATTATCAGCCCATCTTTTTGCCTCTTCTATAGGTCTGTAGCTGCTGTTTAGCCGATATGCCTTCGATTTATATTCTACAACAACTGCTTTGTTTCCGTCCTTCGTAATAATTGAATCTACCGAATCCAATTTATTATCAGAGAAAGTCTCATTATTCTCTATTGCTTTTAATAAGTAGGGCTTATGTGCTCTCATACACTTTATATTCTGAATATAGTAATCCATTTCAAATACCTCTAATCGAAGATACTATTAATCAACCTTATTAATAATTATTGCACATTTTCTTTTATATCCTCAAATATTTCCCTTAAGTCATAATTAAGTATATCAGCCAATAATAAAGCATCCTTGCTCTCCAGAGCCTGCATGGCTTCCGTTAATATTCCTACAATCTTTTCTCCCTGTACATAATGACCGCTTTCCTGCTGATACCGTATGATTTCCTCAACGGCATTGCTGATTCTGATAAGTGTATTGTCTAATTGCTTATAGCCTTCATCAATTTTATTCTGATAAAATAAATCGGTATTAATGTCTATCGCCTTAATTGCATCATCTATTATCTCTTTTAATATACTCATGTACGATACCTGTCCTTTTCTGTAAAAAAGGGCTGACTCTCCGTCAGCCCTTTTACATTGTTACAAGTTACTGTAATAGTGTTAATACACCCTGTGTCTGTTGATTTGCCTGAGCAAGCATAGCTTGTGCAGCCTGCTGAAGAATTGTATCCTTAGCAAACTTAACCATCTCTTTAGCCATATCAACATCACGGATACGAGATTCGGCAGCCTGAAGATTCTCAGCGGTATTGTCAGCATTTGCAATGGTGTGCTCTAATCTGTTCTGCAATGCACCAAGAGCAGATCTCTGAGTAGATACCTTATCCAAAGCTCCTTGAATTGTTGAAATTGTCGCTGTAGCTAAACCATGAGAAGCTACTTTAAGCTTACCGGTACTTACACCGATCTTAGAAGCAGTCATGTTACTGATAGTGAAGGAGATTATCTGACTCCTGTTAGCTCCAACCTGCAGCTTCTTGCTCTTCATCTTACCGCTTAACAGTTTCATTGTGTTGAATTCTGTCTCTTTCGCGATACGATCTACTTCTGCTGATAAAGCATCCAGCTCCTTCTTGATTGCATCACGGTCTGCACTAACGTTGGTGTCGTTAGCAGCTTGTACTGCAAGCTCTCTCATTCTCTGAAGAATTGCCTGTGTCTCATTCAGAGCACCTTCTGCTGTCTGGATTAAGGATATTCCGTCCTGTGCGTTAGTAGAAGCCTGCTCAAGACCTCTGATCTGTCCGCGCATCTTCTCGGAAATCGTAAGACCTGCAGCGTTGTCGCCAGCACGGTTAATCTTAAAACCGGATGACAACTTCTCAGTAGACTTTCCAATGTTACCTATTGTAATACCTAACTGTCTGTTTGTGTTGGCTGCTGCCATGTTGTGTTGAATAACCATACATTATTCCTCCTTGAATTGTATTTTTAGTGGCATCCATGCCACTGTGATTATATATTCCCTTGTAAATCACAAGTAGAATATCTTACATAATATATATCGGTAAAGTTTTATGAAACTTTATACCCATTTCTAAAATATTTATTTCTTTTTATCATAAAAATATGATTGGGATTCTGAGCTGCCTGACATGTTTTTATAGTAATTCGCTACCGTGTTATTACTGAGTCTGGAATCCCTAATTTTTTTTCTCCTGTTTGCCAATTTGACTTCCAGCTTTGTTTTATTTACCTTCTCTAAAGCCTGCAGCTTAACACTCAGATCGGTAACAAGTGTTACAAGCTCCTTTAGGGTTGTTATCTGTGGGATGTATGCTCTTCTGTTTACATTCAGCTCTTCTCTGATGCGGTCATAAACAAGTTCAAAACCTTTATCCAACTCTTCAAGGCTCTTTAATTGTTCATCCTTTAGAGATATAGTCTTTAAGAAATCATCCTCATCAAAGCCTTCGGAGTCGATGATTTCCCGCTGTCTCTCCGTTATCTGCATCAATTCATTAAGAATCTCATGCTTCTTGTCAAGTGAATCAATCAGCAGCTGAATATAGGTTTCTTTAACATTATCATTTAATTCCATCCCATGCTCCTTTTGCGACTACTTAGTCAACCTCATTACTTCCTTCCAAGTGTCCCGCATCTCCCGTATATATCCCAGTGCTTCCTCGATGATTTCTTTATCCTTTTTTATATTACCCTGTATTAGTCTTCTGTAGATATAATCATATACCAGCTCGAACTGAACAGCAGGTGGATATTTGAAATCCAAGGTTGCCCTAAGCTCCATTATTATCCTTTGTGCCTTTATTATGTTTTTGTGAGCTTTGATCATTTTTTTCTTCTCTAATGCCATAATTGCAATATTGCAGAATTTTATTGCGCCTTCATATAACATCAGAGTTAACTCTGCCGGTGATGCTGTCAATATTCTATTATCCTTATATACAGTAGCAGCATTTACAGCCATATAATATCCCCCCGTCATCTTTTAACTTAAACCAAGCATAGACATCATTGCTGAGTTTTGAGAGTTTATCTTTGCCATAGCAGATTCCATCGCGGCAAATTGTCTGTAATACTTATCCTCAATATCAGCCAGCTTCTTTTCCATCCTTTTAAGATCCGATTTATATGCGGATAATGTTTTATCCATTTCTTTATCATTATAAACGGTTAATGCACTGCTTAAGGATGAACTCTTCATCTTGTCCATTAGCCTGCTATACAGCTTATCAGTCAGCTTACTCACTACCTCCATAACCTCATCCGGGTTCTTGTTAAGTGCATCCATTAGCTTGTTCTTACTGGCTGATACGGCCTCATCGTCTTCATCTCCATATATATGAAGTATTCCCTTTTCAGTATAGTTCTGAGATGAAATGCCGAAGCTTGAAAGCGAAAGAGTTTTACCGTTTACGGTTACACCTTCATTAAGAGTTGTACGCATGATATTTATCAGACCACCTAACGTATCATCTCTTCTAAGAAGCGAATCCTTGATTTTCTTCTCCCATTTATCTATCTGATCTTCAGTCATTACCTCTTTTTCTTCATCAGTTAACGGATCGTAGCCTTTGGCCGAAGGCGCATAATAGGCATCATTCATCTCTTTAAGGATCTCATTGTATTTAGTAATAAAATCCTTAATGGTATCATATACTGCCTGAGCGTTGTTTGACACGGAAAGGCTTATAACCTCATCATCCTCGGTTCCCTCCGTATTAAGTCCTGCGGTAACAGCTTTTAAGGTGAGGGTAAGACCGTTAACCATGAAATTATTGAATGATCCTGTTAACTCTGCTCCATTATATATTATTATTGCATCGGCAGCCTGTACCAGAACGGCATCCGAATTACCGGTAATCTCGATATAACCGTCAGCATTCTTAGTTATTTCTCCCAATCCAAGATTCACCAAGCTGCCGCTCTGTGTCGTAGGATCACTGCTGGCATTAGCATAATCGGCCAATAATGTGTCCAACCCTTCCTCAGCCGATAAAAATATATTGCCGGCTTCGGCTGTACCGTTACTCCAAGCATCATATTCGGCAGTTACGGCTGTTTCAGCATTCTCATTAAGTCTTTCCTTTACTGCGGCCTGCAATACCNCATCATCCAAGATTTCTCCTTCTTCAAGCTCCGCTTCAAGCTCTGCTCTTACCTCGTCAGTGACGGCTGCAATATTATCCTCGTTCGATATATAATCTTCAATATACTGTGTCCGTACCTGTTTATGCTTTATTTCCAACAGACTGCTCTTTATGGCATTCCTATCTTCATCAGTTAGGGTACTGTTAAGATATGAATTAAGATGTTCGTCTACCTTGCTTTTATTTGCGCTGCTTAATGAATCATACACTAAGAAGTCGCGGATAATATTCTTTTTCTGTACCTGCTCTGATGATGATGTGGTAATCTCAAATGATTTCTCTTTGCCACTGTCCTTCGAGGTAATAAAAATCCGCTTCTGTGCAGCGTCATAGCTTGCATTCAAGCCTGCGTTCTGCAATGAAGTTATAAAATCACCGACTGTTGTATTCGATCTAATCTCAAGATTAACCTGTTTATTGCCGTTCTTAATCTGAATGATGCTTCCCTCGGATGCGTCAAATCCCAAATTCACAAGCTTGGTTTTTGAGCTTACCTGGTTGCCGTTATTATCCGTACCAAGCTTAGATCCTGTTACAAACTGCGAGCTGGCAAGCTGCTTAACCTTAATTAGATGTGTTCCCATCGGTGCGGTAGCATCAGCCTTTACATCTATCTTATTCGTATTGGAGGATACCGCACTCCTGACAGCATAGGTATTCTTCATGCGAAGCTTGGATAACGCTCCTGTATACAGGGAGTAAATCTTGGCATTAAGAGCAGACCACTTCTCCTTTTGCCATTCGGTAGTTGTGATCTTGTTTTTTATCTTTGTAGTTTTAAGCTTATGTGCCTCCATTAATTTTGCAACAACAGCCTCAGTGTCCATTCCGGAGATTAATCCGGACAATCTCATAGCCATAATCATCCCTCCTATCTTTTCTCATCAACCAGTAAACCGGCAAGCTCCCACATCTTCTCTATCATTTCTAGTGTTTTTTCAGGAGGTATCTCCCGAATAATCTCTTCGGTTTCCTTGTCAAATACTTTGATAGTCACTCTTTTTGTTTCTTCATGATATCCAAATTCGCATCTGACATTATGTTTTTNTAACCTTTTATTGGCTTTGGAAATCTCAGATTTAATGTGCTGTTCACTTACNGGGGATTCTTTTTCATCTTTTTCTGTAATTTGTTGCATGCCTGTTGAAACTTGGTTTTTTGATAAATCAAAATTGACATCAGCATTTCTTAACCCACCAGCATCATATGTTTGTGCTGCTGAGCCAGCATTGCTCTGGTATGCCGATGTCTTAACTACTTCTAGAGCCATATTTATACACCTCCATGTGTTCTCATATAAATATTTCAATACGCCTTAATATCATCCTTGACAGTCTTAAGGCCGGTCTTATTACATATCTATCCCTTTAATATATAAATATATCGGCATA
>JGI24710J26742_10001411_pt1 | contig 22027 bp, 18 predicted proteins | sample BioPla2DNA2_FD_26742 | JGI IMG/M metagenome (IMG submission 26742) | reverse complement strand
ACGAATAAGTTCTGTGGTAAAATCATGCATGAGAGGGTCTCCTTCGTGTAGCGGTTTTGCCTTGTTAACAAAATTCTACAAGAGTTGATCCTCTTTTGCATCTTCTTTAGAGGCTCAGAGTTTACACAGATATTTTATACTATATTTGAATGATTCAAATCTTTATCGACAATTGAGAAAAATCCATATGCTTTGTTCCTTCTGATATTTGTTTAAAGATGGATGCTTTCACCGGAGACGAGAAGGTGTACGGTGGTGGAATGGTCTTTCATCTTCTCTTGGAAGATGGGCAGTATCTGAGGCTGATCGGCAAACTGTATCGGGAAAAAGTGTTTGGGATTCAGGCGCTTTATAGCAGCCATCGGGCCATGAACATATTCTTCTTCAAGCCGATAATCGACGCTAAAAAAGAGTACAGTGGGATTGATGTTTTCAAAAAAACTTAGGTATCGATCGAAATCCTTCTCCATGATTTTTCGATCGCTTGGCTTGTCCTCAGGCCAGTACCATAGATTGAGATTTCCGGCATATAAAAGGGTCTTATTGCCCAAATTTAGTTGTATGGAAATTCCGTGATCCGTACTTCCTGATGCTCGAATATGAAGATTTTGAAGAGTGATTTCTTCAAAAGGAGACAGATGCAGGACGGGAAGATGGAAAGGAGCATGGATGTCATGACTTAAGAGGTAGAGATCGCCGTCGCTTTGAAAAATCCTCGTGCTAAAAAAAACCGGATGGGCGTCCGTGACGACAAAAATACGTCCTTTGTCATTTTTTGGCGGAAGGACTCCATCCGTGTAATTAAATATAATCTGCGTGTATTCATCTTCAGCTACATAGCAATTATGCCGTATAAAGGTGATCTTCACTTGAGCTCTCCCTCTATGTTGTCGAGTTCCTTTAAAAAGAGAGCACTGCTTGCATCCGATGGCATTTGAAACTCCCATCTTGATGATAGGCAGAGAGGTAGCACTTTTGCGCTATCGGGAGCGGTGTTTCTTTTAAATTGTTGAGAGATGAAGCGTCGGTAGAAGTTCTTTAAGCCGTGAAGCAGGATTTTGTCGTCGTATCGATCGGCAAAAGCATAGGAGGCATGCAAGAGAATCTTGCGGGGTGAGAAGCCACGGATGACTTGATAGAGGTAAAAGTCATTGAGATCGTAGTCGCCCAAGATATCTTCGGTTTTCTGCATGACATTGCCCTTTTCGTCCGGCGGAAGCAGCTCAGGACTGACAGGAAGCTTCAAAACAGAGAGGAGAGCTTCTTTTCGATCATCGACCTGCTGATGAGCATACCAATAGACCATGGCGCGCAGAAGCGTCTTAGGCACAGAGGCATTGACACCGTACATGCTCATGTGATCGCCGTTATAGGTAGACCAACCAAGCGCGATTTCGCTGAGATCTCCTGTGCCGACGACGAGTCCATTTTCTTTATTGGCCAGATCCATTAATATCTGTGTTCTTTCTCTAGCTTGTGCATTTTCATAGACAACCGAGTAGTCATCAGGATCATGCTCGATATCACGGAAGTGGAGGGAAGTCGATTCTATGATTGGTATTTCTCGCAGCCTGAGTCCGAACAGAGTGCAGATTCTTCGTGCGATGGATAAAGAGGCGTCCGTTGTGCCATAGCCGGGCATGGTGATGCAGTTGATGTTTTCTTTGGGAGTCCCCAGCATTTCGTGAGCCTTGCAAATGACGATCAAAGCCCATGTTGAGTCCAGTCCACCGCTGATTCCGATGTGAGAGCGGTGAATACCCGTTTTCTTCATTCTCTGCATATAAGCGGTTGCCTGAAGCCTCAGGACCTCATTAAAATATTCATCTTCTTCTTCCTCTCCGGGAAGAAATGGGTAAGGGTCGCATTGACGAAGGAGTGATCGACTTCGATGATCACGAGAAAACGCTGTCTCGAGAGTGAGTACATCCGTTTCTTTTGATAAGTTGGATTTGAGTCGATCCAATTGAATCAACTCGATATCAATATCGGAGATGGCAAATTTGCCTTTCTCGCAGAAACGATTCTCATCGAGGATTTTCCCGTTTTCGATAATCAGACAGTGTCCACTGTAGATGTGATCACCGGTTGATTCGTCGGAACCGGCAGAAGCGTAGACATAAGCAGACTTTGCCATGTGGCTTCTCATGGAAAGAAGATGTTTTCTGTGCTCTTTTCTCCCGACATATTCATGGTCGGCCCCAGGATGCAATATTAGATGAGCATCGAAAAGCGCAGGGGACACCGGCGATGACAATTCCCCATCAAGACATACACCTATTCTTATCTTCGATTCTTGATCGACAAATATAATATTTTCACAAATAGGGATACGTTTGCCATTGAAATCAACATGGGTCTTATTTAGCTCACTTGAAGAGCGGAAATGACGAAATCCATAATTATTGCAGTGAGTATGCCTCTTTGGGACAAAGGCAAGAAGTTCACCGGAGTGAATGACAGCTGCAACATTAAAAAGTTGATCATCGATAGCAAGAGGTAGGCCTGCGACGATGAGCATTTTCATGTCTTTTGTCGATTGAACAATCTTTTCCAAAGCAATAAATGACTGATCCAAAAGCAGTTGCTGCGTGAATAGATCTCCGCAGCTGTATCCTGTGACGGCAAGTTCCGCAAAGACCAGCACTTCAACGAGAAGCTCATCAGCTTCTTGAATAGTGCTGATTATTTGGCGTGCATTTTCCATCGGATCAGCAATAGATACGGGAATGCTTGCAGCCGCTGCGCGAATATAGCCATACTCTCTTAATTGCATACTTCCCCCTGTCTGATCATCATAACAGAAAGCCTGCCATGTTGGAATAGTTGAGAAACAAGCTACTTTTATATCTTCTTCCGCTCATAATATAGGGCGAAAGGAGAGTTCTATGAAAAGGCTTCAAGTATTTATCCTCACAATTTCACTCCTGGCGATATGTGCAGGTGCAGGTTTTTCTTTGCCGGAAGAAGTAAATATTACATATGGTGAAAGGGTGGATTTCGGGAGGCATCCGGGTTATTTGTACTTTCGATTTGCTCCGGAGCCATATCCTCCGGCGGCATCAAGACAGGCGCATATCTATCATTACAAGGACTCGATATCGGGAGAAAGCGGTTTCTGTCTTCACCCAAATCGCCTCTCGGCACAAGGAGAGATGGTGCGAAGTGAATTTTATTCCTATTTTCCAACAGAAGATCTGCAAAGACTTGAACTGGCAGTGGCCATAGGCTTTCATGATCATGTAGAAGGATTTGAAGATAATAATCTCCGATATATGTTTACCCAACGCTATATTTGGGAGACAATTCCTGTGAAATATTACGGAAACAATCCTGATTATATTGATGCCATGGGACCGGCTATTATCACTTGGAGATTTTTTGATGGAGGAACAAACAGAGTTCTCAATCAGATGTATGCAGATTGGAAGTCACTCGTTGAGCAGAAAATTGATGAATCTCTTATTCTGCCGTCTTTTTCCGAGCAAAACATCGTTTTGAAAAAAGGAGAGGAGGTTATTTTAGAAGACGCTGAACATCGCCTCATGGACTATACCTTGGAGTCGGCTCCTGAGGGAATTGATGTCAGCATAGAAGGGCAATCTTTGATCATTTCAGCTAATCAATATGCAAAAAGCGGAAAAGTGATTCTGAAGCATCGTTCTTTTGAGCGCGGCGTTTCTTTTGTCTATAAGCATAATGATCAACAAATACAGGATCTGGGGATATTCAAAGTCTCCACTCCTTTAGAAGTAGAGTTGGAAGTAGAAGTAGAAAAGGATCCCATACTTTCTAAGATACAAGTCATAAAAATCGATTCGACGACGAAAGAAAACATTGCCCAGGCTGGCGCTCGTTTCTCTCTATTTCATGAAGAGACAGGAGGAGAACCCATTGCGGTGGAGACAGCTTCCTCCCCGGAATCGCCGATGACAGAATTTATGACAGATGTGAGCGGAATGGCGACATTTCCTCAAAAGCTTCCGGAAGGTATATATTGGCTTGAGGAGATAGAGGGGCCGAAAGGATATTTCCTTGATCCTCAACGCAAGAGGATTGAGGTTAAAGTTGAAAGTGAAAATACTCTCGTCTATGTGGAAAACGTCGCGCAAACAGGAGTATTGGAGATTGAAAAACGAGGGTTGCAATTTGTCGGATGGAAGAGCGAAGTGCAACATGGTTACACGGTCACACAACCTGATTTTCAAGAGGCGTATCTTGAAGGGGTAAAGTATGTACTGGAAAGGGACGGAAAGATTGTCTGTGAATTAGTAACAGGAAGCGTTCCGGCAAGAGTGGAGGGTTTGGAATTGGGCTCATACACTCTTCGCGAAATCGAGTCTCCTAAAGGATATGTAAGAGAGAAGGAAGTATATCAAATTGAATTTACTCCTCAGGAGCCGGAGGAAACCATTCATCTCATAAAGAAAAGTTTCATCAATTCAAGGCAACGTGGTTCTTTTGTAATTCAAAAAGAAATGGAGTCGTCGTTTCTGCAAGAGGAGAGAGCATGGGAAGATGTCTTGTTTGGTCTGTATAATAAACATGAGTTGATGGATATGCCTGTAGGGACATTGATGGGAGTAAGTACAATCAACAAAAATGGAGAAGGTCATTTTGATGTCCTTGTTGAGGGCGAGTACTATCTTAAAGAACTTAAGACCCATCCTGCATACATTCTCAGCGCAGAAGAATATCCGGTTGCTTTTTTCCTTTCTGAAGATGAGGCGGAGGAGGAAATTACTGAAGTCGATGTCGGAACGAACCGTCTTAAGAAAAATAACTTGCGCGTCGTTAAGCGCTGTAAAAATACCGAAATTCCATTATCCGGAGCTCGTTTCATTGTCGAGGCTGAAGACGGTACAGATAGAGTTTCCTTTGGAGAAATGACGACCGACGTTCGAGGTGAGTGCAATTGGGAATTGCCCCATGGAAAGTACTTCGTAAAAGAACTCGAATCTCCGGTCGGATATCAGAGTTCATCTCACGAGTGCGAGATTGTGATCGACGGTGATCACGAGGTCGTGATTGAATGGGAGAATGAACCCAATGAGCTGATCATTATAAAGATTGATGAAGAAACACAAAAGCCTTTGCAAGCGGGATTCCAAATTTTCAACGATGACGGCGCATTGGAATTCCGATTCACAGAGGGAGTATATAGACCTGAGAGCGAAGGAGAATCGATTTTGAGAAGTGATGAGAACGGCAAAATTACCGTGCTTGCTCTCCCTTCAGGAGATTACCGGCTCAAAGAAGTCAATCCACCGCCCGGATATGAAAAAGCGGAGAACGTGGATTTTTCATTTCTTCATTCACTTGAGCTGATCGTAAAGAATGAACGGCTCCCCTCGTTACCGGATACGGGAGATCGAACCGAATATACTCTTAGAGGAGCTTCTATCCTTATTTTGTCGGGTGTGCTGATCTATCTATACAAGAGCAAATCTGTTCGCTGGTAAAAAGAAAATCTGCATGGTATGATAATCAAAAATCAGGAGGTTGTCATGCGGATGCTCGCCAAATGGGTGTTTGCAGGTTTAATACTGTATTTCTTCAGCTATATTGGCTGGTTTATCAATATTGCATCGATAGAAGCTGCGCTGATTCTCAGCTTTGTCGTCGCTGTGATTCATACGCTCATTCGGGTTTTATCCGGTATTCTTGTAGGTGCAGGTTGCTTTACTTTTGGAATTAGTCTCATTCCGGGGATTATCTTAGGAATTTTGGGCTATCCGATAGCTCTTTGGAAGGGACAGAGTTTTCTCGAAGGAGTCTATATTCCTTCCTTTCTAGATGCGGTTGTCTTGTCTGTCGTTCTCAGCATTTCAATGGAGATCATCCAAAAAATCTTCTTTGGTAAGGAGAAATAGAGAAAAACGGATGCGTCTGCTTGTTGGATAATTTTTGATCAACTAAAATATGTAATGGTTACACAAATAGAGGGTGCGTCTACGGAGACGACACCCTTTCGATTTCTAATCATTAAAGATCATGATGATCTTCTTTCCAAGCGCGCAGAAGTTCATGATCCGTTCGGTCCGTTCCAAGAGGAGTAATCGAGATATAGCCCTCGGTCACCGCAGTGACATCCGTATTCTTTTCGTTTTGGACATCAACCCAATTGCCCTCTTGCCAATACTTTCCTTCATCATGGCGGTATTTCGCTGAGAAAATACGCATTCCCTGCGTGGTCAGACGGAATCCTTTGCTCTTAGAATATTTATTTAAAGGGAAGTTGACGTTGACGATTCGTCCGGGAGTTGGCATTTGCAGCCGGAGAATATAATCGATCGTCGAGACGAGCTCTTCTTCTACAATAGAAAAACATCCGAAATCTGTCGAGAAGGCGACACTTGGAATATTGAAAATACTTGCTTCCGAAGCAGCAGCGACTGTGCCTGAGTAGAGGATGTCGGTGCCCAAGTTGGGACCGTCGTTTACACCTGAAAACACCAAATCAATCGGAAAGTGAAGGTATTCCAATGCCACTTTAATACAGTCGGCAGGCTTTCCGCTGATTGAATAGGAAGTCAAGCCTTCATACAAATGTTCAAGTCTTTCTATCTGCAAGGGCTCATGGATCGTAAGTCCTTGGGATACGGCTGATTGTTGAGAACTTGGAGCGACAACATAGACATCGCCAAATTCTCTTGCCGCCTCGACCAGAAGAGAGATCCCTCTTGAATAAATTCCATCATCATTTGTGACAAGTATGTTCATATTCATTCCGGCAACTGGATAGTAGGCCGTCTCCTTTCATGCATAATTTATTGTAGTCTTTTACGGATCGAACCGCTGATCATGTCGACGATAATTACGGTGATAATTAAAGTGATCACAATAATAGAGACTCTTGACCAGTTTCGTGAACCGATGGAAAAGATGAGGGGAGCACCGATTCCTCCGGCGCCGACAATACCGAGTGTCGATGCGGCTCTGGTATTGATTTCAAATCGATACAATGTAAACCCCATCAGATCGGTCATTACGGTGGGAATGACGGCGTGAAAGAGTTTTTGCACGGCGCTTGCACCGCTGGCCTCCAGCGCTTCGACCGGCCCCATGTCCATGCTCTCGATGGACTCGCTGAAGAGTTTTCCGAGCATGCCGATGGAATGAATGCCAAGAGCCATTACACCAGCAACGGCTCCGGGTCCGACAATTTTCACAAAGATGATGGCGAGAATCAGTTCGGGAAACACGCGGATACTTGTGATGAGGAATTTGCCGATGCGGGAGACACGCTTTCCTACGATGTTTTGTGAGGCGAGAAGTGCAAACGGAACCGATAAGATTCCGGAGATAAACGTGCCTGCAATAGCAATGGCAAGAGTTTCGACAATGGCATAGGGGAGCCCGTCAATCGTCATATTTGTAAGATATTCTATGTCGGGATATAAAATTCCCCGGCCCATGGCGCGGATCGTTCCGCCGGCTGAAGCCATGATTCCTTTATAATTGATACCGCTTAAGCCCCATACAATGACGAAAATTAGAACGATAGCATAGAAAATCGTTTGCTTTTTTATAGGGGGTGCTTTTGGAATATTCATCTTCATAAGAGCCTCTCTCTGATGCGGCTTGATACCAGATCAAGTGCCATAACGACGACGAATGTCAAAATGACAATACTGCCGGCTCGATCATATTGCAGAAAACTAAGGGTGCGATTGTAGTAATTAGCAATACCGCCGGCTCCAACGTATCCGAGGACGGCAGAGGCGCGGATATTGATTTCAAAAGAATAAAGGACAAAGCTGAGATATTGAGGAAGAATCTGCGGGATGATGGCATATCTCAATATACTTAACTTTGAGGCTCCACAGCTCTCAAGGGCTTCGACCGGTCCGGGATCAATACTCTCAATTGCCTCAAAGCCGAGTTTTGCAACGAGCCCTGAGGTGAAGACAACAAGTGCCATCATTCCCGGAAAACTCCCCAATCCGAACACAGAGGCAAAAAGTGCTGCAAATACGAGTGAGGGGATCGTTCGGAACAGCCCGAGAAAATTTCGGAAGAATCCGGTAATTAAGGGTTTCTGCAAAAAGTTTCTGGCGGAAAGAATCGCCAAAGGAATGGCGAAGATCGATCCGAAAAAAGTTCCGACGATCGAAATCTGAATCGTTTCCTTCATGGGGTCAATCAGGCGGCGCATATATGCCCAATCAGGGGGGAAGAAGAGTTCTTTAAGAAAACCTGCCCCTTCATTCATTCCTTCGATGAGATCGCGAACGCTAAAACGCGTAAATTTTCCGGCAGAATATATGAGTAGTATAAACAGGAGGATCGAAAGATATCTTTTGATATCAGAGGGTTTCTGCGGGATTTTTTGCGAAAACTCATGAGGAGGGCGCATGGTCAACCTCCCCGAATACTTCGCTGCTAGTCAATTCTCGCCCGTAGATTTCTTTTAGGACGTCGTCGTTGACATCTTTCGCCTTCCCGTCAAAAACCAGTTTTCCCGCACGAAGTCCGATAATTCTGGAAGAATATTTGAGTGCAAGATCGACGTGATGAAGATTGACGAGCATAGTCAGTCCCAAATCACGATTGATTCTCTTGAGGTCGTCCATTACTTGGATGGTGGTCAGAGGATCTAAGCTGGCAACGGGCTCATCGGCGAGAAGTAGGATCGGTTCTTGAGCCAGAGATCGGGCAATAGCTACGCGCTGCATTTGGCCGCCGCTCAGTTCATCAGCCCTGTTATAGGCTTTTTCCAAGATATTGACTCGGTCGAGCGCCTCAAATGCGATCTGTCTGTCTTCTTTCGGATAGAGTCCGAAAAAAGTGACAAACGGGGAATGGTAGGCGATTCGCCCGCAAAGAACGTTGGTGATGACACGGCTTCGCTTTACAAGATTAAAACTTTGAAAGATCATGCCGATATCACGCCGAATAAGGCGCAGTTCTTTTCCCTTCGCCTCTCGAATCGACTTTCCCTGAAACAGGATATCTCCTTCGGTCATATCGATCAATTTATTGATGCTTCGGAGTAAGGTGCTTTTCCCCGCGCCTGAGAGACCGATGATAGAAACAAACTCTCCTTTTTCGATATTCAGTGAAACATCGCTGAGAGCCTGAACGCCGTTAGGATAGGTTTTACTGATATTTCGGATTTCAAGCATAGTTTTCTCCTGAAAAAAAGCTGTCCGTAGACAGCTTTTTTATTGGTCTAAAAGTCCCATTCCTTTTGACGTGCGAGATATTCGCGGACCATGGCATACTCTTCATCCGTTGCTGGAGCATATCCTTCGTGATTGTAGACGGCACGGATAATTTCGAGTCCTTCTTCCGATTCAGCGATATTAAGGAAGGCCTGTTTGATTCTCTCTTTCAGTTCAGGCGAGAGAGAAGGAATGACAGAGATAGTATCATTTGGAATAGCCGTTGTATCGGTGATAAAGACTACTTTTTCATAAACGTCCGCTAATTCGTCTTCAACGAGAGTACGAGCATCTTTAAATGTAAATGCAGCGTCGACATCCCCGTTGTACACACCCAAAATTGCCTTGTCATGTCCGCCTAGGTCAGCCCATACGACATCTTGCTCAGGATCAAGTCCATGGTCTGCAAGTAAGTTGGCAGGCCAGACGAATCCGGAGGTAGAGGTGAAAGATGCGATGCCGATTGTCTTGCCCTTAAGGTCTTCGACAGACGTGATGCCGCTTTCCGGAGAAGCAACGAGCTGTGCCTTGTAGCCATCAACTAGAGGCTGATCCTTGAGGAGATTTCCTGCATCGTCTACATCGTATCGAAGAGATTTTAAAATCGCTTCCGCAGCGCCTTGATCGGCAGCGAGCACATAGGAAGTGGTGGCGAGGAATCCTACGTCCACTTTTTCACTTCTCATGGCCTCGATTAAGGCGTTGTAGTCCGTTGCAACCGTCACTTCGACCGGCATGCCAAGCTCTTTTTCCAAAAGATCTTGAAGAGGTTTTCTCTGAGCATCGAGCACAGCGGCGTCCCTTGAAGGAATCAATTGAACGCGAAGCGTCTCAGGATCCGTAGAAACCGCAGGTTCTTCAACCTCAGCAGGGGTTTCCTCAGCCGGTTCTTCTACTTCAGGCGTCTCCGGTGCAGGTGCCGGTTCTTTTGCACATGAAACCAAGGCGAAAACGAGCAAGAGCGCCATAAGTAAAGTAATAAGTTTTTTCATACGACCTCCTTTTTTTATAGTATAACAAATGCATAGTTGTTTGCCCACATGTTTTACGTCTGCTAAGATAATAGAAACAGTTGTAGGGGGAACAGTGACACTCTATTACAGTATTTTTGCCGTTGTATTGGTCTTGTTTGTACTCATTTCCTTATTGAGAATGCTGTTATTTTGGAAAAGAGTTCTCCAAGTCCATGAAGTCGATGAACTCAGTGAAAAAGATCGAAAACTCTATGATAAATATCGGACGCAATGGCCTCACGATAAGCTGGCTGTACAGAAGATTTTTGAGACCAAACTTTTGATAGCCGTTTTCATTCTTCTCAGCATCGCAAGTGTCGTCATCTACCGGTTTTTGTCGACATATCTGTAAATGTTTTGACGACATGATAAGCCATCAGATTTCCGCAGGCAGCGGGCACAAGATAACAAGAAGCAGGTGTATGGCGCGCGCTGTCATCCTTCACGGAAATCTTTTTCGGTGTTTCCGAGGAGATAACCACAGGTGTATCCTTCAGTTGCCATTTGCGGGCTTCGCGCCTGAGTCGGCTGGCAAGAGGACACCCTGAGCTTCTGTAGAGTGTTGTGATATGAACAAGAGAAGGGTTCAACCGATTTCCCATGCCCAAGGCACTGAGGATCGGAATATCTCTGCGTTGCGACTGCTCTATGATGAGCAGTTTTGCCCGAAGATGATCGATGCATTCCAGTACCATATCGACGGGTTCATCAAGCAAAGAAAGGCACTCTTCACTGAAATAGACATTAGATGTGTGGATTTCCAAGCGATCAAAAGTCTCGATTAGGTGGTCTTTAAGGGCTTCGACTTTTGACTGGCCGATGCGGTGCCTTTGCGCCTGTACGTGTCGATTGGCATTGGTGATATCGAGTGTATCGAAATCGACAAGATGGAGCGATCCGACTCCCATATATGCCAATGCCTGTGCCGCATGACTTCCTACCCCTCCGGCTCCTATGACCATGATTCGGAGTTGGCGGAGCTTTTTGAAGGCCTCCTCTCCGAGCAGCGCCTCCGTTCGCGCGTACATACTCATACCTTCCTCCTGACATAAAGGTACCAAATATTGCGACAGAAAGAAACGCATAGATTTATCAAGGTTCAATTTTTTAGTCTTTTTATCTTTGATATTTATTCATTGCCCTGTGATGACAGAAGCGATGATAAGGAGTGATGCAAGTGACAAAACGAGAAATCGTCGAGAGGAGTCTCATTACTTCGTGGAGAAGCCGTCTGTGGAGACCCTTTATCCGTGCAATTAAAGACTATGAGCTGATCAAATCCGGCGACAGGATTGCCGTCATGATGAGCGGGGGAAAGGATTCTTTTCTGCTGGCGAAATTGTTTGAAGAACTGTATCGCCACGGAAAAAGGAACTTTGAGATGGTTCTTATCAACATGGATCCGGGCTACGCTGAGAAAAACAGAGCGATTATAGAGGAGAATAACTCGCTATTAGAATTTACACCGCAAATGTATGAGCGCGATGTGTTTGCCGTTACACAGATAATGGACACTCAAAATCCATGCTACTTATGTGCGAGGATGCGAAGAGGCGTCCTCTATGATTTGGCAAAAAAACATGGATGTAACAAAATCGCTCTGGGCCATCACTATGACGATGTCATCGAGACGGCTCTTATGAATGTGCTTGTCGGGGGGATCACGATGGCGATGATGCCGAAGTTGCATTCTACTTCACATAAAAACATGGAGCTCATTCGCCCTCTATATTATGTGAGAGAAAAAGATATCATCAATTGGCAGAAAAGTCTTGGCCTTTCGTTTTTGGATTGTGCTTGTTCGATAGCGTCAAAAGATCTGAGCTCAACTCGACGCATCGTTAAAGAGTTGATTCCGGAACTGAAAAAGAAATTCCCTCAAGTCGAAGAAGCGATCTTTCACAGCACTCGTCAAGTACATACGGGAGCCATTCTCGGAACAGTGGTGAAAGGGGTACATCATTCATTTCTTGAATCCTATGATGACGACTTGGATGACAATGAAGAGGAAAAAGATAGTGTCTATTGTTGAATGAAGCTGTTCCTACACAAAAGAAGAAAGGACAAAACAGATGGTTCGATTGTGTCTATACATAGAAGCTGCATAATAGACAATCACATAAAGAGGAATAAAAAATGAAAAAGAAAATGACAATCATTCTTATAGTGGTTCTTCTTCTCACAGGGTGTGCCAGAAAAGCTCCTCCGCAAATGATGGATCAATATACGGAGTCGATTCGAGAAGGAGGAGGGAATAAAAGTTGGGACATGCTTACAGTAGAAGCCAATGAGGCGGACATGCCGATGGAATCTCCATCAGCGGCATATCTCCCATATGAAGGCGCTAAAATTATCCGCACACTCTCTTATACGCTGCGCACGAGCCGATTTGATGAAGACCGACAATTTATCACTCAGTTGACGGCGGAATTAGGAGGCTATATAGAAAATTCTTATGAATATGCCTCTGGTTACGACAACCGGAATTTCCGAAACATCAGCCTGCAGCTTCGAATTCCCTCAGGGAGACTCGATGAATTCCAAACTCGCTTTGAAACGGATCGAACGCTCAACAGCAAAAATCTCTCACAAAATGATGTGACAAGCACATATGTAGATGTGGAAGAGCGCATCAAAAACCTTCAAGCGAGGATCGTCCGATATCGAGAAATGCTCAACGATGCCGACGCAATGTCGGATATGATTGAAATTGAACAGGCCCTTTCCGAGACGACATTTGAACTTGAAAGCTATCTCTCTCAGAAGAAAAGTCTTGACAGCAGAATCGACTTCAGTGAAGTATATATCGAAATGAATGAAGTTGCTGATCCGTTACAGGTGAAATCGGATGAGAGCTTCATAAAAAGACTTCAGGAAGGCTTTGTCGGAGGCATCAACGGATTCATTCGAGGCGTCCAGTCGATCATCCTGTTTGTTGTTTCGAACATATTCTGGCTGATCACGATTGTCGGAGTTATCTTCCTCATAAGAAAGCTTCCCCCACTAAAAAGACCGATACTGAAAAGACAAAAACAGAAAATCGACGTTGAAGATAAGAAGGAATAGAGACGAAAAGAAGAGAGCTTGCTGAAGCTCTTTTCTTTTTCGGTTATAATAGGAGTGTAGAAGACTGGAGGAAATATGAAACACCTTTTGCTTGTCGATGGAAACAGTCTGGTCAATAGAGCTTTTTATGCTCTCCCGCCGCTGACAAACAGGGACGGAGTCCCGACCGGAGCCGTGCATGGTTTTCTAAGCATGATCTTTTCTATGCTACGTGACTCCTCATTTGAGCATCTTATCATCGCATTTGATACGAAAGCGAAGACGTTTCGCCATGAGAAATATCCCGATTACAAAGCAACAAGAAAGGGCATGCCTGACGATCTTGCGCAACAGATGCCGATATTAAAGGAGATCCTCGACAGTTTAGGGATTATGCATGTCGAGAAGGACGGGTATGAGGCGGACGATTTAATCGGGACATTGGCCATTCAGGCTGTGAAACGAGGCTTTAGCGGAAGGATTCTCACCGGAGATCGAGATTTGCTCCAATTGGTTCAAAGCGGGATCACCGTTTCTATTCCCAAAAGAGGCGTCTCTCAGCTTGTGACCTATGATGAAGAAGCGGTCCTTGAAGAAATGGGTGTTCGACCGGATCAGATCATTGACTATAAAGGTTTGCGAGGCGATCCTTCTGACAATATTGCGGGTGTGAAGGGGATCGGTGATGTAACGGCAAGAAAGCTTCTCCGAGAAGGGAAGCATCTTGAAGACGTCTATTCCTCCCTTTTTCAAGAACATTCCTCTCGCGTCCAACGCCTTTTGGATGAGGGAAGAGAGAGTGCCTTTACAAGCAGAGAATTGGCGACGATTTGCACAGATGTGCCGATTGAATTCCCCGAGCATGAACAGACTTCGTTGAAACATTTGACACCGCAGAAGGCGGTGCCTATTCTAGAAAAATATCAGTTGCGTCAATTCTTAAGAGAACTTCAAAAAAACTATTTGCAAAAGCAGGATGAAAATGCCAAAACGCAAGAGACAAACATAGAATTTTCCTTGATGCCGGCTATTGCTTTTGTCGATTCGCCGGAAGGAGAAATATTTGCTTTTTACGATGGGGAAGTCCGGTGGTTTGACAATCTTCAGGCTCTATCGGATTATATCCGCTCTCTTAAACGGGTAGCTATTTATGACGCAAAGGCATTATTATTACATGCTTTAAACGAAGGAATACAAATCAAACCTGTGCTTGAAGATGTCATGCTTTTGAGCTATCTTGTCAATCCTCTTGTCAGCGCGACGCGCCCCGAGGAAGTCTTTTCTTCCGTCAATCCGGATGGAGTCGATTGGAAAAAGCTTTTAAAGACAAAAGAGGAGAGTCGCACAAAGGCTGAAGAACTTGCCAAAGCCTCCGCCCGCCTCGCTCCTATCCTTTTAGAAGAGCTCGAAGGTAAAGGCCTGACAAGGCTGTATCGAGAACTCGAATTGCCGCTCGTTCCGATTCTTGCGGGCATTCAACATGAGGGATTCCGTGTGGATGATTCGGTTTTAAAGGAAATCGGCAAGAAGATTGAAGCGAAAATATCTATTCTAGAAGCATCTATTCATCACTATGCAGGAAGAGAGTTTAATATTGCCTCTCCTAAACAGCTTGGAGAAGTCCTTTTCGATGAACTTCTTCTGCCGGTTGTAAAGAAGACAAAAAGTGGATATTCGACGGATAAGGAGGTTCTGGAGAAGCTGAAGGGGCGCCATCCGATGATCGAAGAAATACTTGAGTACAGGACATATACGAAGCTTCAGGGCACTTATATCGATGGTCTTCTTCGCGAGATCAGTCCGGATGGCAAAATTCATTCCAATCTTCAACAGACGATTGCCGTGACCGGAAGGCTCAGCTCTACGGAACCGAATCTTCAAAATATCCCGGTACGACTCGAAGAAGGAAGGCAGATTCGAAAAGCTTTTCTTCCTTCCCTTGATCATCTTCTGCTTTCGGCGGACTATGATCAGATTGAGCTGAGAGTTCTTGCGCATTTGAGCGGTGACGAGGTGTTGCGTCAAGCCTTTATTGACAATGAAGACATTCATGCGCAGACCGCATCGCTTGTATTTGGAGTTCCCATCCATGAGGTCACCCGACTTCAGAGAAGTGATGCAAAGGCTGTCAATTTTGGAATTGTCTACGGTATCAGCGATTTCGGTCTTTCAGAAAACATATCCATCCCGATAGAACAGGCGAAAACATATAAAGAGCGGTATTTCTCACATTATCCTAAGGTAAAAGAATACATGGAAGAAATGGTTCAATATTGCCGAAAGCATGGATATGTTCAAACGATTCTCGGCCGAATTCGACCGATTCCGGATATTAAAGCAAGAAATTTCAACCGAAGAAGTTTTGCGGAGAGAGCGGCTATCAACACGCCGGTGCAGGGAAGCGCAGCCGATATTATTAAACTGGCGATGCTTCGCGTAGAAGAAGCGCTTAGAAAAAACAAGCTATCATCGAAATTGATTCTACAGGTGCATGATGAGCTGATTCTCGACGTTTTAAGGCAAGAAATGGATGAGGTGCAGACGATTGTTCGCGAAGCGATGACAGGAGCCGTCGAATTGAGTGTGCCTCTGGAAGTGAGTATGGATATCGGAGAAAACTGGTATGAGCTTTAAGGTTGGAATTACCGGAGACATTGCTTCCGGAAAGAGTACCGTGACAGACTACTTGAGAAATAAAGGGTATACTGTTGTCGATGCCGATGAGATTTCTCGATCCATGACAAAAGATAGGAGTCCGGTATTGGATGTCATCGAGAGGCAATTTCCGGGAGTCGTTTGCAAGGGAAAATTAAATCGCAGAAAACTCGGTAAAATCGTCTTCGCCGATATACATAAACGCAAAGAGCTAAACGCCATTTTACATCCGCTCATTCGTGAAGAAATATCGAGACAGCTTAAAGATGGAGGAGACATCGTTTTCTTAGATGCTCCGCTGCTGTTTGAAGGCGGATATGACGATGAGATGGATGTCATCATCTATATCACTCTAGATGAAGAAATACAGCTAAAACGATTGATGAACCGCGACGAAATCACCTATCAAGAAGCGCGTGATCGCATGCGCTCTTTTGACATGGCGAAAGAGGAAAAAATGAGAAGAAGCCATGTCATCGACAACAGCACATCAAGAGAAGAACTGCTCGATCAGATTGACTCTTTTCTTCTCGCTCATGGCATTGAAAAGTAATAGATCATTTATGGAGGAATTTCTTGAAGAATATTCCTAAACCTGCTCGAAAAACTCATCCGCTTCTCATAACAGTTATTCTCATGCTCATTCAGCTGGGAGTTCTCATTTACGCGTACATTCTCTTTTCTGAATTTACGTCATTTCTAGCTTTTGGCTGGACTGTATTTGCGCTCATTCTCGTCATTTTTATTATCAACAGGGAAGAAAATCCGGGATATCAGATTGCATGGATTATCCCCATGTGTCTGTTTCCGCTTTTTGGCATATTGTTATATATCTATGTCCAAGTTCTTCCCGGAACGAGATCGATGGCAAAAGAATATGCAAAAAGCGTCGATAGGACGGCTCCGTTTCTCGTCTATAATCGCGATGTACTGAGAAGGCTTCGCTCAATCGACGGTCCTTTTGGATCGCTTGCCCTGTACATGGGAAAGAGGGGGCCGCATCCTCTTTATCTCAGTGGAGACAATACCTATTATTCCTCGGGCGAAGAAGCGTTTGAAGCGATGTTTGAGGCGTTGGAAGAGGCGCAAGAGTTTATCTTCATGGAATTCTTTATCATAAGCGAGGGAGAGCTTCTGGATCGAACGCTGAGGATCCTATTGGAGAAAGTCTCGCAGGGAGTGGAAGTGAGGATACTCTATGACGGCACGACTTCGTATCGACTTCCTTCCGGATTTGATGCATATCTGGAAGAGTTGGGAATCCGAGTGCAGGTATTTTCGCCTCTCATTCCGCTTCTCTCCACTTATCAAAATAATCGAGACCATCGCAAAATAATCATTGTCGACGGTAAAGTCGCCTTCACAGGCGGTATGAATCTCGCTGATGAATATGCCAATATAAAAGAAGTGTTTGGTCACTGGAAAGATTCGGCCATACGAGTAGAAGGAGAAGCTGTTAATTCATTTACTTTGCTCTTCTTGCAGATGTGGAATTTACAGAGAAAAGAGGATGAAGATGTATTCGTATATCTCCGCCGCTATAAAGATCTTCCACGAAGCGATTCTTTTATTATTCCTTATGCCGATGCTCCTAATGACGGGGAATCGATGGCAGAAAATGTCTATCTGCACATCCTTTATCAGGCACAAAAATATGTCCATATCATCAGCCCGTACTTTATCCCTTCTCATGACATCTTAACGGCGATCACGTTTGCTGCAAAAAGAGGCGTTGATGTCAAATTGATTCTTCCTCATATACCGGACAAAAAGATACCTTTTTATGTCGCCAGGGGATACTATCCACAGTTGATTCGTTCGGGAGTCAAGATCTATGAGTACACTCCCGGTTTTTCCCATTCGAAAGTTTTTGTCAGCGATGACAAAGTCTCGACCGTTGGATCTGTCAATCTCGATTATCGAAGTTTGTATCTACACTATGAAGTAGGGGCTCTTATCTACGAAAAAGATATGGCTTTAAAAATTGAAGCGGATATTCTTTCTACCTTACGAGTATCGCAGCGTATATATATCGAGGATTACTACAGTTTTCATTTAATGACTCGACTTGTTGGAAAAGTGATGCGGATATTCGGTCCTCTTTTGTAGTGAATTCAGAGATTGACATATCTTCAGCTTTCGTTTATCATCTCTTAATAGTTAAAAGAGTTAATTAATTATGAGGAGGGATCGATGAAGATTTGCGAAGATCTGATCGAATGCTGGATTCGATTAAGCGCCCTAATCTGGAACAACCGCATTACGAAAGAACTGACGTATTATGAGGCAACCATTCTAAGAGAGTTAATCAGACAAAATGGCAATCCTATCAATGCCACGGCTCTCACTAAGAAAAGCGGAATGAAAAAACCTCAGATGCATCGGATTCTTCGCTCGTTGGAAGATCGGGGATTTATTGTCCGAGAGACAGATTCCAATGACCGCAGAAGTCAAAATATATGGATTCATCCATCAGCAGTCGATGTATACTATAGTGATCACAACCGCGTCCTTTCGCTATTGAGCATCGTTGTCGAAGAAGCAGGTGATGAACTGGTATATGAATTTATTGACAGAGCGGACAGGATGGCTGAATTTTTTAATTACGCGCAGGAAATTATAAATAGGGAAGGATAATATGAGATTTCTTACAGACAGTGCAGCTGATTATGAATGGGATCAATTAGAACAATCGAACATCGATTTTGTTCCCGTCAGAGTGTATTTTGGAGAAGAGGAATTTCCTCTTCAAGACAAGGATTTTAAGGCTCGATTTTATGAAAAAATGCGAACGGAAAAAGCGTTTCCTCATACTTCTCAGCCTTCGCCTCAAGACTATCTTCCGTTTTTTGAAGATGTAAAAGAAAAAGGGGAGTCTCTCATAGCTGTTCTTCTCTCCTCAGCCTTGAGTGGAACGTATCAGAGCGCTCTTTTAGCAAAAGACATGGTCGATTACGATAACATTCACATTGTCGACTCGAGATCTGTTTCTGTAGGTATTCAAATTCTTGTTGACAAGGCGCAGCGCATGCACAAGAATGGTGAAAGTGCTAAAAAGATTGCGCATGAGCTTTCATTTCTATTAAAGAGAATTAGAGTTCTTGCAATCATCGATAACTTGGATAATCTCTATCGAGGAGGCAGGCTCTCCCGCATGCAGGTCAATATAGGCAAGCTCGCTCATTTGAAGCCGATTATAATGCTGAGTCCTCAAGGCAAGATAGAGGTTCAAGGTCGATATATGGGAAGAAATAAAGCGGATACGACTCTTTTAAACCTACTTGAAGAAGACGGGTTTGATCCGGAATACGGTTTGAATTTCGTTTATGCTGAAAACAGAGATAACTGCGACCGAATGATCGAAAAAGCAAAAGACCGCTTCGGAGAAGAGACAATAAAGGGAGTGACACATATTGGACCTACGATAGGCGCGCATGTCGGTTTTCGGGCCTATGGAATCTTCTATGTCGTTCATGAATAGGAGTGAAAGCATGATCGTCTTGACGCCTGATTTTATCAGGCGTCTTTAAGACTTGCAAAGTTATTCCTTTTCAGTATAATGGAATAGTCACACGCTACTGTGGCTCAATGGTAGAGCAGCTCACTCGTAATGAGCAGGTTGTCAGTTCGATTCTGACCAGTAGCTCCATAAAAGGACGACAAAACGGATACAATCCTGAGTCGTCTTTTTTTATGTTGTGAAATGTTGATAGGACAGGGGTTCAAGAGAATGGCTGAATAAACGAAAGGGTGTAAATAGGGCTAAAGTTTTGTTATTTTGCCGTTTTACAACACTTTCATTCGCTTGTGAAACCAACTACACAAAAGTTTAAGTTTCGTGTGGCTAGTTCGAAATGGTGGCATGAATTTTTCTGAATTATTGCTTGACTTGCGCCAAAGGCACAGCCTTATCATTGGATAAAGGAGGTGCAGGTATATGAAAAGCAAAGATGTGCAAGACAAAACAGGATTGACCCGCAAGGCAATGGAATATTATGAGGATTTAGGTTTAGTTCATCCCTCTAGAGATGAGAATGGATATCGGCATTATAGCGATGAAGATATTTCATGTTTGATGCAAATTAATATATACCGAAAATTAGGCCTCAATCTCTTAGAAATTAAGAAAATACTAATGTCTCGGGAAGAAAAGAAAACCATTTCAAATATCGTTAGAGACTTGGAGATTCGCAGAGAAATTGATTTTAAAAAACTTGAGTTACTGAAGCAATATACGGAGGAAGGTTCGATTGATGATATTAGGTCAGAGCTTCTTTTCATTGAAGCCCAAGAATCAATTTATATTCGTCTGAGAGAAAAATTCCCTGGATATTTAGGTCAGATGTTCTTTATAAACTATATGCCTTTTCTTCAAGGAAAATTGGAAACGGAAAAACAAAAAAAAGCCTATGTTGAGTTAGTAGAATTTTTAGATAGTATGATTAACTACCCTTTTACTGAGGAAGAGAAACAGACAATTTTGGATTCTGGAGACTGCATGTCAACGGACATGATGAAAACAGTAGTATCAGCAAAAATATCAGCAGTACAGGATGTTGGTAAATGGATGGAAGACAATGAGGAGGCAATCACCCACTATCAGGCTTTCAAACAATCTGATGAATACAGAGCTTTACCTATTATTCAGCTATATGAAAAAATAAAGGTCTACCTTCAAGAATCCGGTTATTATGAAGTGGCCATACCGCTTATCAGAAAAATGAGCCCGGATTACGATGCATATTATCGGCAACTGATGAGTGCAAATGAGAAGTTTTTGAGTCGCAGTACAACTGAATTACTTGAATAAATAGTTTAAGAAAGTAGAAAATAGAAAAGGCGGTCTTTAAAGGCTGCATTTTCCATATTCTCATTGCAAAGCTATCCATAAAAAGAAAGCAAAGATGATGGTAAAAAGAGATAGGACAAGTACCGTTATAATTTTTTCTGTCTTGGTTTTTGTTGAGTTTCTGTTTTTTATCAAGAATGTAAAGACCTAAATTTGCTAATCCTGTAACTGCCAGAATTCCTAAAAATATACCTTTAGACATTGTATTGTTGACTGACCCGGAGCTAGACTAGTGAATAGGAATTTGTTCAGAATTCGTCCCTTAAAGAGGTGAGAGGATAGAATGTTAGTCCAAGATGATTTGCATTAATTCACCGTTCCTAAGATAAAAGATGAGCTTTCTCTCATCACCTTCGGGAACGTTAACGTAATCAACAAGGTTGCACCAATGTTCCTCACTAAATTTTAATTCAGTGATGCTCTCAAGTCTTTTCATAAAAAACTAACATTGAATTGCCTGTCTTCTTTATCGGCTGTGGGATCAAGAACATTCATCACTGCATTTTGGCAAAGGTCGATGATGTCTTGTCTGGTGGGTAGAAGCTCTGTCATCATGATCTCGAAAGCACTGATGATTTCTTCCTCGAAAACAATCCTGATTCTATTTTCAAGAAATAACATTTCATCAAAATCAAATTGAGGATGATAAGATTGCAAAACGTGTATAATTATTGCGATATGGTTTTGCAGAACGTGTTAATTATGGCCGATTAAGTTTTGCAGATTGTGTAAAATTCGTGTATGGTAGGGGTATACAAACTGAAAATTAATTCATTGACTTCAAGAAAGTTCAGAGGATGTACCATGCTCAAACGAAAAGCCTATGACAAACTACTCGAGTGGAAACAAAATACACATGGAAAAACCGCGATGCTAATAGAAGGTGCACGGCGTGTTGGTAAAAGCACATTGGCTGAAACTTTTGGTAAAAATGAATATAGTTCCTACCTTATTATCGATTTTTTCCAAGCGCCGAATGAAGTAAAAAGTTACTTTGAAGATTATCGTACAGATTTTGATACCTTGTTTTTGTATCTTCAGGCATTTTATGGTGTCACTTTAGTTGAAGGTGACTCCCTGGTGGTATTTGATGAAGTGCAAATGTTTCCTCAAGCGCGTGGTCTGATAAAATATTTGCTTGCCGATGGTCGTTACGATTATATTGAGACGGGATCTTTACTTTCTATCAAGCAAAACATTGATAAAATCGTTCTTCCTTCTGAAGAGGAGACGTTAGCACTAGAACCGCTCGATTTTGAAGAATTCCTTTGGGCTATGGGCGAGGAGAATTTGGCAAC